>ERZ888423.2088-NODE-2088-length-15710-cov-25.217694_pt1 | contig 15710 bp, 11 predicted proteins | sample MGYA00520523_ERZ888423 | MGnify/ENA primary metagenome ERZ888423 (study PRJEB32303, sample SAMEA104408611) | aquatic metagenome | biome: Brackish water; feature: Pelagic; material: water | place: Baltic Sea | collected 2014-06-08T10:24:00 | depth 30,27 m ...
CGGAAAGCCGGTTTGCAGGCGACCGGCCTCGCGCATTTCATCGGTGAGATTTTTCTCGATGAAGCGTCGGACCTCTTCGCGGAAGGCCCGGTAGTGTTGTGAAGTTGCATCTTGCATGAATAGGATCTCCTGTCATTTTCTGCCATAGGGTACCGGCTGCTAACAAATATATTGCGCAGCTAATTTGACCAGATCACATACTCATCCTCTTTTTCCCACGACTGGTTTATTGTTTCGTCAATGCGGATCGGGCCTTCAAGCAGGGAGGGCCACAAGGGCTTGACCTTATCGTTCTGGTTGAACGCCTGCAGAATAGCCTGCAGTTCGTTAACTTTATCGGCTCGGGTGTCCGCCAAATTGACCTGCTCTGTGGGATCGTCCTTCATATTAAACAGCCAGTCATTTCTGAAAGGCTTTGCCTTGACCGGATTGACATGGTGCAATTTCCAGTCGCCGGCGATGACAGCCTGATAGCTGCCGGTATCCCAGAACAGGGTTTCATGGGGACGGCCTTTGATATTGCCGTTAACAAAGGGAAGTAGGTCGACACCATCTATTTTGCGCCCCGACGGCAACGGCGTTGCGGTGGCCGCTGCAACCGTCGCAAAAACATCCAGCTGCGCCACCGGCTTTTCGTACACAATACCCCTGGGAATGTTAGCTGGCCATTTCATAAAGAACGGGACATTAATTCCACCCTCGAAAAACGTGCTCTTCCAGCCCCGGTAGGGTTTATTGATATCCGGCAACCCCAGATATCCGGCACCCCCATTGTCGCTGGCGAAGATCACCAGGGTGTTCTCCTCCAAACCATTTTCCTTCAAGCTGTCCAGCACACGCCCCACGTTGCGGTCCAGTGACCGGATCATGCCGCCATAGACGCGCAGGGTGTGATCCTCGATATGCGACAGCGCTGCATAGTCTTCCGGCGTCGCCTGGAGCGGGCTGTGCGGGGCGTTGTAGGCCAGATACATAAAGAAAGGCCTGTTCTTATTCTGCTCAATCACCTTGACCGCTTCATCGGTGAGGTAGTCCGTCAGATAGCTCGTGGGTTCAAATCGCTTGCCGTCGTTGGCGGTCACATGGAAAGAGTAAGCCTTCCACTGGGTAATATCGACCGGATCAAAAGAGAGTTTGGCATTGACCACATCCGGGTGATCCTCCGGCAGATACACACTGCCCCCGCCCAGGATTCCCAGGAATTCGCCGAAACCGTGATCCCCGGGGCGCATACCCTCTTTGTCCCCAAGGTGCCACTTGCCCAGCATGACGGAGTGATAGCCGTTGTCGTTCAGCAGTTCCGCCAGGGTAATCTCATCATGGGGCAGCCCCTGTGCCCTGTAGTCAGGAACCTCATCCTCACGCTCCTCGAAGTAATGTGAAGGATAGGGATCATTCTTCCGCCTGCTGGCAGCCCATTTCATAAATATTGCCGGTGCCGGGGTGGAGACAAAGCCGATCCTGCTGGGATAGCGACCGGTCAGCAGTGCGGCTCTTGACGGCGCGCAGGTTGCGTTTGCGGCATAGCCATTGCTAAAACTCACCCCTTCGCGAGCGATGGAATCAATGTTCGGCGTGGGAACGCTGCCGTTGGCCACCCCACCCCCGCCGTAGGTCACATCATTGGCTCCCAAGTCATCCGCCAGAATCAGGATCACGTTGGGCGGCCGTTGCTGCGGTGATATGTCAGCGGTTGCGGGGCCCTTTTCCCAAACGACTTCCCGATTGGGGCCGATCGGATCGGTAATTTTTTGAATCACCCCGATATTTCCCAGAAGCATGTCCAGCATCGTATCCTTCAATGCCGGGGCGCCAATAATTGCTATGACCCCAACAGCCAACAATCCAATTAACCACTTTTGTTGTTTCATCTCCCTACCTCGAACCTCTTTTATCCGTCGCTGCAGGGGTTGCTGCACGGGTCACATCCCCCGTGTCCTCCCATGAGTTTGCATAGATAACGATTTATTCCGCCTTCGCCGTTTGCATGTTTTTTAACTTTCTCGACATCAAGGTGCTATCGATGAGGGCTGTTAGTGCCAGAAGAAAGAGGCCAAGCACCAATCGCAAATCACCCAGATAGAGTTTCGGCTCTATAGGAAATGCGATATTTTTATCTAGCGCCGCTGCTTTGAAATCATGCTTCCCTGAAAACGCAGGGTTAGTGACGATCTCAAGAAATGTGCGGCGACTGCGATAGCGAAACAAGGCATTCATATCCCACTGCTGCGCGCCTTCAATTCCCGCCAGGTCCATGGCCCTGAACACAGCGGGCCCCATCACAGCGGGGTGTGAGGCGCGAGCGAGTAAGGCGGGAAACATATGTTCCATATACCTTGCCATCAGTTGGTCAGCGTCTTCGCCGGGCTCTGCACCCTCAACGTAGGGAGGGTTTTCGTTATAGTCAACATTATTGGCCATCAGGAACTGTCGGCCAGAGTCCTCTCTGGCAAACTGCTCAACCATAGCTATCTCTTCTGGCTCACGGCCAGCTGCCGTCATTGTTGCAACGAATTGCTCGACCTCAGCATCACTTAACGGGCCCTGCATGTCTGTGTACCAGGCGAAAAAGCACAGGTAAATCAGCGTAGTGCTTAGCCATATTTTTAGTCGAGTTGACATAGTAGTTTCCTATTTTTAAAAAAAGACGGCATCAAGACTCGACAATCCCTGCCAGACGGCTGCGGATGATCTGTTCAGCGTCGGTCACGATATTTTTGACGAGTTCTTCACAGCTGGGAATATCATTGATCAGGCCGCCGCACATTCCCACTGTCACCATGCCGGCTTCAATATCACCCGTGCTCCAGGCTTTATCCTGGGCTGCACCGGACACCAGGTGATGCACCTGGCCGAAGTCGCCACCGGCTGCCTCAACTTCGGCAACCTCATCCGCCACCGAATTACGGTAAACCCGAGCCGTGTTGTTGAAGCTGCGGAAGATCACGCGGGTCTGGTTTTCATCCATCTCTACCACTTTTTGCTTGATGTTCTCATGTACAGGCGCTTCCTGGGTCACCAGAAAGCGGGTGCCCATATTGATACCTTCACAACCCAGGGCCAGGGCTGCCACCAGACCTCTACCATCGGCGATACCACCGGATGCGACCACAGGAATTTTAAGCGCCTGGGTTGCCGCAGGAAACAGTACCAGGCCGCCCACGTCCTGATCGCCCGGGTGGCCTGCGCACTCAAAGCCATCAATGCTAACCACATCGACGCCGATACGTTCAGCCTTCAAGGCATGACGCACGGTCACGCATTTGTGAATCACTTTAATGCCCGCAGCCTTGAATCGCTCCATAAACGGCTCAGGGCTGCGCCCGGCTGTCTCCACGATTTTCACGCCGCTCTTGATGATCACGTCCACATAATCGTCGTAGTTGATCTCAGTCGCCACCACGCCCACAGTCAGGTTGACGCCGAATGGCTCGTCGGTCAGCGACTGGCAGCGGGCAATCTCTGCCGCTAAGCCCTCGGGTGTGGGCTGGGTCAGTGCGGTCATCACGCCGAGAGCGCCGGCATTTGATGCTGCCGCCGCCAAATCCGCCGTGCCGACCCGCATCATGCCGCCGCAGATGAGTGGCGTTTCGATACCCAACAGTTCGGTTAATCTGGTTTTCATTCTTTCTAACACTCCTCTGTGTTTAATTTTCCGGGTTTAATGTAACTTCAGTCTATTGGTTCTGCTGGCGTTCTAGCTGTCGCTGAATCTCACGGGCAAACAACCACAGGCGGTCCTGCCCCCAGAGGGCTAATAGCTGTTCGCCCTGCTCGTCCAGCAGGCGAAAGCTGGGCGCGCCCCAGAGGCCGGCGTCGTACATGGCCTGGCGGTTTTGCTCCAGGATATCTTCCCAGCCTGGTTCTCCGAGATGCTGCTGCGCCTCGCTCCAGTCCAGGCCAGCAGCTTCCACTACCCTGCGTAAACCCTGATCTCCGTTGGTATTTACCCCCTGGGCAAAGGCCGCACCGAGGAAACTGGAGAGCAGTTCATTACCCCGGCCCTGTTGGCAGGCCCAGGCGTAGATTGAGTAGCAGCGACGCACAGGCTCGCCGATGGGGTCATAGATATTGCCAAAGGGTACGCCCGCCTCCCGGGCCTCGCGCTGCACATCGGAGAAGATGTACATACCCTTTTCCGGGGTCGCAGGCACACCGCGCATCACCATGGGCAGTACCGGGCGCACCACCAGCTTTACGCCGGTATCCTGCGCCAGTTGCAGGGCGCGATCAAAGGCAATCGAGGTATAGGGGCTACGCAGGGAGGGGTAGACCTCCAGAGTCAGGCAGCCGTTATCTTTAAGTGGACCCGCCTCCACGGGAGGACGCGGCACCAGTAGTTCTTTCCCCTCCTCGCGATCAGCGCCCAACCCGGCCAGACGCTTTTCCAGGTGATACAGGCGATCAACACCCCAGTACCACTCCTTCCCATAGTGGAACATCGCACCGGAGTAATGTTTGAGTTCACTGCGGCGGGCGGTTCCTGCATCCAGGCGAGCCTCCCATTCGCTCTCGCTGGCGCAGCCCAGGCTATCAGCCAGGCCCTGCAAGCGAGCTCGATCTCCGGACCACAGCGCATCGCCCACCTGGGTCGCACAGGCGGCAAAGCTCTCACTATCCTGAGCCGCCAGAACGGCTGTCGCCAGCTCTACCAGCGAGGAATCCAGTGGTTCCGGGTGCTCGGGGAATTGCAGATCGTATTCCGGCGCCACATGGAAGGAATCATAGCGAGACAGTTGCAACAGCAGATCCGGCTCGGGCGAGTTCTTGCCCTGGGGGCCACGCACCAGGTGGCAGACCAACTCGATATCGTAACGCTCACAGAACTGCTGCAGCATCTGGGCGGCCAGGTGGCTGTAGCCATCTTCCACCTGGTGAAAGTACTCCACCACATGGGGCTCACCGGCCTTACGGCGAGCCCGCTCAGTTTTTACCCGCTGCTTTTGTAGTCGCTCCGGCCTGCAGACCCGACGCAAGATAGCAGACGTCAACCAACGTAGCAGCGGATTCGGGTCCATGCCCGCCAGGCCTCCCTGATCGTTGAATTGCTCTGCCATGGTTTTCCTCGGTGCTAGTTCGGCCAGTAAATGTACTCATCACCCTCTTCAAAGCGCTCAGCTTTGGTTTTATCAAGGGTTATACTTGCCTCCACCGCCGAGGGATACAGAGGCTCCCGGGCACTGCGCTGGTGTGCATCGAGCAGCGCCATCAATTCGGCGACCTTTTCGGGGCGCGATGAGGCGAGATTATTTTGCTCAGACGGGTCCACCGCCAGGTTATACAACCACAGTGCAGCATCCGGCCGCTCAGCCACCTGGAGCTTCCAGTCCCCGTGACGCACTGCCCGATAGTGGCCGCTCTCCCAGAACAAAGTCTGACGATCCCAATCTTGCGTGCCTTCGTCTGTGGCCAGCGGCAACAGATCCCGCCCGTCGATCTCGACACCTTCGGGTAAAGGCGCTTGCGCCGCCGCTGCCAGGGTAGGCATCATGTCGATGTGCGCTACCGGCTCCTCAGAGATTGTTCCTGCTTTTATTTGTGCGGGCCATTTCATAAACAGCGGCACGCGAAGGCCGCCTTCGAAATTGGTCATCTTCCAGCCACGCAGAGGCTGGTTAACCCCGGGCAAACCGATGTAGTCCGCTCCGCCGTTGTCGCTGGTGAATACGACCATGGTGTTGTCCGCCAGCCCCTCCTCTTCCAGCACCGCGTTGATCCTGCCCACGCTGCGGTCAATAGCACGCATCATGGCAGCATAGACTCGCAGTCGATGCGGCTGTATATCACCTACTGCCTCATAATCTTCGCGCGTTGCCTGCAAGGGAGTATGGACCCCCCAGTGTGCCAGGTAGAGAAAAAACGGCCGATTCTTGTTGGCCTTGATGATCTCAATCGACTCATCGGTCCAGTAATCAGTGAGATAGCCGCCGGGTTCGAAGCGATCTTCATCGCCCGAGTTAAAGCTGTTGGCAAAGCCCAGCTTCGCCCAGAGGAACTGGTCCAGCCCGTAAAATCCAGCTTGGCATTCACCACCTTGGGATCGTCTTCGGGAAGATAGAGGCCATCAGCCATCAGCAGACTCTGATTAAAACCCTGCTCATGTGGCGCCATACCGCCCGTGCGCCCGAGGTGCCATTTACCAATATGGAAGGTCTGATAGCCCCGGTCTCGCAGCACTTCGGCAACCGTCACTTCCTCGGCCGGTAAACCCTGCTCCTCGTAGGGCGGCTTCATCTCATCTATCTCCGGATAGTAAATACCGGAGGGGCCTCCACGCCCCATGCTGGCGGAGATGCGCATTCCTATAGGCGCCATGCCGGAAGGCATGGGCGTGAACGCGAAGCCGGTTCGGGTAGGATAACGCCCGGTCATCAGCATTGCCCGCGAGACCGCACAGGTGGCCGCACCGGAATAGGACTGGGAGAATACTGCTCCCTCCGCCGCCAATTGATCAATATGGGGAGTCTGTACGCGCCCACCCGCCAGGCCCCCGCCAAACGTGGAAATATCGTTGTAACCCAGGTCGTCGGCAACAATGAGAATAATATTGGGTGGGCGTTCGCCGGGCTCGCTGGCGGCCTGGGCAGGGCCCTCGCTCCAGGGAAGATCGCGAGGCGGCCCCACTTCGTATTCCATGGCTGACTGGATTTTCACCAGCGCCAGCATCAGGGGGATCTGGTTCATGTAGGCCAACCCCGCCAACAACAGGGCCAGAACTACGCCGATAATGGAAACTTTCTTCATCATGATTTACCCCAATCGGCCTGTGCAGTCTTAAAGTTCCCTCCACAACAAAAGGCGATTGCTCCGGAGTGATTGGCCTGAGGCCCCCTTTAAGGCTAACGCCACAGGACTTTGCCGGTATGGTGCTATAAAAAAAAAGGCATAGGCCAGAAGCGCTATGCCCAAAAAGATAAGAGCTTGCGTATTAGCACGGTGCCCCGTCCCTGGATTCCCTAGAAGTCATAGCGCAAGGTGGCACCGTAGGTTCTCGGCGGCGCCAGGAAGTACGCGGTCATGCCGTTGAATGCCTGGGTATCCACTGTTTGGTCCGCGTAGTGGTCGTCGGTCAGGTTCTTGCCCCAGACGGAGACATTCCAATTGTCGTTTTTCCAGCCGATCTTTGCGTTCAACAGCTCCCGGTCATCGAAATCTTTAGGCTGGAAATTTTCCGCGTTGCCGCCGTTGGTGGCGTGATCATCCATATAAGCGTAGTCAGCGCGGATATAGACACCGCCGTCAGCCAGTGGAAAGACCAGAGTAGCGCTCAGGTTGGCGCTGTATTCCGCAGTGTAGGGGAGGTCCTGGCCTTTTCTCGGACCGTCGGTAATCTCGTACTTGTTCATGTACAAGAGACCAGCAGTGAGCGTCAGGTTAGGCAAGGGAGCAGCATCCATTTGCAGATCCAGGCCGGATACTTCAACCTTGCCATCGTTGCTGACGAAGGTGCCGATGCCAGTGGGCAGCTGGCTCTGGAACTGGTACTCATCGACCTCGGTGTAGAAGCCCGCCGCGTTGACGCGAAGGGTAGAGTCGAACAGGGTGGATTTCACGCCCAGCTCGTAGCTGGTGGTATCTTCGTCATCGAACTCCCGCTCCTCGGGGGTGCCGTTCACCCCGTTGAAGTTACCGGATTTGCTCCCCGTGGAGGCGCTGGCGTAAACCATACTGTCGTCGCCCACGTCGTAGGCAATTTTGGCCAGCCAATCCACATGTTGGCTGCTTCGATCGAGCTGCGCGTCAATCGGTGTGGAGAAGGAGTTGAGCAGGGCCACGGTTGGCGCCAATGGCGCCGTCGAAAACGTCTCGCAGAAAAGATCGGCCTTTCTCTGCTCGTCGTTCCAGCGCAGTCCGCCGGTCAGGTGCCAGCGTTCGCCCAGGTGCCAGATTGCCTGGCCGAACGCGGCGATGGTCTCATTCTCCCAGCGATTCTGATACTGCAGGTAGTCGCCGGGTTGTACGATGAAGCCGATAGTCGGAAACGGAAAGGGCAGGTCCTGCTGGTCGGCGATGGTAATGAAATCTTCACCGACAGTGAGTGTGCGGCTCTTGTCGCCACGCTGAGTAGTCTGTTCGTAGTAGAACAAGCCCACCATGTAGTCGATGTTGTCACCAAAGGAGGAATCCAGGCGCAATTCCTGTGAGAAGCTGTCTCCCGAATTGTGTTCGTTAGTACTATATAACTGGTCCAGCTGCGAACGGTCGGGGTCGATGCTGGTGTTGTAATCGTAGTCGTTCCAGGACGTGATAGATATGATTGAACCCCAGTCGAGATCGTAATCGACCTGCAACCATGCGAGGTCGGATTCCATGCTGAAGGCGTCCTGAAAGTTGGTGGCAATTTTGTGATCGTAGGGATCGTTCTTGACCGGTTGGAAGCCCTGCTTGATCAGCTCCTCGGTTACCGATTCGCTTTGTGTGGCGTCAGCGCCACAGCATTTCACATCGCGATCTACATGGGCGTAGCCAAGTAGCATGCTGAGCTGCTCGTTCGGTTCCCAGAGCAACTTGCCCTGGATGTTCCAATCATCGGCATCGTTCAGGTCGTCGACACCGGCATTATCGTAATAACCGTCGCGCTGGTGGATATTGCCTGACAACCGATAGGCGAGGGTATCGCTCATAGGGCCCGAGGCGGTAGCGGTCAGTTGCCCCATGCTGTAGTCGCCTGCAGATGCCTCCACATAGCCCTCGAATTCCTCCATGTTGGGCCGCTTGGTGATCACGCTGATGGCGCCAGCGTTGGCGTTCTTGCCGTACAGGGTACCCTGCGGACCCTGTAAGACTTCTATGCGCTCTATGTCGGTGAGATCAGATGTGCCCAGGCCAGAACGACCCATGAATACGCCGTCCATGAAAAATCCCACGGAGGGTTCCAGGGCTGGGTCGGATTGCGCCGTACCGATCCCCCGGATTGTCAGTCGGGTGGTAAAGGGGCTGGTATTGGAATTCGCATTCAGGCTGGGGGTCATGACGGCCAGGTCGCTGGAGTTGTTGATACCGGCTTCCTGGATGGTATCAGAGCTGAAGGCGGTAACAGCCACCGGCACGTCCTGCAGACTCTCCGCACGCTTCTGGGCGGTAACGATTACCTCTTCCAGGGCGCCCGTCTGGGCATATGTGTTTGGCAGCATACCCACTGCTGTTATGCCAACCGCCGTTTTTATCGCTACGGACAAGCGGTTCGAAAAAAACTTCTTTGTTGCGTCGCGCATACCTACTTCCTCTTATTTGTCTCGCTTTATTTCCAGCTCGATCTATTATTCAACCGCCCGCACTTAGTGGCACGTATAATGTCACTTTAGCGATCATACATAGTGACACTCTGAGTGTCAATATAGCAGTGCTCAATAGGACAACGCGTAAATCCTTTCTTAGAGATCAATTACAGGCGACTTCTAACAGGCATGCTACTTCTAACCCCCTTGAGGCAGATCGCACTCCTATCTCACAAATGGCTGAATAGCATGAACTCCAGGGGGGATGGCAAATGAGACTTACAGAAATCGGGGTTCATAAACCCACCCGTTCATGTGGATGGGTACGGTGTTGATTTGCACTGAAAATTGAACCGCCGGTTGCATTGAATAGTGACCCACCAGGATTGCCTGAGGGAGCTGATCTGTATGTATTGCTCGCCCTGACGGTGGGTTATTCTAATTTGCAAATATTTGCTTCAACTGGATCAATATTCGGTGCAATTCAACAGCCAAGTATTTCCTGCAGTTCGCGGTGAATTGACTTGAGATAGAAGGGCTCCCATGGATCAATGGACACATGAATAGCCGTTCTTCCAATAGCGAATCCCAATCGACAGCATCCCAATGCAGGACCGATACACTCTCGCGATTCTCGCAGCTTTTCTCAATCACACCGCCGAAACGCATGAGCCTCGAACTCGCCATGCAGAACGTGGAGTGGGCAGCGCAAGCAACTAATAACGGACTCAATCATCGCAAACTACGAACCGATCTCCTCCGCAAGTTAGAGCGAGCTGTGTCTGAATCTCCAAGCAAGCGAAGCAGCGCAATGCAACCTGGTACCCGCCTCGTGCGCGAATGGAGAGGCAAAACCTACGAAGTCATGGTAGAAAATGACGGGTTCTTGTTTAGGGGGCAGTGCTTTGGCAGCTTGTCCAAGATCGCCTCCCTCATCACCGGTACTCGGTGGTCCGGGCCACGTTTCTTTGGCTTGAATCAACATGGTTAAAATGGGAAGCAGTAGCGCCACTCAGATCCGATGCGCGATCTACACCCGGAAAAGCTCTGAAGAAGGCCTGGATCAGAACTTCAATTCCCTCGACGCGCAGCGTGAGGCTTGTGAGGCCTATATCGCGAGTCAGGCGCATGAAGGCTGGCAACTATTACCTGAGCACTTCGACGATGGCGGTTTCTCAGGTGGCAATGTTCAGCGCCCCGCCCTGTCGCGCCTGCTGGAGCACATCAGCAGCAACAAGATCGATGTTGTCCTCGTCTACAAGCTGGACCGCCTGTCGCGCTCCCTCGCCGACTTCGTCCGATTAATTGAGCGATTCGACCAACAGGGGGTGTCGTTTGTCTCAATCACACAGAACTTTAATACGTCCACTTCCATGGGCCGACTTACGCTGAATGTGCTGCTCTCGTTCGCCCAGTTTGAACGGGAGGTCACAGGAGAACGGATCCGCGACAAAATTGCCGCTTCCAAAAAAAGGGGCATGTGGATGGGCGGTCGCGTGCCGCTGGGATACGATCTCGACGATCGTGAGTTGCACGTGAACGAGATTGAGGCGAAAACGGTTCGGCATATCTTCGATCGCTACATGGCGCTCGGTTGCGTCCGTAAACTCAAGGCCGAACTGGATGCCGGCGGCTATCGTAGTAAGCCCAGACCTGAGCACCACAAGATCCAAGGTGAGCAGCGGTTTTCTAGAGGCAATCTATACTCGCTCCTCAAAAATCCACTGTATATCGGCAAGATCCATCATGACGGAGAGTTGTACGAGGCCAATCACGCGGCGATCGTCGATTCGGGCGTGTGGCATGCGGTACAGGCAAGAGTTTCCAAAAACCGTACCCAGCATAGAACCGGCCAGAATGCCAAGCACCCTAGCCTACTTGCCGGGCGTATTACCGACACATCAGGCAATCGCTTGTCGCCCACCTACACGCAGAAAAAGGGTAAGCGTTACAGCTACTACGTTAATCAGGCGCTACTACAATTTCGTGATGATGACGTGGATGGTGTCACCCGCATACCCGCAAAGGAACTCGATACAGCAGTAGAATATTTGCTGCTAAATCTACTTCGGAATCCGACAACGCTTATCGATAATCTTAGTAACTTCGTCAGCAAAGCATTTCAGGTGAACCGGTTGATGTCGCAAGCCGAGGCTCTGACGATGAACTGGACTGGTTATAACACCTGTGAAAGGGCAACAGTGCTGGAAGCGCTGGATGCGAAAGTCGTGGTGTCAGACTGCAATATTACCGTCACCCTAGGGGCCAGGAGTCTATGCGACTTTTTGCTCAAAAAAATTCGCTCGGACAAGTCCAGCCAGCGCTCTGAACACGACAGCGATGTCATCAGGCTATCGGCGGCGGTAAAACTTCGCCGCAGCGGTATCGGAAAGAAATTGATTATCGGCAATAGCCCCAGCAAGCTCACGAACGCGCATCCACGATCGGTAGTCGCGCTGCAGCGCACGGTGCTGCAAGCGATGCGCTGGAACGAAGAGCTGACCACAGGTCAGGTAAGTTCGATAGAGGCGCTCGTCCAACGGGATGGTCTGAATCGACGCCAAGTGTATCGAGTCCGACAACTGGCCTTCCTGGCACCGGACATCATTGCGCGAATTGCTGAAGGAGACGTGCCTGAAACGCTCACGTTGGAAAAGCTAAAGAAAGGGTTTCCGATGGAGTGGCAAAAGCAGCGAGTGTTGTTTGGATTAGCGCCGCCCTTCTGATTTCAGCAATACCATCGCGTCTCGCACCATCTTTGTGCCGCCTATCCTCCATTTCGAGAGACCATAATCGGCGCTCGGTACATCCGAAAAATCGTATCCGAGTTAAAATCCATCCATTTCCAGCATTCCACCTAATAACACTTGACAGATTATTTATATATATTTCAGTGAGTTATGAAAAATATTTGTCAGGTGCGTTTGGAGGTTGTAGCTTAATCCCTGTACAACTCAGGGGCGTGATCATCGCGACCCAGGGGGTTCCAGCAAATGACCCCTGCACAGCCCAACACGGTAGCGCTGGCAATCAGCACCACCGGAAGTGAACAAGCCTCAATGGAGTGGTAAGGCTGCCGACTTTACGGCATTCATTTATCGCAACCTGGAGGATTGTCCATGGACACTCTCAATAGCGACGTGAAATTCGTCGACATCGAAACGTTAGTGGTTCCCACCACCCACGCAAGAAAACACCCCGAAAAGCAAATCAAGAAGCTGAAGAACGCGATAGCGACCTTCGGTATCGTAACGCCGCTGGTTATAGATCAGCACGGCAATGTCTACGCTGGTACAGCCAGGCTTGAGGCACTCAAGCGCCTCGGCGTAGCCAAAGTCCCGGTGCTGGAAAACAGCCATCTAAGCGAGGCTCAGCTGCGCGCATATGCGCTGGCTGATAACCGCATAGCGGAAGACGCATGCTGGGACGAGACGCTCCTAAAGGTTGAACTGAGCTATCTGATCGACTGCGATGTTGAGATTGATCTCGATTCGACCGGGTTTGAAGCTGCCGAAATCGACAGCCTACTCATTGTGGAATCGATGACAGCTGAGCCTGGTGAGCCGGCGATGCCCGAGGATGAGTCAGTGGTAACGCAGCCCGGCGACATTTGGACTCTCGACCAGCATCGAGTCATGTGCGGCAGCTCTCTTTGCGCCGAACAAATGTCGCAGCTAATGTCTGGCGCTATAGCCCAGCAGCATCTTTCAGATCCGCCATACAATGTCCCCACTCAAGGCCACATCTCCATCGGCGATGGCGCTGCACACGGCGACTTTGCGATGGCTGCGGGAGAGATGAGCTCCGAAGAGTTCACGGAGTTTCTCAAAAAGGCCCTCATCGTACTCGCCAACGCCTGCGCACCGGGCTCGCTTCACTACATTTTCATGGACTGGCGCCACCTCCGGGAGCTGCTGGAGGCAGTGGATGGTGTCTTCTCGCAGCAGATCAATATGTGCGTCTGGGCGAAGACCAATGGAGGTATGGGCTCGCTCTACCGTTCTCAGCACGAACTGGTGGTAGTCGCCAAAAAGGGCAGCGAGCCGCATATCAACAATGTTCAGCTGGGTGCCCATGGCCGATACCGCACCAACGTTTGGCGCTACCCGGGCATGAATACTTTCTCTCCAGATCGTGAGGAATGTCTGGCCGCCCACCCCACGGTAAAACCGATCGCCATGATCGCTGATGCCATCCTTGATGCGTCCAAGCTCGGGGATGTGGTGCTCGATGGATTTCTAGGGTCTGGCACCACCCTCCTCGCCGCCGAGCAAACGGGTCGTGTGTGTCGCGGCATGGAGCTCGACCCGCGCTACGTGGATGTCGCAGTTCGACGCTGGGAGGCCATGACTGGCAAGCATGCCGTTCACGAGACCTCGGGGAAAACATTTTCTGAAATCGCGTCTGAGACGCACGTTGACCTGCAGGAGGTCCTGTCATGAGCAAAGACAAGTACGCGGTTGGCTATGGCAAACCGCCCAAGCATGCACAATTCAAAAAGGGTCAGTCGGGCAATCCCAAGGGACGACCCAAAGGCATCAGAAACCTCAACACGGACCTAGAGGAGGAACTCAGCCAGAAAATCGTGGTGAGCGAAGGTGGCATGACCAAAGAGACCACCAAGCAGCGCGCCATGATCAAGTCATTGTTCGCCAAGGCGCTTAAGGGAGACACCCGCGCCGCCACCGTGCTTATCAACCTGATTCTTGGACTGGAGCAAACCCGCATTGCCAACGATGCGGTCGAGGCACTCACCCCAGACGACATCACCATCCTCGAAGACTTCAAGCTGCGAATCCTGAACGACGCTCAACAGCAAAAGGAGACCAAAAAATGAACAGCTATACAGCACTTAACGCGATCCTGAGAACGGATTTCAAGTTATTTTACCAGCGGTCATTTGCCGAGCTAAATCCGGCCATCGACTATCAGGACAACTGGCACATGGATGCGATCATTCATGTACTTAATGGCGTGATTAGCGGTGACATCAGGCGACTCATTATCAACATGCCGCCGCGTTACGGTAAGTCGCTCGCCACAACAGTCGCACTTACCGCCTACCTGCTCGGGCTGGACCCGAGCAAACGCATCATCACCGCGTGTTATGCGCATTCGCTTGCCGAGAAGCTTTCGTTGGAATGTAGGCGACTTATGGCGGCACCATTCTATTGCAATGCGTTCCCAGATCTGAAGATCGGCGAGGGCAAGAACGCAGTGACGCACTTTGAAACGACCGCTGGAGGTTTTCGCTATGCGACGTCATTGGGTGGGGCCGTCACCGGCATGGGCGCAGACCTTCTGATTGTCGATGACCTGATGAAGGCCTCGATGCTGCCGTCGGAGAATGAACTCGACAGTGCCAGTGATTTCTTGCAAGGGACACTATTTTCTCGTCTGAATGACAAGACGAATGGACAAATAGTGATTGTCTCACAACGCCTGCACGAAGATGATCCTCCGGGTCGACTCATCGCCAAGGGCGGTTGGCATGTGCTCAGCCTCCCGGCCATCGCAGAACACGATGTGGACACTCCGGTTGGGCCATTCAAGACATACCACCGCAAAAAGGGCGAGGCTCTGCACCCCGAACGTGAACCGTTGGATGTACTTGAACAGCTCCGAGAAGATCTGGGACCGAGAGTATTTGGTGCACAGTATCAGCAGGCACCTATTCCCGCCGGCGGCGGGGTGCTCGAATGGAAATGGTTCCAACCCTATGACGCGCTACCCAATAACGGCAAGGGTGCATTCATCGTCCAGTGCTGGGATACGGCGATGGTGGTCTCCAACAGCAGCAGCTTCACCGTTTGCACGACCTGGTGCTGCTTCGCAAATCAGTACTACCTTTTGGATGTATGGCGTCACCGGAGACCCAGCAGTGAGCTGCCCCGTGTCATTCATGAGTATGCTCTGAAATTCAACGCCGACCGCGTGTTGATTGAGCATACGAACGGCAGTGCGGCATTGATTGATACCCTGCTGGAGCACTCCAAACTCTGGCTTTTGTGGGAGAAACCGCTTGCTTCGAAGGCTGAACGCATGGAGGCGGAGTCGCCGGTGCTGGCTCAGGGACGGGTACACGTACCTCGCGATGCGCCTTGGTTAGAGGCGTTTCGGGCTGAGGTGATCAAATTCCCAGAAGCCAAGCACGACGACCAGATCGACAGTATGTCGCTCTTCCTGAAGTGGGCGCGCGTTCGCGGCCCAGATAACCCGGGCGGTCAGCCTGGAAGGGGCACACCAGGCGGGCCAATCGGAGCGGCACCACGGGAGGTGGGTGCAAGTAAAACGTCAAAGTGCTACTTCTTTGGGGGGCCAGAGCCAGACCTGGATTTGAGCCCACTCTATTGAGTAGACCCGGTTCCGGAGGGCGGCCTTCGAAGGGTGACTGACGGAATCGGGTGCGGAGACTCTGGGCATTATCCTGCCAAATTCAGCGGTCTCCAAGGTCTAAGAGACTGAGCGATCCACAAAAAAGCCCGCGAATTG
>ERZ888423.2090-NODE-2090-length-15687-cov-17.052776_pt1 | contig 15687 bp, 14 predicted proteins | sample MGYA00520523_ERZ888423 | MGnify/ENA primary metagenome ERZ888423 (study PRJEB32303, sample SAMEA104408611) | aquatic metagenome | biome: Brackish water; feature: Pelagic; material: water | place: Baltic Sea | collected 2014-06-08T10:24:00 | depth 30,27 m ...
GCCTCGGCGCTGGCCGACGCTTTCGCCGCGCTCAGCGTGGAAGCCAAGCCCGTGACTGTGCGCTCGTTGCGTGAACGGGCCCGAGTCAGCACTGATGCCGCCAGCGAATGGCTGCGAACGAATCGGCCAACCCGCGACGTCTCACCCGTCCCGACCGACGTACTGGCGCGGGTTCTTGACCCGCTCTGGTCAGCAGCGGTAGCCGCCGCCCGCGACGAGCACGCCGAAAACGACGCCGTCGAGCGGGCCGCCCTCCTACAAGCCGAAGCCGACGCACTCGCCGACCTGGCCGCCGCTACCTCCCGGGCCGAGGCAGCCGAAGCCCAAACGACGCAACTGCGCCGCGAGCTGGCCGACCTCACCACCCGACTGGCCGCCACCGAAGCTGCCCGCGATGAACAGACAGCCCGAGCGGCGGCCGCGACCAAAGACGCCGCCGACGCGCGGGGTACCGCCCACGCCGCCGAACTGCTCGCCGCCGAGGCGCAAGCCACCGCCCGGACACTGCGGGAAATCCTCGACACCGTGAACAAAGGCACCAAAAGCAACCAGGCCAAGTCCTAGCGCCCCCCCGTTTAGTCGGGGCACGAACATTTCAGACCCAACCGAGCCGCGCAAGCGGGTCGGGCGGGAGCCAACGTGTCCCAAATCCCTCTGTTCGGGCTGGGCGGTTTGGGTACACAGTTGTGGGACACCTGGCGCGCGGCATCGACGCACGTCGACCGCTTCCGGCTGAAAGTGTCGCAATAACAACCGATTTAGACACACTGGTCCCCTGCGTTGCGAGGCAAAGATCATCTGATTACTCTCGGAGGTCTTCGACCGAGGGGCCAATCATTCGATGAGGTCGTCGTCTGGTCCTTTTGTCCCGCCCACCGCATCGATGGTTCCTTCCGATTGATCACCTGCGGCAGATTCCTCGGCATCCTCGGCTGATTCTTCGATCCAAGAGAACCCGGAATCGAGCCCGTGCTCGCGCAGCCAACCCCTGAAGAAGTCCTGCCCAACCCGTGTCTTCTGAATGCGTCCGAGGAAGTAGTCCACGCCCCGCAGGCCCTCCTGCTGCTTTGGCATGTCCCACACCCGCACCGTCCGGGCCAGTTCTGCAACCGTGAGCGCGGTGATATTGCGTGACTGGATTTCCTCTCGCGCATCGTCGGTAATCGATTGGCACACAACTACAGCCGTGGCGTTTGGGGCGTCGGCAATATCTTCGATGAAGTCGGCGACCGCCTCGGCGTCGGTGATGTCCAGGTCTTTGACCTCTGCGGCAAGCTCCACCTCCCCGCCTCGATAGCCGTCCACATCGCCGATCTGGCCCGTTCGCGAAGAGCCGCTGTTGACGCTATGAGTCTCCAGGATGGCACTGTCACGTTAAGCGAAGTGTGCGCGGTGGCCCCTCACATCAGCCTCATGGGTAACACGTGACCTGGGGGTTCGCGACGCCGTATCGCCTGAAATCCCGGTCGGATTGCTTAACGTGACAGTGCCTCAAGAACCTCGCGCGGTCGCACCAATACCTCGGCGTCAACGCCGCGATCGAGAACCTGCACCGTGCTCGCGCCGAACACGACAAACGCCTCGGCGTTTTCTGGCACACCCAGGGTTCGGGCAAATCGCTGTCGATGCTGTGGTTCACCCAGAAGGTGCTGCGCCAGGTCCCGGGGAAGTGGACATTCGTTATGGTCACCGATCGGACCGAACTCGACACCCAGTTGCATGACGAGTTCGCTGACGCCGGCGCGATCCCGGCCGAGGCGCGGGTGCACGCTGAATCGATCGCGCACCTGCGTGAACTGCTTACTGCTGACCACCGCTACGTGTTCACGCTGATCCAGAAGTTCCAGCCATCCAAGGGTCAGGGCGAACGTGAAATGCCGGTGCTCTCGGAGCGCTCGGACATCATCGTCATCACCGATGAGGCCCACCGCAGCCAGTACGATACCCTCGCGCTCAACATGCGGCGCGCTCTGCCCAACGCTTCGATGATGGGCTTTACCGGCACCCCGCTGATCGCCGGCGAAGAGCAGGCCACCCGCGAACAATTCGGCGAATACGTCAGCATCTACAACTTCCGCGACGCCATCGAAGACGGCGCGACCGTGCCGCTCTACTACGAGAACCGCATCCCTGAGCTGCAACTCACCAACGCCGACTTCGCCGAAGAGTTGGACGCGCTGCTTGAGGAAGCTGAACTCGACGAAGACGCCGAAGGCGCTCTGGCCCGCGAGTTCGGCACCCAGTACACCCTGCTGACCCGACCCGAGCGATTCAAGACCATCGCCAAAGACCTTGTCGCGCATTTCGTCGGACGCGGATTCAGCGGCAAAGCGATGTACGTCGGTCTCGACAAGGCCGCAGCCGTGCGCATGTACAACCTGGTCCAGGAGGCGTGGGCCGAGCACCTCGCCGATCTGCGCCGACAGCACGATGCACTGCCGGAGTTGGAACGCCCATGGCTGGCCTCCCGCATCGAATTGATGGAGACGACCGACATGGCCGTCGTGGTCTCGCAGGGCCAGAACGAACTGCGAATGCTCGACGAACTCGGCCTCGACATCCGGCCACACCGTGAGCGGATGAATCGCGAGGATCTCGCCGAGAAGTTCAAGGATGCGGCAGACCCGCTACGGCTGGTGTTCGTTTGTGCGATGTGGATGACCGGCTTTGACGCCCCGTCTGTGTCGACGATCTATCTCGACCGTCCGATGAAGAACCACACCCTGATGCAGACCATCGCCCGCGCCAACCGCGTGTTCCCCGATAAGGACAACGGCCTCATCGTCGACTACGTCGGGGTATTCCGGAACCTGGAGAAGGCACTCGCGATCTACGGCGCCGCGAGTGCCGGGGAGTCGCCCATCGAGATCATCGACGCGCTGTCCGCTGAACTCGATGGGGCTGTCGCGGAAATTCTTTCGTTTTGTTCCGGCCTTGGCGTCGACCTCCTCGCGATGCGCGATGCTCAGGGCTTCGATCACATCGCTAAGCGGGACGCGGCCGTCGAGGCGCTGCTGGTCGACGAGGAGACCCGCGCCGACTTCACGGTCAAGGCACGGCAGGCCCGCAAGCTGTTCAAAGCGCTGTTGCCGAACCCGAAGGCCGCCGCCCAGCAGCGGACCGTCGCTGCGATCCGGGTCCTGCATGAACGGATCATCGAGGTCACTCGGCCGCCTGCGGCAGATATCTCGGGAGTAGCGGATGCCGTCGATGCGCTCCTTGACCGTTCAGTTGGCGCCGAGGAGTACGTCATCCGCGCCGCCGCTCAAGGCCGCAACCCCGATCCGCTCATAGACCTGTCGCTCATCGACTTCGACGGACTGGCCCAGCAGTTCGCAGGCCGCAAGCGCGCCGAGACCGACCGACTTGCGCAGCTCCTGCGTCAGCAGGCAATCAGCTCGGCACAGCGCAACCCGACCCGACACGAACTCGTTGAGCGAATAGAGCAACTCATCGCCGACTACAACGCTGGCAGCGTCAACATCGACGAATACCTCCACCGGCTGATCGAATTGTCGAAGACGCTCACCGAAGAAGAGGAACGTGCAGTTCGAGAAGGCATGACCGAAGAAGAGCTCGCGATCTTCGACCTACTCACTCAACCCGACCCAATTCTGACGCCAGACGAGGAAACGCTGGTGAAGACCAGCGCGAGAAGACTGTTGGATCACCTGCACGAAAAACTTGTTCAGGATTGGCGACGCAAAGTCTCGGCGACCAACGACGTCAACAGCACCATCCGCCGCGTGCTGGACGAGGGCCTCCCGGAATCGCCCTACACGACAGATATTTTCACCAAGAAGGTCCAGCTCGTCTTTGACCATATTCTTTCGGCCTACGGCGACAACGGAGAGACCGCGTACGACTTCCGGCCCGATGTCGCATTCCCGCCAGAGGTTCCCGCCGACATCAGCGGCCCTGTTGATGTGAACAAGATCGCCGATGACGTCGTCGCACGGATTCGGGTGGATCCCGACTTCGCCGCGCAGGTTGCCCACCAGCTGCGGACATGATTGCCCACGGCCACCAGTCAATCAATGCCCACCCGACTCTCCGGCGCAGTCCCTTCCCCGTCAACACATGTGCGACGTTTGCTTACCGGATCTCGGCTAACGCGCGTGGTTCTCGGACGCACTCTCAGCGAACTCAACACCTCCGGTGAATCGGATCTCGCTATCTGCAGGAGCGAATGCGTAGTAGTCGATGCCGTTCCAGTCGGTGTCCACGACCAGCAAGATTGCTCCGTCGATCTCGCCGACTTATTCCTAATCGGTGACAGTCCTGCAATCTCAAAACTAAAGAAACGAGACACGCTCCGGGGGCCACTCCCCTGCTCTGTTGTCCCAGGTCGCGGTGTCTCGTTTCTTGTCTCACATCCCGTTTCTCGAATCCCGGCTGTCGGTGGGCAATGAGACAGTCATCGGCATGGCGACAATCCTGGGTTATGCCCGTGTAAGCACCACCGGCCAAGACCTCGATGCGCAACTGACCGCGCTCACCGCCGCCGGGGTAGACGCCGAGCGGATCTACACCGACAAACTTTCCGGGTCGGCCAAGGTGGACCGCCCTGGCCTGGCCGCGCTACTCGACTACGCCCGCCCCGGTGACACCGTCGTTGTCGCCGCGATCGATCGACTGGGCCGTTCGGTCGCCGAAGTGACCCGCACCATCACCGAACTCGGTTCGCAGTCAATCACGTTGCGCGCCTTACGCGAAGGGATCGACACCGCCACCCCCACCGGCCGTGCCGTCGCCGCGATCATGGCCACGTTGGCCGAGTTGGAACTTGAGCTGGGCCGGGAACGGCGTGCCGCATCGCGCGAATCCCGGCGGTCGCGGAGTCTGCCGGCCACTAAGCCGCACAAACTCAGTGCGGATCGCCAACAGCAGTTGCATCGCCTGGCTGCTACCGGTGAGCCTGTCCGAGAATTGGCCTCTGCCTTCGGTATTGGGCGGGCAACGGCATACCGATACCTGACATCCCCACCCCCTGCTGTACCGCAGTAACGGGCGTATGCCGGGTTTGGGTTAGCCCCAGAAGATCCCGGTGGAGTCGCGGTCGATCTCGGCGAGCAGGTCCTCGACACGTGGTGAGGGCGTGACCAAGTCATAGAGGTGGAAGCGTAGGTTGCGGTCGCGCCAGTACAACGTCCACGACTTGCTGGCCGCGGTGTAGCGCAGACGTGCGATCGGAACGCTGCTCCATTGCGGTCCGTAATCTTCGCGCCAGGGTGCCCGCCGCTGGACGATTGTGAGGTGTCGGGGGGCGGTGTCGCATTCGACGCGCACTTGGTGTCGTGCGTGCTCGGGCACCCGGGCTGCACACCAGCGCTGCACTCGCGCGACGTCTAGTTCCGGCAAGGCCACCGCGTCACCTGCCGTTGAGCAGAGGCGTCTGAGCCGCGGTGTTGAGTGCCTCGAACGCGGCATCGAGGCGGCGCCGGCGGCGCCGATCGGATTCGTGGTTGGCTTCGGCAGCCACGCCGCCGATCAGTTCTTCAAGGTCGTCCTCGTTGGCGGCCAGGACGGCGCCGCCGCCGGGGTGGGCGTGCATGCCGAACACCAGCCGTTCACAGTCGGGGTCGAGCAACATTAGCTCGCGCAGCGCGGCGGCCACCTCATCGGTGATGTTGATCTCGTTGAGGGCACTGACCGCGGTGAGGCGGCGTCGCCGCAGGTCATAGGGCGAGTCTTCCCAGTTGCTGATGACTCCCTCGTCGGCGCACTCGTTGCACCGCCACTGAATCGGTGCTGGCGGTTGGTGCCCCACGATGGTGATCCGCCCCCGGCAGGGTCGGTGGCCCGGTCGCCGCCGACACGGCAGCGCGCTGGTCCACCGGTCACCGACACGCTCGCCGCCGGCGGTGGCCGCCCGCACGATGTTGCCGAAGTGCTGCGCTAACCGCCACGCAGGAGCCGGGACGTCGTCAGACAAGTCCAGGAAATGGTTGAGGTCGCTGACCAACATTGCGCAGGACTGTACCGGCCGCGGCCAGCGAAGAGGAGACGGCGTGGATGGTGGGTATCGTCGCGCTGTGGGATCGAAGGCCGACCGCCGGGCCGCCAGGGAAGCCGTGGCCGGCTATCACGAGGCACGGCTGGGTGAGCTCATCGGCTATGTCGCGGTCGTGATCGACGGCTACCGTGCTGGCGAGGTCGACGCCTACACCGTCGACGAGACGATCCACCACTATCATCGGGCAGCCCGTGAGCTGTGGAAGTTCTGCTGGTCCGGTGGTGGAACACACATCGCGGTGATCGCTCACGTCCTCGATCGGATGACCACCGATGGTGAAACCATCAACTGGTGGGAACGGGTCTCGCCACGACAGCCGGACTGATCCACCAGGGGGGCGGCCGCGCCGATGACGTTGGGGTTCGGTCAGGCTGCGGTGTGGTCGCCATGGTCGAGTTTTTCGGCGATCCAGACCTTGATTAGTGACTGGCGGGTGACTCCGAGCCGGGTGGCTTCGCGGTCGAGTTCAGCGACCATCCATGCCGGGAAGTCGACGTTTACTCGCCGGTGTTCCTCGCCGGCCCGCCGCGCCCGTGCCGTATCCAAAGCGGCGGCCATGTCCTCGCCGGCAACCAAGGTGCCCCGTGCAACCACCAGATCAACCCATCGCCAACGTTTTTCGTTGCTCCGATGCACGTCTGACCAACGAAGAGGTATTCAGCCAGCCCTCAGGCTCGCTGGTCGACGTTAGCACCTGGGGCCACACCGTCGACTCTGGCGTGCTGGCCAGCATCGAGTACGCAGTCGAAACGCTCAAGGTTCCACTGATTGTCGCGCTCGGCCACGACGACTGCCCCGCCATGCACGCGGCACTACGCGCTTGGGAAAACGTCGAACTGCCCAGCGGGGCGATGCGTACCGCCGTCGAGCACGCACTGCTCTCGGCGGTACGGCGCGGCACACCCGCCAACTCAGTGGAAGCGGTCGCCACAGCGCACATCGTCGAAACCGGTGTCGCGCTCATGCAACGCTCACCGGCAATCTTCCAGACGAATCGACAGTCGAACCTGCGGAATCATCTGCGCCACATATGGATCTGCCGACCGACAACTCCGTGTCCACGCGACCTTCGGAGCAGTCGCCGACAGTACAGACGCACTCGTCGAGATCGTCTGAACGTCGCCCGGCGCTTACGGCGCGATTTCGAACTTCTCCAGCAGTGCCATGCGCTGACGATCCCCCAGACCGCGCAGCCGGCGGGTAGGGGCAATCTCGAGCTCTGTCATGATGTCCTGCGCCTTAACCTTGCCGACCTTGGGCAACGCCTCCAGCACCGCGGAAACCTTCGTCTTGCCCACGACCTCATCGGTCTGGGCGTCAGTGAGGACCTGCTTGAGGTTGGTGTCGCCGCGCTTGAGCCGGTCCTTGAGGTCGGCTCGTACTCGACGCGCCTCGGCGGCCTTGACCAGTGCTGCCGCGCGCTGCTCATCAGTCAACTGCGGAAGGGCCATGGGGTTCTCCGTTTCATCACCATCAAAGGTGTTTCGTCTTCGGCCGGAGTTTCCCCCCGGCCAGGCGACGACGACCGTACCGCTGCCGCCTGGCAATCGAATCCGTCGGGCTCCCCGGAATCGCCACAGCTCCGGCCAAACGGTACAAGCCCGGGGCGCCGCTCCCCATCCGCGCCTGTGTCCCGAAAACCTTCGTTTTCGGGAAAGTCTTGCCAGCCCCGATGCCGGTGGCCGGGGCGGGGCATTCAACATTGGCAGAGCGACGGCCTATCGCTACTTGCAAACCGCATTTCCCCAGTAAGAGACGGTAACGTAATGACGTATATACGGCATTACGTTGTATCGTCACTGTCTAGGCCAGCTCGACGGTGCCTGGCTGGCGTACCAGGCCAGGTTCGGGAACCGCTTTAGCTCCGGAAAGTCGTCCTCATACTGGCGTAGCGAGCTGCCGGTGCGGCACCGTGCCATCTCTACCCCCTCTTCGCGGATCACGCGCTCGACGGCGGTGCGGTCGTCGGGCTCGACATCGGGCTCCCCCCACGGCTTGCTGCAGCAGCGAGTAGTGTGCCCGGATCGCCCTCCGATCGGCTCGAGATGGCTTGCCCCGGAACATGTAGGGCACCTCGTTGGGGTACTGCTGTAGTACCTCTCCCAGCTCCTTCCCATCGGTGACAAGCAGCCGCGCGCCCTCGGCGCGGGTCTGTTTATTCAGCCAGAACCCCAGCCTGCGTTCGACATGATCCACCACGTTGATCTCCTTTTCTCCCGGTAACACCCACCACCTGATCCAAAATCTGCCCCTTGCCCACTTTCGGCGCCTTACGTACGCCTTGGTGAACTTCGCGGTGATCTCGGCCCGAGACGACATCGACAGCCCACTTTCCATGCCGACGAAGGGGCCCGCTTTTCGCGGGCACTTTTCGTGATGCTTGCCGTGGGCTGGCAGACACCGTGGCGCCGGAGTACATTTAGTGGTGTCTTGGTGAAGAGCCAAGGAAGTGAAGCCGGGAGCCCGCACGTTTTGCGTGGTCGCCCGGCTTTCGCGCTTCTTGGGGTTAGCGCAAGTCGTGAACCGTGGCTAGGTGGCTGATTGCGCTGCGAGACCAACCGCCGGCACCGTAGGCCCACGCCACCAGGTCAGCGGCCCACAACAGTTCGTGTGCTGTGGGTTGGTCGATGATCACCCGTACTTGCTCGCTTGCCCCTTTGGCCGCCAGCGCTCCCACTACCGCTGCGTGATCCTGCTTGTCTTGCGAACACGACTCCACCAAGATGCGGGTCACCCCGCCTCTGTCCGCTGCGTACAACCCGAGAGCTTGCAGGCATTCAGATCGGACCTCGCGCTGCGTCCGCTTGGGCTTGGTGCCCCGAAGTCCCCCCACGAAAACATGCGCTTGCGCGATCGGCGGCTCCTGCACAAACTGCGTAATGATCTGCTGGCGGTTGCGCGTCTCAGCCTTCATATGCAACCGATTCCGGTTGTTCGGCTTCAGATCCCGCATCATCTTGCGAGCTGAAGCGATGTCAGCGACCGGGACGACTGCGGCCACTAGCAGATAGTCCGTCCGACACGATTCATCAACGAAGAGCTCAACGGGGTGGCGCATTGTCCGCGACCCTACGGGCAGCTGATCAGGGGCACTTCTCATGCGTCGAAAAATAGCGAACGGCCGTGCAGTCAGCCCCGAATCGGTGGCGAACCAGCAGGCCAGCGCCCTTCCTCGCCGTACATTGTGGTGAACGTGGCTGTGGTGGTTGTCACGGCACCTACACCCGCAGCGCAATGACGCTATTACGTCAAAGCGTAACGACGCATTTACGTAATAGCGTACTTGCGTTGCTACGTTTTGTTGAGCATCTTCCTAGCGAGGTCGGTCAGAATCCGACTCATGCTCGTGTCCGTATCCAGCGCTTGTTGTTTGAGAGCGCGTACCACGGCCTTGGGCATGTACACGGTGACCCGCTGCATGTCGTCAGCCGGGGAGTGGAATGCTTCAGCGGCCCGTTTGGCGGGTGCGGTTGTGACTCGCGGTGCCATCCGCTTGGACAGGTCAGACATGGGTCAGCGCCTCAACTAGTTCGGTGAGCACGTCGTCGTATCCGTGCAAGTACGTGGGTGTCGTGCCGTAGGCGCGGCGGACGGCCTCGCGGCGAACGATCGGGGTGACTACGACTGGCACGCCTTCGTCGTCGAGGAGCTGTCGCACCTCGTCGGCCAAGCGGGTGCGCAGATCGATGCCGGTTAGTAGTACGGCGGTGGGGCGGTGGGCGGTGATCTGAAGGGTCGGCCACACTCGGCGGACATCCAGCGGGGAGGCTCCGCTGGGCACCAACACCAGATCCGCCGCTTCGATGGCGTCCTCAATGACTGCCGCGGTGCCCGGTGGAGTGTCGATGATCGCTAAATCTACGTCCGGGACGATCAGCGGCCGGCCGGCGGCGGAAACCGGGAACGGCAGCGGGTCGCCGCCTGCTGCTGCGTCTGCTGCCCACTCACTGGCTGAGCCTTGAGGGTCGGCATCGATGAGAGCAACACGGCGGCCCCGCTGGGCTGCTGCTGTCGCTAGAAATACGGCCGAGGTGGTTTTTCCCACCCCGCCCTTGGTGTGTACGACGGAGATCACTGTCATCGGGGCAGTATGCGTCATGACGTATCACCGCCTATACGTAATAACGTAACAACGCTATTACGTCAATGTGTCGTTACTGCTGGTTGCGGCCCCTGTCGGGAGCAAACGGACCAATTTCCTAAGCTCCGGCGTGTCGCCGCCCCGAATCAGATTCCCAGCGGCAGGGTTGGGGGCATGGGCCAACCACACAAGGGTGATCGCGTGTTGATTCAGGGCCGGCCGCTGCGGCCGGTGTGGGAGGACGTGCACGCCAGGGCGGCCGCTGCTGGTCTGCCAGTCTCCCAGTACCTCGCAGACCTCCTGGCGATACATGTCGGCCGACCTGACCTGGTGGCCAAGCTGGGACGCGACGAGGAGGGGCTGCCGTTGGCGATGTAGCACCGCAGCCCGGCCAGTGCCGGGCAGATGGTCATAAATCCATAGTGGTGCAGACCTGCTGACATGACGAAGGCCCCCATACGGGGGCCTTGTCTGAGGGTTCAAACCGAGTTCGCAGCTCGGTTTCAGGTCCGCACCTGTTGCCCCTTGAAAGGGACGTGTCTTGGATGACTCGTCTCACGATAAGCCATGCTCGCCGGTCGGTCTAGATACGACTCGCAACCCGTGTGTAAATCGTGATTTATCTCCCCGCCTAGCGCGGGCTACCCAGACTGTTGCGCGCCGCGTGTGGGTGCAGCGTGTGGGCACGTGTGCGCCCGGCACGCCGATGTGGACCAGCCGCGAGAGCTGGCTTACGAACTTGGAGCAGTGGGCGTCCTCGCCCGCGTTCACCACCGCCAGGACCTCGGCCCGGGTGTCGATCACCGCGGCCACGCTGCTCGCCATCGCGACGGTAATGGCCGAGCACGCTGATCACGCCACCGGCCGCCACGTCGCCGTCACCCGCGCCACCATCGCCAGCCGGGTCGGCTGTAGCCCCGACACGGTCACCGTCGCGTGGCGGCTGCTGCGGACCACAGGATGGGCGGTAGAAGCCCAGCGCGGCCACGGCTCGGCGGGCACCCCAGCATCAGGCCGGCGACCCTCGGTGTACCACCTGGTGCCCCGCCGTGAACCGCGACTGGTTGTGCACAATCCCGACCTACCGCCGAAGGCGGGTGTTTGTCTTTTACCTCCTGTTGGTAAGTACTCACCAAGCGCGCGCGAGCGCGCCGGGGGGAGCCCTTCGAAGAACCCGCGGCCCTATCGGGCCGCGCCACGACCGCTGGAGACCCAACGGCTGGCCGCGCAGTTGGTGAACCGGTGTCACGGCCTCGACGGCACGCACCTCGGGGCGATCTGCGATGCGATCACCGCGGCCGGGATCGACCCAGCGGTGTGGTCAGCACGGGCCATCACCGACGCGCTGAATGCCGACATGGCAGCCCGCGGCTGGTCCTGGCCCGATCACCTCGAGCGGCCGGCCGGCTTCCTCGCCAGCCGCCTTCGGCGACTGGACTGGCGACCCTGCGGGCCGCCCAACGACAGCGGCTACGCCGCCGGCCCGGACAAGAAACTGCCCGACGTTGTGGGCATCCCAACGCCGACACCGTTGACCGCCCAACAACACGCCCGCATCGCCGCCGCCCGCAACCAGATCAACACGATCCTCACCGGCCGCCGCACACGCGCCATAGGCGACGCGATCCCACCCACCGGGCGCACCGGTGGGCAGCACTGCCCGACCCCGCGCCGCGACACACCAGCGATTGGTGAGTCGACCTCGCCATGACACAGATAAGCGTCGCCGCAACGTATTGGTTAGGGCATCTAATCGGGTTGGTTGATGGTGCGCTGCTGAGTTGACCCGCCTGCGGTGGCGAGTGCGTGCCGGCGGGCGAGCCGAACTCGACGACGGTAGTGCGCGCTTAGTGAGCACCGAGGTTGCTCGACGCCGCGGTCGCGGCACCCGCCCACCGCCAGCCCGTTACGTCCACGCAGTCGTTGCCCACGTGCCCCCTTTGTTGTCCCCTGCGCCGTGTCCCATCTGCTGCTTCCCCCAAGTCTTCGATCCCTTCCGCGCTCCACCCGCTATCAAAACATTGGCACATTTGCTACTATTTAGCAGGGCTGTGGGCGGGCCTGGGTAGCGGTCTGGTGACGCAGGGCGGAGGTGAGTGGGCACCGATGTTGACGATTGCGAAGCTGGGTCAGTGGTCGGTGTCGTACTACGTGGACACGGCGCGGTCGGCGCTGTCGGCGGCAACGGATGCGCGTGCTGCTGGTGGGGGGCTGGGCGAGTACTACTCGGAGTCGGAGACCCGGGTGCCGGTGTGGCTTTCTGCGGGTCAGGATGTGGGTTCGGCGATGCGGTTGACAGGTGTCGAGCGTGTCGGTGAGAACGCTGATTTGGATGTGGTGACGCGTTGGCTTGATGACGGTGTAGCGCCGGGTGGTGCGGTGGGTTCTGCCTTCGCTAAGGGTCGCGCGGTGCATGGTTTCGACTTGACGTTTTGCGCGCCTAAGAGCGTTTCGCTGCTACGCGGGCTGGGCGATGATGTGGGCACCAAGGCTGTCGCTGATGGGCATTCCTACGCCATCGCCGAAGCGATGGAGTACCTCGCTGAGCATGCCGGCTACACGCGTGTGTTCAACCGGCAGACCCGCCGCCAGGACCTCGTTGGGCTGCCCGGGATCGTTGCGGCGGCATTTCAGCACGAGACCAGCCGGGCGGGAGATCCGCACCTTCACACGCATGTGTTGGTGCCCAATCGGCAGGCCCGCGCTGATGGGCGGCTGGTCTCGCTGGACAGTGTTTCGCTTTATCACGAGGCCCGGGCGGCGGGGATCATCTATCAGGCGACGTTGCGCCGGGAGCTGACCCGCTCCATCGGCGTGGAGTGGGGCGAGGTTGATCCGCGTACCGGGATGGCTGAGATTGCTGGAGCGAATCGCGGTGATTTGGTGGCGTGGTCGGTGCGTGCTACGCAGCTGCGGGAGTGGGCGGCCGGGCATCTGAGTGTCGATGGTGGCGAGCTGTCTGCAGGGCAGTTGGCGACCGCGCAGAAAGCCACCCGGCCGCGTAAACCTGAGGGGTTGGCGTGGGCGGCGCTGCGTGCGGATTGGGCCGGTGATGAGCGCAGGTTCGGTGTTGATTTCGAGGTTCAGCGGGCCGCGCGGCGGGCCCGTCGTCAATCACGTATCGACTACGCCGGCATCGCGCGGCGCGCTGTGGCCGGGGTTGAGGCCGCAGCATTTACCCGCGCGGATTTGGTGGAGGCGATCGGCGCGCGGCTGCCCGTCGCCGAGGCTGACGGGCCGTCGCCGAGGGAAGTGATCGAGGCCCTAGCCGATGGTGTCGCCTTGCGCATTGGGGACGAGCGGGCAGCGCATCAACGCGAGGGGTCGATCCGCTATACCGGGGCGGAGTTGATTGCCGAAGAGCGCGCCATCATCGAGGTGATGGGCCGCCGGGATGTGCGTGCGGCGCTGCCTGCTGTTGATACCGGTGGGTTGTCGCCGGATCAGGCCCGCGCCATTACTGCGATCGCCACTTCGGAGCGGCTTGTGCAGCCCCTCAGTGCGCCTGCGGGTGCCGGTAAAACTCACTCGCTGCGCGCGCTGCGCGCGGTTGCGCACCGCGCCGGTAAGCGGGTGTTGGTGGCCGCGCCGACCGCCCGGGCAGTGGATGTGGCAGTCAGTGAGCAGGCCGGTGATAGTGGCGCGACCGTGGATGCTCTGCTGGGCCGCCTTGGGCGCGGCGAGGAGGCCCTCGACGCCGACACGGTGGTGGTTGTCGATGAGGCCGGCATGGTTGGCACCGGGCACCTACGCACGCTGCTGGACACTGCCACGGCCGCCGGAGCGAAGGTGGTTTTGGTGGGCGATGAGCATCAGCTCGCGCCGGTGGCCCAACGCGGCGGGACCTTCGCGCAGCTGGTTGATGATCTGCCCTGGTCCCAACGTCTGTCGCAGGTGTGGCGGATGCGCGACCACGCCGAGCGTGACGCATCGCTGGCTGTACGCGACGGTGGCCCGGCCGCGCTGCGCCGCGCGGTGGGCTGGTATCGCCGCCACGATCGCCTCCACTGCGGGGATGCGGTCACCATGGCCGAGGACGCTTTGAGCGCGTGGCGCGCCGACATCGCTGCCGGACATGACGCGTTGCTGATCGCTGATCGCTGGGAAATGGCCGATGCCATCAACATCCGAATCCACGCCGAGAGCACCGAGGAAGACACCCCTGCGGTGGCTGTGGCCCGCGGACACCGTGTCGCCGAGGGCGACATCGTGATTACCCGGCAGAACACCGCGGACATCCCCACCTACGCCGACCGCACGCAAAAGGTAGGTGGGTCTCCGGTCCGCAACGGGCAACGTTGGCATGTTTTTGGCGTCGACACCGAGGTGGGCCGGATCGCTGTGCAGCGCCTCGATGACGGTGCGATCGCCGTTCTTTCAGATGACTACCTGCGCGAGCACGTCCACTTGGGGTACGCGGTCACGGTGCACGCCGCCCAGGGGGTTACCGCCGACATCTGCCACGCTCTGCTCTCGGCTGAGTCGGCTAAACGTGCTGGTGCCTACGTCGGCTTGACACGTGGGCGGGCCACGAACACCGTCCGCTTGTGTGACACCCGCACCGGGGAAGGCGACCACGAACACCGCGAAACCACCCCTGGGCTTCATACCGCACGTCGGGGCACGCCCGCCGAGGCCGCTGCACTGCTACGCGGGGTCCTCGGCCGCGACGACCGCGCCGCCACCATCACCGCCAGCGCCGTCGACGTTGACGAGGAACGACTCCCCCAACAGGTTGCAGAGCTGCGCCGTTACCACCGCGCCGTCACGACCCGGCTAGGCCACGAACACCGCACCGACTGCGACATCGCCCACGACAAGAGCATGCACGCACGCATGCATGCCGATGATCGAGCGCTCGTCGAGGTCCTGGCCGCCGCCGCCCGTCACGGCGACCACCTCCCCCTAGAGCAGGTATCGGAGCCGACCCGCGTCGCGGCGGGCGTGTCAAAAGTCGTGGCCACCCTGGATGCCGAGCACTACACCCCCGAGGTGGCCGCTGCGATCCATGCAGCCGCCGACACCGCCGACCGGGCCTACGTCCGCACCGCCGCGGTACCGACGACAGGCCAAGCCAACCTCGCCGAGCTGGCCCAGCGCATCACCGAGGTCCCGGCAGCACCCCGCGGAGCTGTGATCGTCGTCGAAGACGCCGCGGTCGCCGACCCCGCAGACCTAGCCATCCTGGCCACCGCACTGGGTGCCGCGCACGGTCGACTCCTGCTCATCGACAGCGGCCAGCACGGGCCCGCCCGACGACTCCTCGACGGCCTAGCCCTGCCCTGGGACGAACACACCCGCCCGCCAGTCGATATCGACGACCCTGATCTCGCTCGCGCCGCGGAACGCCACCGGTACATCGCCGCGCGTTACTGGCGAATCCTGACCAACCCGCCAACCCAAGCCCAAGAGCTCGACCGAGGCCTCGACCTCGACCTCGCCTAACGAATCAGACCGTGCGGCCATGATTCACCGCCGCTATTCATCACGCGAGCCAGAGGTCTCGCCGTCCGAGGCATTGAGCCACGGCATCAGGGAGACCGACCAAAACCGTGGGAGCTTAATCTTTTTGAGCGCCCGGCCGATGTTT
>ERZ888423.2092-NODE-2092-length-15669-cov-10.742859_pt1 | contig 15669 bp, 6 predicted proteins | sample MGYA00520523_ERZ888423 | MGnify/ENA primary metagenome ERZ888423 (study PRJEB32303, sample SAMEA104408611) | aquatic metagenome | biome: Brackish water; feature: Pelagic; material: water | place: Baltic Sea | collected 2014-06-08T10:24:00 | depth 30,27 m ...
CCGTCAGCGGGTCGCCGTCGATGTCGCTATCGACCCCGGACCCGTTGTCCGCCAGAACGTCGCCTGAAATAACCGTGTCTTCATCGCCCGACACGGCGTCCGCTACAGCAATCGGCGCATCGTTCACGGCATTGACTGTGATCGTCACCGTCGCCGTATCCGTGCCGCCTTCGCCGTCCTGTAGCGTGTAGGTGAAGCTGTCGACGCCGTTGAAATTGGCGTCCGGCGTGTAGCTAAACGAACCGTCCAAATCATTGAGCGACACGGCGCCATTTGTCGGGCCGACGCTGATTATCGCCGTTGGAATAGGCGTGATGTCGACCGCGACGCTCTCCAGCGTCAGATCGCCCGGAGCGGCGTCGGCGAAGTTGATGCCGCTCACCGTCATCGAGACATCGCTCCGGCCGCTGCTTTCCGACAGGCCGGCTGCGCTCCACGTCAAGACTGCGTTTGTGGTCGCATCCAGGAATTGGATTGCATCGCCAACAGTGCCTTGAGCTCCAGCGTAATTCGCGATTGAGAATTCGCTGGTTGGGCGAATGGTCTCGACGCCATTATTGTAGCTGCGCGCTTCGGCGGTCCAATCCAAAGCGACGGACCTAGGATTGATCAGAATAAACGCGCCATTGCTGGGCAGCACATCTGGCGTAGCGGCCGCGACGCGCGCCTGAGCGGTCGTGACGCCCGTGTCGAAATCAATGACGAAGAAGAAGCCGTTATTCGAGACTGTGGTCGCGGGCGCAATGAGGCGGGTGACGGTCACATCGCCGTCGATATCAGAATCAACCCCGGACCCGTTGTCCGCCAGCACATCGCCCGAGATGACCGTATCTTCGTCGCCTGAGAACGCATCGTCCTGGGCGACCGGCGGCGTATTGGTCAGCGCGACCGTCACATCCCGGTCGATGATGACCGTCGCGGCCCCGTTGGCGAGAGTCTGGGTGGTCGCATCGGACGCCGCCAAGGTCCATCCAGAATCGGCGAGCGTCAGCGTTGTGCCCAGGCCGCCCGTGACCGTCAGCGTATTCGAGGTATCGGAGAGAGAAAGAACAGACAGCTTGTCGACCGTGGCGCTTGAGCCGACGCCCGCAAGATCGATAGCCTCGACCCTGCTGACATTCTGATCGCCAGCCGCCGTGAAATCGAGCGTCTGGCCGGCGCCGGCCAGACGCAGAATATCAACGCCCGAGCCGCCATCGATGCTGCGGAATCCGGAATCCGCAATGGAGAGAATGTCGTCGCCCGCGCCGCCGACCAGCACATCCAGGCCGCCGCCGCCGACCAGCACATCCGCGCCCAGCCCGCCGACGAACCCATCCGCCGCCGCCGTACCAGTCAGCACATCGGCGCCCGCCGTGCCGTTCTGGGTGACGGCGCCGGTATCGAAGCCGTTTACGACATAGCTTTCGCCAGCGGATGCGGCGCCGCCAGGCGCTGCGGTTTCCGCGCCGATGATCAGGTCGGCGAAACCGTCGCCATTGGCGTCGCCGCCGCCCCCGACGCCCCCGCCCAGTCGGTCGCCAGTCGCCAGGCCAGGGATAATGACGCCATTGCCGCCGTCGAGCGTCGCCAGGTCGACGGCGGCGCTGAAGCTCGCCTCCTTGCCGAAAAGAATATAGCTCTCGCCGCTGTTCGCGCCGGCCGGGTCTGCGGCGAATGCGCCGAGTATGAGATCGTCGAAGCCATCGGCATTGAAATCGCCGGCCACGGCGGCCTCACGGAGGCCGTCATTAGGATTGAGGGCATCGACCCTGAAGCCGTTCGAGCCGTCGAGCGTCGCCAGGTCGAACGACGCGCCAACGCCGTCCGATTGCCCGAAGATGACAGTGATGCGGCCATCGCCGCCGCTTGAACCGATCAGGAAATCGCCAAGGCCATCGCCGTTTAGATCGCCGGCGTTCGCGACATGGAAGCCGAACCGTCCGCCCGTGACATCGCCTTCAATCGTAAAGCCATTCGCGCCGTCAAGCGCCGCCAGGTCGATTTCGGCGCCGAAGCCCGCTGTCGTTCCGAACACGACAAAGGCCTTGCCGGCGATCGCGCCCGCGGCCGTCGTCGCCCGATAAGCGCCGACGATCAGATCGTCGACGCCATCGCCATTGATGTCGCCTGCGATGCTGATGCTGGAACCGGTATAGTCCCCGTTGGCGGCCCCCAGAATGCGGAAGCCGTCCGCGCCGTCTATCGACCCGACGTCAATGACATCGGCAAACCCGTTGGCCTTGCCGAATACGACAAAACCGCCGCCGCTATAGACCCCAGGCGTCGTCTGTAAATATTTAGACCCGACAATCAGATCATCGAAGCCATCGCCGTTGAGGTCTCCCGCATTGCCGACAACGAAACTCGGTTCAGGAGGGCCTTCGATCTGGAGCCCATTCGTTCCATCTAGATCCAGGGTGCTGATCGACGCGGCAAATGCAGCTTGCGACCCGAAGATGACATAGGCTTCGCTACTGTAAGACGCGCCCAGAATAATGTCGCCAAGCCCATCGCCATTGATATCGCCGCTGGCGGCGGTAAAGCCGCTTTGGGCGCTGTTCGTGTCGCCGTCGATGCGGAATCCGTTCGATCCGTCCAGGTCGGCCAGGCTGAACGGCGTCGCCAACCCATCGGCGCTGCCAAAAACGACAAAGGATTCTCCGCCGCGATTGCCTGGCGTACTGGGAGCCAAAGGTGCGGTGACGACAAAATCGTCGAAGCCATCGCCATTGACGTCTCGAAGATTCGCGACCGCGTGGCCCGACTGATCGCCCGAATCGAAGCCTTGCAGACGGTAGCCGTCCGACCCGTCCAGCGTCGTCAGATCGATCGACGTCACGGCGGCGCCCGTTAGCGCGATCGCCCGGTCGACCACCGCTTCCGCCTGGCCGTTCCGGACGGTGACGGTGGTGTCGGTGAAGTCGGCGATCGTCCAGCCGGCATCGGCAAGCGTCAGGGATGTCGTGGCGCCGCCGGTGACGCGCACGCTGTTCGTCGTGCCGGAAAGCCCGAGAACGGAAAGCGCATCGAGCGTGACTGCGGCGCCCGCGCCCGCAAGGTCGATCGCCTCGATTTCCGACACGTTCTGGCTGCCGGACGCCGTGAAATCTAACGTCAGGCTCGCGCCGGACAGGCGGAGCGTATCCGTGCCGAAGCCGCCGACGACGCGCTGGAAGCCCACATCCGCCACGTCCAGGATATCGTCGCCTTCGCCGCCGCGCAGCGCATCCGCGCCGCCAGCCCCGACGAGCACGTCATCGCCCTGGCCGCCGACGATAACATCGACCGCGCCGGAGCCCGTCAACGTGTCGGCCGCATTCGTGCCCTCGGCCGTTACCGCGCCGCTGTTGAAGCCGAAGATGACATAGGTTTCGCCGGCGTCGGGAAGGCCTGCAACATCCGCGCGGTACGCGCCGACAAGGATATCGTCGAACCCGTCGCCATTGATATCGCCGGCGCCGCTGACCGGCTTTCCGCTGTAGTCGTTGATGCCGAGGCCATCGATGCGGAATCCATTGGTCCCATCGATAGACGAGAGTTCGAATGTTGCGGCAAATCCAGCGCCGCTGCCGAAAACGACATAACTTTCGCCGACATTCAGGCCGCCTGCGCTGTTGTTTGCGCGATAGGCGCCGACGATAAAGTCATCGAACCCGTCGCCGTTAATATCCCCTGCGCCGCTGACAGAGGCGCCGTTGTTTTCACCGATATCGACGCCATTGACTATGAACCCATCGGCGCCATCCAGCGCGGACACATCTACGGAAGCCGCGAACCCCGCATCCGTGCCGAACAAGATGAATGTTTTTCCAGCGCTGGCATATGTCGTCGGCGCGCCCAGCGCGATGTCGTCGATGCCGTCCCCATTAATGTCGCCGATATTGCTGACGGACCTGGCGAAATTCGAGCCGCTGTAGGGCGCCGCCGAATAGGCCAGCGTGAAACCGTTGGCGCCGGTCAACCCGTTCAGATTGATGGTCGCGGCAAACCCGGCAGTGCTCCCGAAGACGACATAGGCTTCGCCATAGTTGGAATTCGCAGCGTAAGCGCCGATCAGAATATCCGAAATGCCGTCGCCGTTGATATCGCCCGCGCTGCTGACCGAATAGCCGCTAATGTCGTAGTTGACCCGACCGTCGATCCGGAAGCCGTTCGCGCCGGTGAGCGTGGACAGATTGACGGTCGCCCCGAACCCGGCGGCTAACCCAAAAACGACGTAGGTTTCGCCAGTTTCGGCGCCGGCCAAGCCATCGCCATTGGGCGCGCCGATCAGGATATCCCCGAACCCATCGCCATTGACGTCGCCGGCATCGCTGACCGACAAGCCGGCTTGATCGCCGCCATCGACGCCAGTCAGAACAAACCCGTCTGTCCCATCCAGATCGCCCGTGGCGATCGACGCCGCGCCAATACCTGCGGCCGCGCCGAACAGGACAAAGCTGGCGCCGACGCCGCCCCCGGCGGCAGGCTGGCCGACCAAAAGGTCGGCGAAACCGTCGCCGTTGAAGTCGCCCGCGCCGCTGACCGAGCGGCCGCTCAGTTCATTCGCCTCGACGCCGTCCAGACGGAAGCCGTTCGACCCGTCGAGATCCAGGACGGAGAGCGCCGCCGAAAAGCCGCCAGCGGCGCCGAAGACGACATAGCTTTCGCCCGAACTGCCGCCATAGCCATTCGCGCCCGGCGCGCCGACCAGGAAGTCGGCGAAGCCGTCGCCATTGAAATCGCCGATGTCGCTGACCGCGAAACCGGTGTTCGCGTCATCGATGACGCCGTTCAGCACAAATCCGTCGCTGCCGTCCAGCGCCGCCACCGACTGCGTCGGCTGCAGATTGGCGAAGGTCGCCGTGACGACGATGTCGCTGTCGACAAGGATCGATGCTTGGCCGTTCACTAGGCGGTTGTTGCCGCCGTCGCTAAGCTGCAACGACCAGCCGTTGTCGGTCAGCGTCAGGGAATTGGTCGCGTCGCCCGAAATCGTGAGCGTGTTCGACGTCTCGGAAAGCGCCAGGACGCTGGTCAGATCAAGCGTAATCGATGCGCCGGCGCCGGTGAAATCGATCGCTTCGACGCCCGTGACGTTCGCGCCGCCGGCGCCCGTGAAATCAAGCGCGGTCGCGGCGCCGGAGACGCGCAGCGTGTCAATGCCCGACCCGCCATCGATCCGGGCGAACGTCGCGTCCGCCACATCCAGGATATCCGCGCCCGATCCGCCGCGCAGGACGTCGGCGCCGCCGCCGCCGACGAGCACGTCCGCGCCCTGGCCGCCGATCATGATATCGACGCCCGCGGCCCCGGTCAGCGCATCGGCACCAGCCGTGCCCTGGGCGGTGACGGCGCCGGTGCTGGCGCCAAACAGCACATAGCTTTCGCCCGTCGCTGAATAAGCGAGGTCGGCGCCGGGGGCGCCGATGATGACATCGTCGAAGCCGTCGCCGTTGACGTCGCCGGCGGCGCTGACCGAGCGGCCGCTGGAGTCGTTAGTGTCGAGGCCGGGAATGAGAATGCCGTTCGTGCCGTCCAGCGAACTGAGCGCCAAGCTCACGCCAAAACCGGCAGTCGACCCGAAGACGATATAGGTCTCGCCCGTCACGCCATCGGCGTTATAGCTCGCCAGAATGATGTCATCGACGCCGTCGCCGTTGAAATCTCCGGCGCCGCTGACTGAATAACCGGTGGTGTCGCCGCTATCGGTCCCGCTAAGGGCGAAACCATTGGTCCCATCAAGGCTCGCAAAATCGATCGCGGCCAGGACAGGCGCCGCCCGCCCAAAAATGATGAAACCGGCGCCGGCATACCCAAAGGCGCTTGGCGCGCCGACGATAACGTCGTCGAAGCCGTCGCCGTTGATGTCGCCGACGCTGCTGACTGATCGACCGGTATACCGCTCGGTCCCGGAGCCATTGATGCGGAAGCCTTCGCTGCTGGCCAGTCCGTAAACGTTGAACGTGCTGGCGAACCCTGCCGCCTTGCCGAAGACCACGAACGCGGCGCCATAGCCGCCGGAAGCGCCCGGCGCGCCGACGATCAGGTCGTCGAACCCGTCGCCATTGAAATCGCCCGCGACGCTGACGGAATATCCGAAATTGTCGCTCGCGGCCGCGCCGAACAGCCGGAAACCGTCGCCGCCATCCAGCGCCGCCAGGTCGAAGGTGGCCCCAAACCCGCCGACTTGGCCAAAAACGACATAACTTTCGCCGGAATCGGCGCCATTGGCGCCATATCCCCGGTAAGCGCCAATAATGAAGTCCGCGAGCCCGTCGCCGTTGATATCGCCCGCAGCGCTGACCGACTGGCCGCTCCGGTCAGAGGACGCGAGGCCGTCAAGCCGAAACCCATCAGCGCCGTCCAAATCGCTGAGCTCAACAGCGGCGCCGAACGGGGCGGCCTTGCCGAAAACCACGAAGCTTTGGCCGGCGTCGGCGCCGCTCGCCGGATCGGCGCCCGCCTTGCCAATGATCAGATCGGCGAAGCCGTCGCCATTGATATCGCCAGCGCCGCTGACTGTCGCGGCCGCATTATCGCTTGCCTGGAGGCCGTTCAGACGGAAGCCGTCCGTCCCGTCGAGCGCCGCCAGATCCACGGTCGCGTCGAAGCCCGATGCGCGCCCGAAGACTACATAGGCCAGCCCGGTCGTCAGGAATGTGTCGGAGTCGGCCGCGCCGACAATCAGATCATCGAACCCGTCGCCGTTGATGTCGCCCGCATTGCTGACGGAAAAGCCCGAGTAGTCATAGCGGTCGAGGCCGTCAATGCGAAATCCATTGACGCCATTAAGGGTCGCTAGATCGAACGGAGCCATAGGCTAAAAATCCACCTGAAGAACAGGAGCGCTGTCGTCGCGCCCCCGTTCGGACGGCGCCCACCACCCAAACACGACAAATGAATAAAGCATTAAAAACGCTGAAAAAGCAAGGCGATTGCAAATGAACATTGTATTAATCCAGCGCGCCCGCGCTGAGTGTTCGGTCGATCCGCCAGAAATCCCAGGAACCTGCCTAAACGTCCAGCCGCCAGGCGTCGCCGTCGCGTTTCAGGAAACCGGCCGTCGGCGTCGCGAAGTGCGTGCCGATGATCAGCGTCGGTCCGTCCGCGAAGCGATTGTACATGCTTTTCCGGGTCGCGATCGCCTGCGGCCGGTCGACGTCCGGCGCGGAACTCCACTCCGGATGCGCCATCTGCACGGGGTGATGCAGAAAATCGCCTGTGATCAGGGCGCTTTCGCCCGCGCTCTCCAGGAAGACGCTGGCATGGCCCGGCGTGTGGCCGGGCGACGGGATCAAGGTCACGCCAGGGCAGATTTCGGCGTCCTGCTCGATCAGGTCCGCCAGCCCGGCCGCGTGGATCGGCAGCACCGAGTCGGCCATGACATCCGCCTGACCGTCCCTCGCGTTATCCCGCCAGTATTCGAACTCCTTCGCGCCCATCAGATAGCGGGCGTTCGGGAAGGTCGGGACCCACTTGCCGTCGACCCACATCGTGTTCCAGCCGACATGGTCGATGTGGAGATGGGTGCAGAACACCCGGTCCACATCCTCACGGGCGCAGCCGGCCGCCGCCAGATCGTCCAGGAACGCCGTCTGGAGCATGTTCCACGCCGGCACGGCGCGCTGCTTGTCATTCCCGACGCAGGTATCGACGACAATCGCGAGGTCCGGGGTTTCAACGAGCAGCGCATGGATCGCGCCCCGCATCCGGCCCTCGCCGTCCGCGAAATGCGGCATGAGCCATCGTATCCCCATAACCCGTTCCCGGGTCGCGTCAGGGATGATCCGCGTCATGCCGCCCGTCGCTTCGATCTCGACGATGCGGGTGATCTTGATATCGCCGATCCGCCATACCTCGCCGACCATGCGCCTAGCCTCGCTCGACCCTGGACGACTGCCGCCTGCCATACCAGGTCATGACGATCGCCGGTACCCCGACGGCGACTGCGATCAGGTTCAAGGTCGAATGCTCGTATCCGACAAGATCGCCGCCCGGCAGCATCATCAGGATGCCCGACGCCAGCAGCAGCAATCGGCTGATCCACCCCATCGGCCCATAGGCCGTCATCCGGCCGACGCCGACGAGATACCCCTGGAGCGCCCCCGCGACCAGCACGACGCCGATCACGGCCGCGCCGAAGGTGACGATCACATCGAGCGGCTCCCCCCGACCGATGAGCGCGGGGTTCAGGACGAAGAAGAACGGCACGAAATAGATGATGCTGCCAAGGCGCATCGCCTCCAGCCCGGTCTTCATCGGGTTGGACTGGGCGACGGTCGCTGCGGCGAAGGCGCCGATGGCGACTGGCGGCGTGATGAATGAGATCATGCCCCAGTACAGCAGGAAGAGATGCACCGCGATCTTGTCGAGACCGCTATGGATCAATGCCGGCCCGACGGTGACCGCCAGGAACAGATATGCGGCCGTCACCGTCATGCCGATGCCAAGGACGAAGCTGGTCGCCGCGCCCATCAGCAGCAGCAGGAAGACGTTTTCGCCGGCGAGGGCCACGAGATCGTAGGCGAGGCTGCCGATCTTGCCGCTTAACATCAGCGCGCCGATGATCAGGCCGACGCCCGCCAATATGCCTGCCAATTCCGTGAACAGACGGCCGACGCCCATCAGGAATTCCAGGAAACGCGCCCGGCCCCAACGATGTTTCGCCGAAATCTGATTGATGATCAGCAAGGTCGCAGTCGCGTAATAGGGCGCCTGCGCTTCACGCTGCATGTGCAGCAGCATGACCACCAGCATCACCAGCACGAAGACGAAGTACCAACCGTCCTTGATAACGTCCCAGGCCTTCGGCAGCTCGATCAACGGCAGGCCTTTCATGCCATAGCGCGCGGAGTAGGCGTCGATCTGCATGAACAGACCGAAGTAGTAGAGCAGCGACGGGAAAATCGCCGCAATGACGATCTCCGCGTAAGATACTTCAAGGAAGGTGGCCATGACGAAGGCCGTCGCGCCCATCACCGGGGGCATCAGCACGCCGCCCGTGGAGGCGCAGGCTTCCACGCCGCCCGCGTATGTGCCCCGGAAGCCGACCCGCTTCATCGCCGGGATCGTCATGACGCCGGTCGTCAGGACGTTCGTGATGACAGAGCCGCTCATCGATCCCATCAGGCCGGATGCGAAGATCGCGACCTTTGCAGGACCGCCCCGGAACTTGCCGAGCAGTGCAAACGCCAGATTGAGGAAAAACGCGCCGCCGCCCGTATATTGCAGAGCGACGCCAAACACCAGAAATCCGACGACCAGGTTCGCAAACGCCCGCATCGGAATGCCGAGCACAGATTCCGTGCCGTAGATGTAAAACGCGCCGGCAAGCTCCCAGCTTACGGCCTGGCCTTGCAGAATGCCCGGCGCGATGTCGGCGTAAATCGGATAGACCGAGAAGACCACGCAGATCAGGAAAATAGCCATGCCGCCGGTCCGTCGGGTCGCTTCCAGCACGACCGCCCACATGACGAAGGCGCAATAATTCGCTGGCACAGGCGGCAGGAATTCCCAGCCATCCTGCAAAATCTCATTGCCATGCATGATGAAGTAGACAGACAGGGCGACTGTCAGTCCCGCCAGCGCCACATCGTACCAGGGCACGTCGCCGCTCTCGATCGAGCCGGGCGCGATGGACTTAAACGGAAAGAGCAGGAAGACCAGCGGCAACAACATGCCGAGCATCAGGTAAAAATATTCGGTCTCCAGCGGAACATAGGTCCCGATCCGGTTGCCGACGCCAAAAATCACATAAATCGAAACCAGCACTGAGCCGATCGATGCGCATAACAGCCACATCCACCAGAATCTCGAAAGGTGGCGATGGCGGCTGATGCTGACTTCGGCCTTGTCCACCGCTTCTTCGGCTGTAACCGCGCCCTTGGGCTCCGACGTGTTCATTGGAGGCTTCCCCGCATGTCTCTGGCTTGTTCTTTACGCAAGTCCAAGACGACGAATATTGTTATTTTATAAAGTTTTGATTGTCGCCGAGCGGCTGCCCGGCCTGGAAGACGGCGGCCTTGGTTGGATGGCCGCCGTCTCCCCGCCGATGGCAGTTACATCGGGTTGCGGAACGGCACGTTGAGGCCGGCGGCCTCCAGCTTTGCCGCCCGCACTGCGAGCCATTCAGCTTCGAACGTATCGTCATTGCGGTCGATCGACATGAACTCCTTCCAAGCATCCGCCAGAAGGTCCTGGCGAGCGAGGACGGCGTCCGTATTGGCCTGATTCTCGGCCGTCCACTTGCCGACTTCCTTGTAGTAGGCGATCGAGCCGGGATGGTACGGGAACACCCAGTTGAAGTCCTGGTTCGCCATCTGGTAGCCATCCATGCCCGGACCGGATTCCTTGAACGTCTCGTAGTTCTCCATAACCGCCTTGGTCAGACCATAGGCCGTATCCGCGTCCAGGTTATCGAGGCTGACGAAGATCGGGTAGGGATAGCCGGAGCCCTGGTAGGGGAATTCGCCCGACAGGTTCTTCTCGCCGCCGACCGCCTTGGAGACCATCATCGGCGTCCAGAACGGCATGACGTCATGGGCGCGCTTCCAGGCTTCCGTATCCGCATGGGGATATGTGGGATGCAGGATGCCGCGCGGGCTGGAGTCGATCTGGGCATAGATGCTTGAGATCGTCGAGCCATGGGCAGCATCGGCCTGACCGTCGAGGATCGCCTGCATCGATTGGCCCCAACCGGGAACTTCGATCTTGACGACATCGTCCCAGGTCAATCCGGCGAACGCCAGGGTCGCGGTGGCGTTCAGGTTCAGCGCGGGCGAACCCTTGACCCAGGTCACGCGCTTGCCCTTGAGGTCGGACAATTGCTTGATGCCCGCGTCGCCTGCGAAAACGAGGCCCTGTCCGTTCTGGCCAATGTTATTGAAGAGGTTGAACAGCCGCGTCGGGCCCCAAGACTTGTTGGCGAACATCAGAACGCCTTCCTGGCCGAAATAGGCGGCAGCGCCACAGGCGCAGATTTCAGCTTGTTTCACCCGGAGCGGCAGCATCCGCGAAACGTCGTTCTTGCCCGGGATCACCCGAAGCTCTGTGCCGTAGTGCTTCTTCAGCATGTTGCCGAGACCGATGGACTGGGCATAGCCGGACGACGTCGTCCCGTATGCCGTCCAGGACAAGGCTGACGGCAGTTTGACTTCGGCGGCGCCTGCCGATGCGGCGAATGCCGCTGCGCCAAGCGCGACGGCAGCGGCGGTAAGTGTCTTTCGGATCGTCAATGTATTCTCCCTGAGAGAGTGGACGTGTTTTTAGTGCGATTGCCGGTGCTGGATGAACCAGACCCGATAGCGAAGCCTATGGGCGAAGCCGAACAAGGTAAACCCCTCACTCGACGACACAGACCGAATTGACGACAGTCGCAGTCGAGTTCTCAGGAAGGACCGATGCGTCGGGGCGATATCCAGGGCCAGGGCGCCGCACGGCCTCCCCTGGCCCAGGACAGCAAACCACTTAGCGAAGGCGCGCGTTACATCGGATTGCGGAATGGCGCCGACATCGAGTTGGCTTCAAGGGCCGCCGCGCGCGCGGCGAGCCAATCGACCTCGAAGGTCTGCTCGTCCGGATTGCCGGCCATGAACGCCGTCCAGGCGATCGCCAGCACGTCCTGGCGCTTCAGCAGGGCGTCAGTATGCGCCTGATCGTCAGCCGTCCACTTGCCCGCTTCCTTGAAGTAGGCGATCGAGCCGGGATGATACGGGAAGACCCAGCTCAGCGACTGGTTATCCGTTTGATAGCCGTCCATGCCGGGACCGGAATCCTTGAAGTCCTCATACTTGGTCATGACAGCTTTCGTCAGGCCGTAGGCTGTTTCGACAGCAAGGTTATCGAGGGCGACAAAGATCGGATAGGCGTATCCGGCGCCTTCATAGGGCAGCTTGCCGGTCACGTTGTTTTCGCCGCCGACGGCATTGGCGACCATGAGCTTGTTCCAGTAGGGCGCGACTTCATGAACACGCTTCCAGCCTTCCGTATCGCCGTGGGGGAACGTTGGATGAAAGATGCCGCGCGGGCTTGCGACGATCTGGGCATAGATGCTCGAAATCGTGCTGCCGAAGGCCGCATCCGCCTGCCCATCCAGGATCGCCTGCATCGACTGGCCCCAGCCGGGCACCTCGATCTTCTCAACGTCGTCCCAACCCAGGCCGCCGAAGGCCAGGACCGCCGTCGCGTTCAGATTGAGCGCCGGCGAACCCTTGACCCAGGTCACCCGCTTGCCCTTCAGATCTGCCGCCGTCTTGATGCCTGCGTCGCCCGCGAACACGAGGCCCGTGCCGTTCCGCCCAAGATTATTGAACAGATTGAACATGCGAACGGGTCCCCAGGACTTGTTCGCGAACATCAGGACGCCTTCCTGACCGAAGTAAGCCGCGATGCCGCAGGCGCAGATTTCCGCCTGTCCGGCGCGCAGCGGCAACATCCGCGACACATCGTTCTTGCCAGGAATGACGCGCAGTTCCGTGCCGTAGTTCTTCTTCAACATATTGCCGAGGCCGATCGACTGGGCATACCCGGAAGACGTCGTCCCATAGGCTGTCCAGGACAAACTCTTCGGCAGCACGACCTCGCCCGCGGACGTCGTGGCCGCCAATCCGACCGTCATGCCAAGCGCAAGTCCGGCCGCCAGAATTCTGCTGCGAGTCATAGGCTATCTCCCCTGTTCCACGGGGCGCCATTTTCAGTTGCCGACGCCCTCAATTGCGTCGCCGTCAAGCGGAGCGACTGAACAGACGCTAGACGGAAATCAAGAATCGGTAAAGCGCTGCCTGACGAACGCCAATCGTCGACCGCATTTTCGCTGACGCTACTCATGCTTATTTTGACGATCGCGAGTAGACACCAATGCTGCACTTGCGAAATCTGCCGCCTGGCCCTCACGGTCCGCTGCATGCGGCAGGATGCGGGCATGACCCCAGAAATGCAGTTGGCAATCCCGCTGAAATTGGTCTTTATGTCGCCCAATCCATCTTCGGCTCTGCCGGCGCCCCTTCGCGAAAGAAGCGAGTTTACGGACATGAACCTTTCCCGAATGCTCCGGGCGCGCGCTGCGGCAGGCGATCCAATCCGCGTCGGCGTCATCGGCGCCGGCAAGTTTGGCTCAATGTACCTGGCCCAGGCGATCCGCACCCCTGGCGTACATGTTCTGGGGGTCGCCGATCTGGATGTGGAGCGCGCCAGGGCCGCGCTCGACCGCACGCACTGGACGCCGGAGCAGTACGGCGCGGCCAGTTTCGACGCCGCCCGCAGGACCGGCGCGACCCATGTGACGGCAGATTCCGCCGCGCTTATCGCTGCCGGCGTCGACGTCATCGTCGAAGCGACCGGCAATCCCGCCGTCGGCATCCGCCATGCGCTCGCGGCTTTTCAAGCTGGCGCGCATGTGGCGATGGTCAATGTCGAGGCTGACGCGCTCGCCGGTCCCTTGCTGGCGCGGGAAGCCGCGGCGGCGGGCGTCGTCTACAGCCTCGCCTATGGCGACCAGCCGGCGTTGATCGTCGAACTCGTCGATTGGGCCCGCACCGCCGGGTTTGAGGTTATCGCCGCGGGCAAGGGCACCCGCTACCAGCCCTATCTGCATCAATCGACGCCGGCGACCGTCTGGGATCATTATGGCATCGACGCCCTGCATGCCCGGCAGAATCATCTGAACGCCCAGATGTTCAACTCCTTCCTCGATGGCACCAAGTCTGCCCTGGAAATGGCGGCGGTCGCGAACGCCTGCAGCCTGAACGCCCCGGCGGACGGCCTCGCCTTCCCAGACCTCGCGATCCCCGAACTGCCGGACGGCCTGAAGCCGAAAGCCGACGGCGGGCTTCTCGAGGGGCGCGGCATGGTCGAGGTCGTCGCCAGCGAGCGCCGCAACGGCGATCCGATCGAGGCCAACCTGCGCTGGGGCGTCTATGTCACCTTTGCGGGCGACACCGACTATGCGCGAACCTGCTTCAAGGAATACGGCATCGTCACCGACGCCAGCGGCAATTACTCCGCCATGTGGCGCCCGGCGCATCTGATCGGGCTGGAGCTTGGGCTGACCGTCGCGAGCGCCGCCTTGCGGAAGGAGCCGACAGGCGTCGCGGAAGCCTGGCGCGCCGACGTCGTCGCGGTCGCGAAAACGGACCTGGCCGCCGGCGTCAAGCTCGACGGCGAGGGCGGATATACGGTCTGGGGCAAACTGATGCCGGCCAAGGCGTCCCTGGCCCTCGGCGGCCTGCCGATCGGCCTCGCCCATGGCCTGACCCTGAAGCGGGCGATCCCTGCCGGCGCGCCGGTGTCCTGGAGCGATGTCGCGACGATTTCCGACGATTTTGCGACATCCTACCGCAAACGGATGGAACGCGAGTTCGCGCCCGGTTGACCCCGCGCCCCGCGCTCCTATTCAACACCTATGCCTAACCCATCTCCCGACCCAGCCGAACAAGGAAGACCCCCATGCCAATAGCTCGCGGCCGCCAGTTCCTTGCCATCCCCGGCCCGACGAACGTGCCGCAACGCATCCTGCGCGCGCTTGACCGGTCGCCGATGGATTTCACGACGCCCGAATTCGCCGAGGTCGCAAAGGAAGTTCAGTTCGGCCTGCGCCGCATCTACAAGACTGAGCATGACATCTTCATCTGGGCGTCGACCGGGCATGGCGCCTGGGAGGCCGCGATCGCCAATTTCTATTCCCCCGGCGACAAGGTGCTGATCTGCGAAACCGGCGCCTTCTCGGAATGGTGGAAGGAGATGGCGGGCCTTTTCGGGCTGGATGCGGAATATCTGCAGGGCGACTGGCGCATGGGCATCGACCCGGACCAGTTGGAAGAGCGATTGAAAGCCGATAAAGCCCATGAAATCCAGGGCATCGGCGTCGTCCACAACGAAACCTCGACCGGACTGACCAATGATGTCGCCGCGATCCGAAAAGCCATCGATGCGGCCGGCCACCCGGCGCTTCTGATGGTCGACACGATCTCCTCGCTTGGCTCCATGGACTTCCGGATGGACGAATGGGGCTGCGATGTCGTCGTCGGCGGCTCACAGAAAGGCCTGATGCAGCACGCCGGCCTCGGCATGCTGGGCGTCAGCCCGAAGGCCATTCACCGCGCCGAGAAGGCGACCACGCCGCGGCGCTACTGGGATGTCCGGCGCTCGATGCAGGCGCCGATTCACATGCGGAACCCCGGGACCGCGCCGGCGCACTTCTTCTATGGCCTGAAGGAAGCGATCGACTTCCTGGAGGAAGAGACCCTGGACGGCGTGTTCGCTCGTCACGCGCGCCTTGCCGAAGGCGTGCGCCAGGCGGTGGCCGCATGGGCGAAGGGCGGCGCCATCGATTTTTATGTGAAGAACCCGGCCCGGCGCTCAAACTCGGTCACCGCCGTCGAGATGACGGGTCCGGTCAATTCCGACACGTTCCGCTTTGCCTGCCGGGACGATTTCAACGTCCTGCTGGGCGGCGGCCTGCTGCAGCTTGGCGGCAAGGTTTTCCGGATCGGCCATCTGGGCGACCTGAACGAGCCCATGGTCTGGGGCACGCTCGCCGCGATCGAGGCGACCTTGCAGCGGCTGATCATCCCCCACGGACCCGGCGGCGTCGACGCGGCGATCAAGTTCCTGGCGGCGCGCTGACGCCTGGATCGGTTTAGATCGAACCAGTCTTAGGCGGAAACGCCTAAGGTTGGTTTGATCTAGAGCGTCGGGCGATTAATCTGC
>ERZ888423.2093-NODE-2093-length-15668-cov-6.078012_pt1 | contig 15668 bp, 13 predicted proteins | sample MGYA00520523_ERZ888423 | MGnify/ENA primary metagenome ERZ888423 (study PRJEB32303, sample SAMEA104408611) | aquatic metagenome | biome: Brackish water; feature: Pelagic; material: water | place: Baltic Sea | collected 2014-06-08T10:24:00 | depth 30,27 m ...
GCAATACGCATGTTGATCAGTTCATCCCGCCGTTCGGCGCCGAGATAGGCCGTCGTTCGACGATGTTCAGCCCATAGCCGGCAAGCGCCACCATGGTATGTTGCGAGCTGCTGAGCAAGATCATGTCCTGCACGCCTAGTTCGGTCAGAATCTGAGCGCCGGCGCCATAGTCCCTGACCTTTGAAAGGTCCTCGAGTTTGTTCAGCGGCGTGCCCGAGGCGCGCGCGTTGATCAGCCGTCCCAGCAAGTCGCCCTGCATCGGCCGGTTCAGAAGCACCACAACCCCGACCCCTTGTGCCGCTATCATTGCCATCGCACCCGATAGATAATGGTCGCGAGGCGACACTTCCCCGAAAACATCGGTCAGGTGGGACATGCGGTGCATCCGCACCATGGTCGGCGCGGTGCCGTCTGGTGTGCCCTTTATCAGCGCAACATGCTCCGTGCGCTCAGCCTTGTTCCAGAAGGTCATTACCGTCCACTCCCCGCCCCAGCGGCTGTTGATGACAAGCTCAGAGCGCTTTTCGATAAAGCGGTCGAAGCGGCGGCGGTAAGCAATGAGATCGCTTATGGCGCCGATCTTAAGGCTGTGAACACGCGCAAATGTGATGAGGTCGTCGCGACGGGCCATACTGCCATCGTCGTTCATTATCTCGCAGATCACAGCCGCGGGGTTCAACCCGGCAAAACGAGCTAGGTCGACCGACGCCTCTGTATGGCCGGCGCGGACCAAAACACCGCCGTCACGGGCGATCAGCGGGAAAACATGGCCCGGCGAAACGATGTCGTCGCGCGTGAAGCGGGCGTCGGAGGCGACTTGAATGGAACGGGCGCGGTCGAAGGCAGAAATCCCCGTCGTCACCCCTTCTCGCGCTTCGATAGACGCGGTAAACGCGGTATCCATGCGCGAGCCGCCGCGCACTTCGAGGCGCTCCAGACCCAGAGCCTTCGCCCGGTCCGAGGTCAGGGCAAGGCAGATCAGACCCCTGCCGTGTGTCGCCATAAAATTGATACGCTCGGGCGTCGCCATCTGGGCTGGAATGATTAGGTCTCCCTCATTCTCCCGGTCCTCATGGTCGACAAGGATTATCATACGGCCGTTAACCATCTCGCCGATAATCTCCTCGGTGCTGGAGAGAAAGGCGGGCGCTGGCGTATCACCAAACCGGCTTTCTTCACTTTTGTCTTGCATCACATAATTCATCCATATAAAATAAAATTCACATAGATGGAAAATTAAGCTGGTGCAACTGTACCTTTCACCCGCTAGAACTGCTAAGGGCCGACTGATACCTATGGAGGCTGATTAATGCTGGATTTCGACCATGTCGCGGGTTTCCGGCGTGAAACGGACGGACGCGCCTTTTCGATACGCGACACGTGCCTATACGGGCTCAGCGTCTCCCCAGCCTGCGAACCGGACGACGAAATGGATCTAGATCTCGTGCTGGAGACGCGCGGCCCCAAGATACTGCCTACTATGGCGTCGGTACTCGCCGAGTCGCTGTCCCGCTTTCTGGGCCTGGACATGCGCGGCGTCACACACGCCCAGCAACAACTGATTTGCCACCGGCCCCTCCCGCAGCAGGGTGATTTGGTGATCGAAGGCCATGTTACCGCTGTTCTCGACAAGGGTGCAGAAAAAGGCGCGCTGGTCACTTTCGAGAATGTGGCGACGCTGAAGGGCGAGACTGCTCCTCTTTTCACCCTCGCCAACACCTTGTTTGCACGCCGGGACGGCGGCTTTGGCCGGAACTTCGGCGATCATGTGGCACGGCACATTGTGCCGGCTCGCGACGCCGACCTATTCGAGCGCAGCCAGACCCGACCCGATCAGGCGCTGCTGTTTCGGCTGAACGGTGATCTCAATCCTCTTCATGCCGAGCCGTCGTTTGCCACCAAGGCCGGTTTCCCAAGGCCGATCCTGCACGGCCTCTGCACCTATGGCATGGCCTGCCGGGCGATCGTTCGCACCGTGCTCGGCGGTGATCCGTCGCCCATCTATCGGTTCGATGTCCGCTTCACTGCGCCTTTCTATCCGGGAGAGACCTTGCATACGGAAATCTGGATCGATGGCGATATGATCTCGTTCCGCTGCACCGCCATTGAACGCGCAATAGTGGTACTCGATGGCGGGCAGTGCATTATCGCCCAGCGCCGCCAAGCCGCCTAACGCAGGCCCATCTCCTTGGCGGTTGCGAGTATGCGCAGCGCGGTCTGTCTGTGCAGGCGTTCGACCATCTGGCCGTCGAGGCGGATGGCGCCCTTGTCGGCATTTTCCGGCATCGCAAAAGCAGCGATTATGCGTTCGGCGGCGGCGAGTTCGGCTTCGTTGGGACTGAAGGCGGCGTGGCAGACCGCGACCTGCTTCGGGTGGATCAGCGTCTTGCCATCGAACCCGAAGGCCCGGCCATGCGCGCATTCGGCGGCGAAACCGGCTTCGTCATCGAGTCTGTTGTAAACGCCGTCGAGAACGGCGAGGCCGAAGGCGCGGGCGGCGGCGACCGACATCGCCAGAAAGCCGCTGAACTGCGAACGCGCGGTATCGGGTGTGGCGGTCATCTCCTTGGCGAGGTCGTTGGTGCCCATCACCAGCGCTCCCAGGCCGGGGGCGGAGGCAATCTCCTCCAGCCGCAGCATCGAGCGCGCAGTCTCGATCATCGCCCAGAGCGGCACCGTGCCGGCCGACGTCGCAGCATGGCGGGCGACATCATCACCGCTGCTCACCTTGGGGACGAGGATCGCATCAATCGGAGCACCGCGCAGCGCGGCGAGATCATCACCCCCCCAGGGTGTGTCGAGGCTGTTAATGCGCACGACCAGTTCGCGCCCGTCCAGCCCGTCTTGGGCGACGGTGACAGCAGCAGCGCGGGCGGTCACCTTCGCCTCCGGGGCAACCGCATCCTCGAGATCGATGATGACCACATCCGCATCGACCTCGCGGATCTTGGCCAGCGCCTTGGCGTTGGAGCCCGGCACATAAAGGGCGCTGCGTCTGGGGCGGAGGACCGCTCCGGTCACCGGGCACCATCCAGCCGGCCCTGCACCGGCGTGCGGGCAATCCCCAAGTTTTCGCGCAGCGTCTTGCCGGCATAGTCTTTCTGGAACAGGCCGCGACGCTGAAGTTCGGGAACGACGAGACGGGCGAATTCCTCATACGACCCCGGCATATGACCGGCCGCGATCACGAACCCGTCGCACGCCGTACCGAACCATTCTTCCATCTGGTCGGCGATACTCTTCGGAGTTCCGGTGAATACCGGAAACTCGCTTATCGTGCCTCGCTGGGTGAATGTTACAAAGTCCCGAGGCGTCGGGTTGCTGCGCCCGCTCAGCGTCACGACACGGTCTCGGAACGCCTGTATGCCCGAAATGCCGCTCATCTCCTCGTCACTGAACGCCTCGTCATAGGGCTTCTGGGCAAAGTCATAGTTTAGCACTTCGGAGAGCAGCACGAGGCCGTCGATCGGCTTGGCAAGCTCGTCATAGCGGGCGCGGCGGTCCTGCGCTTCGGCCTCGCTCTCACCGACTACGACATAGACGGCCGGCGAGATGCGGATCGAGTTGCGCGGGCGGCCCGAGGCTTCGAGTTCATCCTTGAACACGGCATAGGCCTTCCGGCCAGCCTGAAGATTGGGATAGATCACGAAGACAAGATCCCCATATTTGGCGGCAAACTGGCGACCGCGGCCGCTCTGTCCGGCCTGGATAAGCACCGGTTCACCCTGCGGCGAGCGCGGCACGGTAAAGGGGCCTCGGGATTTAAACCACTGACCATTGTGCTCTAGCCGGCGAACACCGTTAGGGTGGGCGAACAGGCCGCTAGCCTTATCGATAACCAGGGCATCATCGTCCCAACAGCGCCAGTGGCCGCGCACCACGTCGATGAACTCCTCGGCGCGCTCATAGCGCAGGTCGTGTTCGATAAAGTCCTGCCCCATGTTGGCGGCTTCGGAGCTGTTGAGCGAGGTGACGACGTTCCACGCGGCGCGGCCGCCAAGTAAGTTGTCTAGCGTCTGGAAGGTGCGGGCGACGTGGAAGGGCTCGTAATAGGTCGTCGAATAGGTGACGCCGATGCCCAGACGGCTGGTGGCGAGGCCCATTGCTGTGGCGCACAGCACCGGATCGAGCTTTACGGCGCGGATGCCCTCCTTGATCGTTACTCGGAAATCATCGGCATAAACATCGGGGATAGCGAGCCGGTCATCAAAAAAGGCGAGGTGGAACTTCGCCTCTTCAAGCACCTTGCCGATGCTCTGGTAATAGGCGGCTGAGAGAAAGTCGTTGGAGCAATCGGGGTGGCGCCAAGAGGCCGGCAGGTTTGAACAGTTTTGCGCCTGAAGAAACGCGACGAGGGCCATTTGATCAAAATCAGCCACAGATACCTCCTATTGATACAGCGAAAGACGCGGGTTTAAAACGAGTCAAATGATACGGCATGACTTCAGCCTCTCAATTTCTGCGAGATCCATTCCAAGCAGATCCTGCAGCACCTGCGAAGTGGAAGCTCCAAGCGCAGGTCCGGTTGAATGCAGCGCCGGCGGCGTTTCCGAGAGGCGCGGCAGCGGTGCCGGGATGACAATCTCACCGATACGTGGGTCCTCGACACGGAGCAGATTACCGCGCTCCGCATATTGCGGGTCGGCGAATATGTCCTCGATATCCATAAGTTTGCTGCACGGGGCCTCGGCCGCTTCGCAGCGGGCCAGCACCTCGGACGCCGACAAGCTTCCCGTCCATGCGGAAACGATCCCGTTCAATTCGGCACGGCGCTCGGCACGGGCCTCGATCCTGGCATAACGCGGGTCAGACCCGAATTCAGGCTTGCCCATTGCGAAGGCCAGCCGCTGCCACATCCTATCGTTCGAGCAGGCCAGTGCCACCCAAGCCCCGTCCTTGGTCTCGTAATGACTGTGCGGAACGATATTGACCGTGTCAGGGCCCATCCGCTCGCGCTTGTACCCTGAGCGAGCATAGGCCGGCGCAAGCTCATCCAACACCCGAAAGATACTTTCATAGAGCCCGATATCGATCATCTGGCCCCGCCCGGTGGCGGCGGCGTGGTGCAACGCCACCATCACGCCGAATGCGCCATAAAGCCCGGTCATGTAATCGGCGAGGGACGTTGACCCCGGCACCACCGGCGGACGCCCCGGCTCGCCGGCCAGATACGCCAGTCCGCTGAACGCATGGGCAATGCGGGCAAATCCGAGTTTTTCGCGCATTGGCCCCGTCTGGCCGTAAGCGCTGACCCGCAGCATGACAATCTTGGGGTTGATCTCGGCAAGCGTTTCATAGCTGAGGCCCCATTTCTCCATAGTTCCAGGCCGAAAATTCTCGAGCACTACATCGGACTTAGCGACCATCTGCTTGAAGATGTCGGCACCTTCCGACGTGCGCAGGTCGAGCGTCACAGATTTGCGGTTGCGCGCCTCGCTCAGCCAGACGAGCGTGTCACCGCATTCGGTACCGGTGCCAAAGCGGCGAAGGGAATCCCCGCCCGCCGGCTGCTCAATTTTAATGACCTCAGCCCCGAAGTCGCTCATCACCGTCCCGCAAAAGGGCGCGGCAATAAAAGTGGCGACGTCCAGAACCCGAAATTCCGAGAGCGCGCCCGCCGGCATCATTTGCGTTCACCCCCAGCGAGCGCGGCACGGGCAACAATTTTATCCGCCAGCTTAACATGTGCCCGATCGATCAGCACACCATCGAGGCCGATCGCTCCCGAACCGGCGGCGGCCTCCGCCTTCATAAGCTTGGCAATATTGCACGCCCAAGCGACCTGCGCCACGGTCGGGGAGAAGATCTCGTTGGCGATCGTCACCTGCGAAGGATGGATTGCCCATTTCCCCTCAAATCCCAAAGCGCGGGCGCGCATGGCACTGTCGCGATAGGCCTCCGGGTCGCCGTAATTGGTGAATGGGCCGTCGATCGGCCGCAGCCCATAGGCGCGGCAGGCATTGGCGATACGTGCAAGTGCGAAATGCCACTGGTCCCCCTGCGCGCCAGCCACTCGATATTCGGGGTTCGGTGCACCGAAGACGGTGTCAAAATTCTCGAGCTCGATGGAATAATCGCCGACCCCGAAGATGATCCCTTCAAGACGGGGCGACGAGGCGGCAATAGCCTCGACATTTGCGAGGCCCTCGGCGGTCTCGATCAATATCTCGATTCCCAAAGGCCGGGCTCGCGGCTGTTCCAGCTCAAGCCCAGTCAGCAGCCGATCAAGGAAGATCACGTCGCCAGCGGTTTTCACCTTGGGCAGGAGGATCATGTCAATACGCGGGCAGCGCGCGACCGAGATGATATCCGAGATAGCCCAGGGCGTGGTCAGATCGTTGACACGGACCGACATGGTCTTATTGCCCCAATCAACGCTGTTCAGCGCCTCGACCGCATTAGCGCGCCCTTCCTCTCGGCGCGACGGCGCGACGGCGTCCTCAAGATCAAGAAAAATCGAGTCGGCTGGCCCTTTGGCGGCCTTTTCGAAGAATTGCTGCGATGTGGCCGGCACAGCTAGTTCGGAACGCTGGATGCGGGAAGGCAGGGAGGCTCTGTTAAACATCACATAGGACTCACTTTTTTATGGGGCATCAGGCAGAACCCAGAGGACGGAAGCCGCCCATCTGGCCGGCTAGGTACACAAGCGGCTCAATTGTCGCGTCCGCCAGTACATGCTCAACCTTGGCGATAAAGATCGTGTGAGTGCCGTAATCGAACGTGTCGTACACGGTGCAGAACAGGCAGGCTGCCGCTTCCGCAATATAGGGCAAGCCATCTGGGCCAGCCTGCCACGTACCTACACCAAAACGCTGGGTACCGTGACGAGCGCCAAAATCGCTGCACAAGTCGGCTTGCTGTGTCGCCAGAAGATTAACGCACAGCTTTCGGCTTCGGGTCACCGGACCATGCATGCTCGCAGAGCGATTGACACAGACAAGCACAGAGGGGGGCTCAACCGACACGGAGGTCACTGCAGTGGCAGGCATGCCATGCCAAGCTCCGTCTTCGCACGTCGTGACGAGCGTAACGGTCGCTGCCAGCTGGCGCATGGCAACTTTAAAGCCTGCAGAATCGACCGCGGCTATCACACCGGATCCCATGAGAAGACATCACGGCTGGTTTCAAGCGAATAGAAGCTGGGACGGAGCGCGGGAATGGCATGGTCAGCCACGGTCTCGGGCGTCCAGCCTTCGGCGCGGTGGACGGATCGCAGTGGGCGGCTCTGGCCGATGGTCATAATCTCGTTGGCGCGCACCGAGAAGATCTGGCCGGTGATGTCGTTGGCCGCATCACACCCCAAATAAGCCACCAGCGGTGCAACTTTATCAGGGTCCATCTTTTTCAACCGCGCGACGCGGGCCTGATCCTCCGGCGTGTCGGTTGGGATGGCACCGATCATCCGGCTCCAAGCAAAGGGCGAGATGCAGTTGGAGCGAACACCGAATTTCGCCATGTCGATTGCAATGACGCGAGACAAGCCAACGATGCCCATCTTTGCAGCGCCATAATTGCATTGGCCCATGCCGCCGACGAGGCCGGCCGTGGAAGTCATGTGCACATAGGCACCTCCACTCTGAGCACGGAAATGGGGGGCCGCTGCGCGTGAAACGTAAAAAGTACCATTGAGGTGAACGTTAATTACAGCATCCCATTCCTCGGGCTCCATCTTGAAAAAGAAGCGATCGCGCAGGATGCCAGCGTTGTTAACGACAAGATCGATGCGTCCGAAATGATCCATCGCCGCCTCGACAATAGCCGAGGCTGACTTCCAAGAGGACACGCTATCGGCATTGGCAACCGCTGCGCCCCCTGCAGCCCTGATTTCATCAACCAGCTTCTGACCGAGACTGGTGTCGCTTCCTTCGCCATGGACATTGGCGCCCACGTCGTTGACCAGGACACTCGCCCCTTGCGCAGCAAGCGTACGGGCAATTCCGCTACCAATTCCGCCACCGGCACCCGTGACTATCGCGACCTTGCCTTCAAGCATATTACTCATCCGAAGCGGCACTCCCCAATAGATGGCAGCGTTTTCTTGTCGCCAGACCACTTTCTGCGTTATTGGCGTAACCACCTAAGGAATGCAAATTATTTTTCACATCTGTGATATAACTTTCTTCATCGTGATATTTTAGCTGCCATTATGCGAGAGCGGAGTTGGCGCGTCCGGTGTCGCAAAACCTCAGCGCACACTTTTGAAGCCTGCAAGATGTCGTTATTACTGTTTGGAGATATCATGTTGCTAGCCGCTCCGACAATCGTCGAAAACAGGCGTCTTCCCGTGGCCAGGGGAAGGGGGGCCGCGGTCGCCAAAGCAGCGTTCAGACGACCTTTTCGACCAAATCGAACATATGAGGCGCGGTTGCATTGACCGATGGCCGGTCGCGGTGATGGGCCTCAAAGCGGACCAGATTGGGGTATAACGCACGCCATGAAGCCATATCGGGCGTATATTGCTGCCACGCCGGTATCATTTCGACCTCTACCATTGTGTCATGCGCGCCAAGCATTGCGATGACGGCGATATCGGCCATGCCGAAACGATCGCCGACGATGAACTCACGCTCTCCGACACGCCGGTCCAAATCGGCGAGCCCGCCTTTTACCTTGCGAAGCTGGCGCTTGGTCCAGTCCGCACTGACGGAGTCGCGCTGCATTTCCCAAAACAGCAGCAGCATGGCATCGACAACACCCTCGGCAATGACGTGAACAAGACGGGCTTGCATGGCGAGGTCCGGGTCATCGGGCAGCATCGAGGGATGAGGGTATCTGTATTCGACCCAATCCATCAGATAGGTGGACTCGAAGACAGGATCACCGTCATCGGGGATCAGGATAGGAAGCTGTTCTAGCGGATTGTAGCGCGATGTCTGGGTGTCAGCGTGCCACGGCACTTCGTTCTGTACAACGAATTCCACCCCCTTTTCGATCAAAGCAATCCGGACCTTGCGTGCGAAAGGACTTGGCGTTGCACTAATCAGGGTCAATGTCATTCGCTTACCTCCCGTTTCGTCCGCTTGCCAAGGGGCCAGCCACAGAACCTGAATGCAAGCCCGATGCCTCTAATGGCACCGGGCTGCACATTATTTCCTTACATGCTGAAGCCGACAGTCAGCCCATAAGTCGCCGGCCGACCGGGAAACCGGGCGGAGGCGTCCGAAGTCGTGACCACATTAGTCCAATAATACTTGTCGAACATGTTTTTGGCCCAGAGCATGACCCTCCAGCGGCCGTCGGGTCCTTCATAGCCAAGTCGGGCGTCGACTGTAGCATAGGGGTTGGTCACGAAAGGATTGACCAGCCCGGGCAGCACACGCGTAGTGGGGGCCGGCGGGACGATGATCGAGCTACCTCCGGGCACGGTATCCGACTTGGAATGGCCACTCACACTGAAGCCGACGAAGGGGGTGCCCCCGCTAGCCAGTTCGTGCCGATAATCGGCGTTAAATCCATAGTTCCAGCGCGGCGCGAACGGCAGCGCCTGGCCAGCAAAGTTCCGCACATTTCCCACATAATCAACGCCGGTATAAGTATCGATTTTCGCTTCGAGATAGGTCAGAGAACCACTCAGCGACAGGCCACGGGTCGGCCTCACCGTGACATCCGCCTCAACTCCGAAAACATGTGACTTGGGAATATTCCGCAGCACGTCGAGAACACCGAAGACGGGATCGACTGCCTTTGTAAGGACCTGCTTGTCAACATAGTCGTAGTAGAAAACCGCACTGTTGAGCTGGACCTTGCGGTCAAGCAGGCTTGCCTTGATGCCACCCTCATAGGCTGTCACCGCCTCCTGCGTCACCGGCGTGTATTGGGATGTCGTAGCCGCTGCCAGAATAGGGAAACTGCCTGCTTTGTAACCACGGGAGACATTCGCATAGACCAGAGTGTCCGGATTGATCTTGTAGTCGAGCCCGGCGCGCCAGGACACATTGTTCTGCTCCAGCGTCTGCTTGACCTCCTCGCGGTTGGGGACATTGTTTGCGTTGAGCGGGTAGCAACGCCCCGCAACCGGTCCGGTTGACCCGATCGGCGGAAAACTGACCGTTCCCAAAACGCTACCCAGAAAATTGAACAGCGTGGCAAGGCGTCCATCCCCGGCATCGACCGCGCAAATTGTCGCGTCATTCTTGGTATCAGTATAGCGAACGGCACCCTTAAGCGTCAAATTTGGTGTGATCTCATATTCCCCGCTGGCGAAGGCCGCATAGTTCCGTATCGACTGCCGATTGAGCGCCACGGCCTGATAGAAGTTATTCAGCGGCGCGCTGTTGTTGGAAGCATTGAAAAAGGCGAGCCACTGCGATTCGCTCGTGGTGCTCTTCTCGAGGTTGGCACCAACCTGCCAGCGGAAGGCAGAGGCCCCGCTGTTGGCCAAACGAACTTCCTGATTGAACGACGTTATGCGGCCGTTGTTTTCCTGCAGATCTGAGATCAACAAGGCTGTACCCTCGTTGTCAGACGTCTGCTCTTGCTTCATCTTAGCGTAGGAAGTCAGAGATGTAAGCGTGATATCGCTGGTAAGGTCGATATCGGTCCGGAACGCAGCTTGGTAAAATTTGCGGTCGCTGCGCGGTGTGTTGATGCCAGTCGCCCAATCCGCCGCACGTGCATTTTGGGTCGAGAAAGGCACGAAATTGGCTTCAGGACGCGCAGTAGCCGGGGTTTGTGGCTGCAAAAGGACGAATTGAAGCGCCTGCGGCTCAGAGGTGTCGCGCCAGGCGTTCAGGTTCAAGGACACGCGGACCGCGCTGCCTAGACTTCCCTCAACAATGAAACGACCGGCAAGAAAGCTCTGCTTACCGTTGCGGTCATAAGGGCGCGTCTCGCTGATCTGCCAACCATCCGCGTTAAGACCAGTGACAGCAAGGCGCGCACCGAAATTATCGCTGATCGGTCCACTTACAAATGCGTTACCCTGGATCTGATTGAACCGGCCATAACTGACATCACCGCCTGCAGCGACCTCCTTGGTCGGCTTGGCGGCGATATAGTTGATCGCACCACCCGTAGAATTCTGCCCGAACAGAGTGCCTTGGGGCCCCTTGAGCACCTCAATCCGATCGAGATCATAGGCAGAATGGCTGGCGAGAACGGGAAAAGGCAAGGGCGCCTGATCGATATACACGCTGACCGCAGGATAGACCCCGAGCGAGCTTTCATTAAAACCGACACCACGCAAGGTAAGGATCGGCGTATTGTTGACGCTGGGCGAAAAGGCCAGGCCGGGGATGAATGCCGCAACCTCTTGCAGCGAAACGATGCTGCGCTCGCTCAATTCATCGCCAGACAGCACCGACACCGTCAGGCCAACGTCGTTGAGACGCTCCTCACGCTTATTGGCCGTCACGATGATTTCCACAACCTGATTAGGGTCCTCGACATTCGCCTCCGGCGCGCCGCGCCCCTCCTGCTGCGAAGTCTGCGCAAAGGCGCCTGAAGAGGCACAAAGTGCGGTCGCTAGACCAAGCAACCCGACAGAACCTTTAATTGCCAAAACTTTAGATTTATTCATCATCTCTCCCTCCTGAATAGCTTGAATTGCGCGTATTGCGCGTATTGCGCGTATTGCGCGTATTGCGCGTATTGCGCGTATTGCGCTTATGCTACTTCTATGTTTCGAGAGTTAGAGCTTCCGATTGGTTTATCAAGATTGATTATCTAAAGAATTAGTTAGATAATCAGATCTATAAACTATCCGTCAAGATACCCTTAATATTTCTGTAAAACAGATCAATCGGTTCGATAAATATGATTGAAGCTATTGACTCGAGATCTTAAACATCCGCACCGGCAGGCCTAACCTGCAACATCTAAGGCAGGGCAATATATGAAAACCTATAATCACTTTATCGATGGCAAATGGGCAGAGCCGGCCACTGGCCTGTGGCTTGAGTCAGAAAACCCTTACACTCGCCAAACCTGGGCACGCATCGCGCGCGGCAATACGGCCGATGTCGACGCCGCAGTGGAGGCGGCCCTGCAGGCGTTCGAGACTGGCCCTTGGACACGGATGACAGCTAGCGCACGCGGAAAGCTGCTCTGGCGCATGGGCGATTTACTGGAAGCCAATGCAGACCGGCTCGCTCCGCTAGAAAGTCTCGACAATGGCCGTCCAGTCGAGGACGTGAAGGGTATAATTCGCCATTTGTCCGATTATTTCCGTTACTTTGCCGGCCTAGCCGACAAAATCGAGGGCGCGGTTCCGCCCATCGAAAAGCCCGACTATTTCAACTATACGCGTCACGAGCCCTATGGCGTTGTCGCGGCTATCACGCCGTGGAACAGTCCCTTGCTGCTTGTTGTCTGGAAGCTTGCGCCCGGTCTCGCGGCAGGCAACACTTTTGTGCTAAAGCCCCATGAAGTAGCCTCTGTCGGGACACTGGAGTTGGCGGCGCTTTTCACGCAAGCCGGTTTTCCGGACGGCGTGGTCAATGTCGTCACCGGCACCGGTGCGGAAGTGGGCGAGCATCTCGTAGGCCATCCCGATGTGCGCAAGGTGGCGGTGACCGGCGGCGAACTGGCAGGGCGGGCGATCTATCAATTGGCCGCTCGGGATTTCAAGCCGGTGACCCTGGAGCTCGGTGGCAAGTCACCCAACATCGTCTTTGCCGACGCCAATCTCGACAATGCCGCAAAGGGCAGCGTCATGGGCATGTTCAACACCTCAGGACAGGCTTGCATCGCCTGTTCGCGAGTGTTGGTGCAGGACAACGTCTATGAGGCTTTTCTAGAAAAGCTGATCGAGCATACAAGCGCCGCCCGGCTCGGCGACCCGCTTGATCCGGCGACCGAAATGGGCCCGATGGGCTGCCGTCCGCATTTCGAGAAGGTGATGACCTATCTGAAGATCGCTGCCGACGAAGGCACGAAGGTTGTTCTGGGGGGCGGCGCATCTACCCGACCCGGCCTTGAGAACGGTTATTTCATAGAGCCTACCATCCTTACCGAAGTTACCAACGACATGCGGGTGGCCCGCGAGGAGATTTTCGGTCCGGTGATGACGGTCCTGCGCTTCAAGGATGACGAAGAGGCGATCCGCATCGCCAACGACACCAGCTTTGGGCTGGGGGCGGGCGTATGGACAGAAGACATGCGCCGCGCGATCCGCGTATCCGATCGGCTGCAGGCCGGATCTGTCTATGTCAATTCCTACCGGGTGGTCAGCTACATGTCGCCATTCGGCGGCTACAAGAACAGTGGGCTCGGGCGCGAGAACGGGCAAGAGGCAATCCGCGAATATCTGCAGACCAAGAGCGTATGGATATCGCTAAACGACACCGCACCGCCGCCCTTCGGCAAGCCTTACGGCTGAGGTGGGCCGAACAGCCGTGCGGCTGTGCCGTTCAGGAATTTCGCCAGCGCGTCTTCGGCGAGGTCCATGGCGCGAGCGTCCTGGGTAATGATATCTAGTTTAAGCAACGGAAAATCCGAAGCGAAGATCGTCTTGTCGCAACCCTTTACCCCGTGCCAGCGCCCGCGCAGGAACGCCATTAGCGCCGCCGGATAGGCCTTGGGTGACCAAGCCGAGGTGCAGATGTAGAAATGCTCGTGCCGCGCCGCCAGACGGATAGCCATCTCGGTCCAGGGATCGCCGATATGGTGCGCGATGATCTTCAGTTCGGGAAAAGCCAGAGCCACATCGTCTAAATGGCAAGGGTTGTTCGGCTCCATCGGCCATAGCGGTCCGGGCGCGCCTACATAGATGAAAACTGGCAGCCCCCGCTCCACGCATTTGGCATAAAGCGGATAGAACCAACGATCATTGGGGAAGATGCCCCAGGGCGAGGGCGTAAGATGCACCCCGCACAGCCCTTTGTCGTCGCGAAACGCGTCGAGCATCCGGCTGCTCTGCATCACATCCCAATAAGAAGAGCCACCGAGTTCGGGTGGTATCGCCGAGGCAATCCACTTAAGTCGTCCCCCGCTCTCCGCACTCATCGCGGCAAAGTCATGGTTGAGAGCGGTCACTGCGTCTGCGGCAGCGGTGTAATAAACCTTCGTCGCAAGTATTCCATTCTCAACCCCGTTGCTGGCCATGGCCAACAGCAGGTCTTGCACCGATAAGGTCGCCACACTGCTGCCGCTCTCGGTCTCATGCCTGAATGTCCGCATCACACGGCGTAGTCGTGGATCTCCCTTCCAGTCCACGCGGTCAGCCCGCGTCCCGCCGGCTGCATCGCGTCCAACCCAAGGGCCATGCAAAAAAGTGTCGAAGATGGGTCCACTGTAAATTTCGGTCATCTCACGCTTCGCCGGCCTTTTTGTCAAAAAGTGCTGGATATTCATGTTCGTGAAAGCCAAGGGATCGCAGAATCGCTTCGGTATGCTGGCCCAAGTCGGGCGCCGGATCGGCGCGGAACGAGCGCGTGCCGTTGTACGAAACCGGATGGTCCACCAGCCGATAATCGGGGATGTCAGGGTGATTGAAATTGCGGATCAGGCCAAGTGCTTCAACTTGCGGATCATTGACCACTTCGTCAATGGTCTGCAACCTTGCGAACGGGATGCCGGCCTTGACCAGTCGTCCCTCCCAGGCCACGCGGTCATCGGTCTTCAGCCGGCCCTCAATCAGCGCATGCAAGGCATCGCGATTGGCCAGCCTGCTAAAATTGTCTTTAAACAGCGGGTTGTTCGAGGCCTCCGGTACCCCCAACACCTTGCACAGGGTAACAAACAAAGCCTGATTGGGCGCAGCGAGATAGATGACCCCATCACGCGTCGCGAAATCTTCATAGGGGGCCATTGAACTGTGCTGCGACCCGACGCGGCCAGCGATGCTGCCATCTGCGATATAGCCGGCGGCAAAATAAGACATCCAGTTGACCCCGGTCTCGAACAGACTGGTCTCTACAAGCTGCGCCTCGCCGGTCTCATCACGTAGACGCAACGCCGCAAGAATGCCCATTGCCGCCCAGTGTGCCGAGCCCATGTCGATGATAGATGGCCCAGCCCGGACGGCGGTGCGGCCCGGTTCGCCGGTGATACTCATAATACCCGAGCAGGCCTGAATGAGGGCGTCATAGCCAGGGCGGTCCCGGCCCGGCCCGCGCCCACCAAAGGCGCTCAGCGAACAATAGACCGTGCGTGGGTTGAGCTTCCTGACGTCCTCGAAGCCGAACCCCTTCTTGGCAAGACTGCCACCCCGAAAAGACTCGACGATAATATCGGCGCGCGCGGCAAGCCTGCGGATGACCTCAGCCCCTTCGGGCGCTTCAATGTCGACGGTGATACTTTCTTTGTTGCGGTTGATGGCGAGGAACAGAGAACTGCTGTCGCCCCAGCTTGGCGGCAGCCACTCGCGGGTGTCATCGCCCACCTCAGGCCTCTCAACTTTGATAACCCGCGCGCCCAGATCGCCCAGAATCATCGTACAGAAAGGTCCTGCCAGATTCCGGGTCATATCCAGAACCAGCATGCCTTCAAGGGGACTTGTCATTTTATTTCTACGCCTACTTTGTTAAATCCTTGCCCCCCCTTATGGAGGCCCAAGAATTTACACAAACTCATAAATCAGGAAGTATGTTTCGAAATTCAAAATAGTTACTTGAGCTCTAAGTGCCCTTAGACTGATCATGTGATTGGATCAATAATCAGAACCATTGATATAAATAATTCGTTTGAGCATGATTAAACGCAACTCTAAAACGGGAGCTCTTGGGGAA
>ERZ888423.2094-NODE-2094-length-15666-cov-12.275255_pt1 | contig 15666 bp, 22 predicted proteins | sample MGYA00520523_ERZ888423 | MGnify/ENA primary metagenome ERZ888423 (study PRJEB32303, sample SAMEA104408611) | aquatic metagenome | biome: Brackish water; feature: Pelagic; material: water | place: Baltic Sea | collected 2014-06-08T10:24:00 | depth 30,27 m ...
GGGTAACAATTCGCATGAGTCAACGCGCCCGCCTACGTAGTTGACACCGGGCACCGACTCGATCAATTGCCGCACCTCGATCATGCTGGTGCTGCGCACACGCGCTGTGAGCAGCTCGTAGTCGGCAAAGCGGAAGGCGGCAAGGCCGTCAAGTGCTTAAGCTCCTGCCTGTAAAGCCGCTGGCTCGGGGCATTGAGGGCGCTGAACACCTCGGGGAGCAGCTCGTTGTGCTCGGCCGGCTTGTGGAAATCACAGCTGCCGCGTAGCAGGAGCTTCTGCTGCAGCCGCTGTTTCCCATGGCCGAGTGGGGCCTCGACAAGGCCGCTCTATAGGGCCACCCCCCTGTTGTTCCGGCTGGGGGAATGCCCGTAAGGGCGCAAAGCGCCTGGTAGCGGGGGTGATGTTGAGCGCGTTCTGCAGCCCCTCTGAGAGGGCGACAGAGCTCCCGCCGCCGTGGATCACCTGGCCATCGGACCAACCACTCCAGGCCAGGCGCTAATGGAACAGCAGATAGGGAAGGGACTCTCCCCGCAAGGTGATAACGACCCGCTTGACCTTGGTGAAATCGCAGAAGCCGAACGCTTTGCCTGGTACGTCAGGTGGAACATCACCTTGGGCGTTGGGCCATACAGAGATTTCAAGTGCTGCATCCGCCGCTGCAAGGTGCGTTCCAGTGAGCTCCACTCCTGACCTGGCTTTTGCGCCTGCAGGTGCTCCAGCAAGGTGGTGGGAGTCAGGAGTGGCTCGGGCTCCAGCAGCGGCGGCAGCAAGGGCTCCCACACCTTTCGGCTGGAGGCGGCCGCGATCATTCCGGTGGGCACTGCTCAATAAAATGCTCACCGCTGCGGCAGCCACCTCCTGGCGGCTGCCGGCTCGTCGTTTGTTCATACATCGCGAAATCCGTGGAGCATGCATGGCCTGGTGACCCGCATATGGCAATCGGATTCAGCGCAGTCCCACAGTAAGTGGTCAACCTGTTGGCACGACACTCAACCAGATTGTCATCGGATATGTTAATGATGGCTGCTTTAATGGCGGCAGGGGCTACATCATTCTTGGTGACTACTGGCTCTCAGTGTAGAGAGCATGTTCGCTTCGTATTCACTTGGCTGAATTTTCTTGATCAGCCATGCTCCGGCTGAGTTCACTGTTAGTTGTTTCCAAAAAGCCTTTTCCACCTTGGCAACAGCCAGCTTCTGCGATTCTTGGAAAATGCTTCTTCCTGAATTCGGGCGGCGATCTCTCTTTCAAAGAGCTCGCAGATCTGCTTGAATTCTTCCAACTCGCTCCGGCACTTGATTAGATCAGGAGTGTTTGAATGAATGGAAGGAGTATGGACTTGTAGGGCATCACTGCTGTTTTGACATGGAACTTGGACATTTGTCGCCACCAAAGAGGAAAGCTGCCCCGTGATCGGGGGACTTGGGATGAAGTGTGCCGAAGCCTCTGGTAGAGGAAGCAATCCAGTATGATCAAATGTCATGACTAGCCGCTTGCCTGCAAGATCGGCAACTGCTGCCAATTCGCTAAGTCGAAATGAAAATCCGCAGTATTCCGGATATCCCAAGTTTGAAAAACCTGGCCTCTGCTGGTTGCACGTTATTGGTACTGGCTTCAACCCCGCAACATGAAGATAGACTGTGCAGGCTTCGCTCGGCTTCACTGACTGAAAGCACCACCCAGTGAGTGTCAGGCCACCATCGTCGGTTAGACCATCAAAGTTTCCTTCCATTCCTAAATACTTGGGATCAAGAGCGGCCCTTAGCAGGGACTGTGTGGATGTCTTGTTCTTCATGCATGACAGAGGAAAACGAGCGGTGCCGTCTGATGTCATTGCAAAAAGCTGTAAGTCAGGTGTCAGAACTCCTAACGAGATGTTGACAGGCAGCTTAAGGCTAAACGCAAAGCTTCCTTTGGCTCCAACCTTGTCTTCGACGTCTTGACGATGAATATTAATTCTGGTCGCTGACAGCAAGCTCCCCGCAGCAACCAAGCGCACATCATAAAGAGAATGGTTGGGATGCCAAACCCAACCATTGATCATTGACGGAGTGACGAGTTCAATCCCTCCCATCAAGGACTTGAGTGAGCCGTCGTTTGATTTGGCTGAAGATGACTTGGCGATCCATTTCTTTAGAGTGCTTTTCATGGGCAACCTTTCTGATGCAGCCATTATCGACGTATTGGGAGTACTTAGTCAACCAATTTGGGTTGGAATTGCAACGCGACCCCGCAACGATAGGAATCTCCATCTCTACCCTGCAGTCCCTACCATACATCAAGCATAAAAACTGCTTCAAGATGTGTTGCTTGAGCAAGGGGGGCAGGTCATGGTGGTTGTAGGCAGCAAGCACTGGAGTCATCTCTGAAATGTCGTTCTTCTACTCTTGTTAGGCACGTTTGAAGTGATCGGGGGATCCATCTTGCGGAACGAGCCGACATTCATTGATCACTTTTAGGGGATCAATTCAATCTGCATGCTGCTGGGAACCGGTTATGGCTGAGGTTGTTATGTAGATCCCATGTCATTGCATGGTCTGCAAATGCAGGCAGGAACCACCACATCCAGCAGGAAGCTTGGCCTTTGCCCGTCGCAGAGAGTCAGAATAGACTTTTTCCACACCTTCGGATGCGTTGGTCTGGCTTGTTGGACAAGACCCACCGTTGACCTTGGTGGGACCAACTCTGAGAGTGAGATCCCATTCCTAAGTAAATGCCGCACCCATGGCCCCGAATTCAAGGATCCAATCGAAGTCTTCCGCATGCTGAAAGTCGCCATGGAGGCGATCATTGGTCACATGACGCCATCGGAGATCGCCAAGGACTTTCCGGTACGCCCGATTCCAGTGAGGCAGTGGCAGAAGCAGTTGCTGGATGGCACCAGCGACCGCTTAACCGGTGGCATAATGGTGCAGTCATAAGGCGTCAAACCGGCCGAGGAGCCTGAGCTTTTCCAACAGATTGGAAGCTTTCGGTGGAGTTGAAGTGGCGGAACTTTCAACACTTCTGATACCCTTGAACCACGAAAACTGGTCGATCACTTCTATCCTGATCTCACGCTAACGTAGATTGATGGGAGGAGTCCGCTCTGGCTGCTGTTCTCACCACTGCTTGTAACATGCTCGGAGAAATTGCTAACGGGAAGATAGGGTGGGTGGCATGGCTTCTTGTGACCGAAGGTGATTCACACTCTCAATCTGTGGCTGAGGGAAATCGCAAAGTGCTCTGGTCCAGCGGTGGAGATGGTGATGGCAGGCCAGTTCCGCAGTTGCACCCGTCCAAAAGCCATCCATCCAGGCTCGCACCGAGAGAGCATACTGGAAGCGGACGCATTGGGCGGATCAGGTGATACTTTTCGAGCGACAAATCGACTCGACATCGGCATCGTTATTGTTGTTGCGGACACGTGGCATTGAGTATATCCTCTAAATTCAAGTTCCGACTGCTTCGTGGTCAATGTGGCAGGGTGCACTAGAGCTCCATGATCCGCATCCTGGACATTGGCCGAGTGGTGCTGATTCCCTCGGCACGACAGTTGCAATCAAAGAAGTGCTTGGCCAGCTCGCCCCGTCACTGATTATAACTTCAACCCAAAGGATGCTCCATCACTGCAAACTAAACACAACATAAAGCGAGTGCAGCAGGCTCTTCATATGCCCTGGTAACTGAGTGCGATCCCATATATGCATTTGCTGGGTGGACGTTGCCTCCAACACTGCGGGCTCCCTCAATTCCCTCGTGGGCCGGCTTCTGCCACGAAGGTTAAAAAGTCCCTCTCGGCGCATGATGCCGTAGGTAGGATCTCAACCTCTGTTTCGTGCTATCTGACGGCAGGCGAGTCACTAGCCTTGATCCCTTTCCTGGACTTGCGCGCCTATTGTGGTTGTCCTGCCCGTTCGCATGCAGCACTTGGACGAAACTCAGCTCTGTATTGATGAACTCCCCACGATCGGCCAATACGGGGACGATTTCCCCGAGAGGAATCGGCGCGAATTCCCTTTCGCTGCAGGTATTAAGTATGTGCTCTACTTCGCTGAGGCGATGGACCCTGTTGTCTTGGCCTTCGGCCATCCATACTGTTCTTGTCGCCGGAAGGCTTGAACGTTGTGAGGTAAGCGGCAACGAGGCTGTCTCCGCCAACGCCTTCTCCTTGCCCGTGAGCTTTTGCCATTCTTCCGGAGGAGCCTGAGTCGATGATAAATTCATCTACCGCTTGTGATGGGTGGCAAGCTTATCGAGGTCTTGCTGCTGCCTTGCAGTGACCACTGGCTTTTCCTCGGCATCGTGGAGCCCATCAGTGAATCTAGTAGACGAGTCGGCATAAGCCCAAGTGAGGGGTGAAGCCGAGGTGACGACTGGGCAGCTTCGGAAATCGGATCACAATGACTGGCTTTGATGGAGCATCTCATGCCTCTTCTCCTTACAGCAGGGAAAGAGCTACTTTTGGGTGTTGTATTGCAAAGAGGCAATCAATTCTAGTCGGCAATCAAGGATGTAGATGTAAAGCAGCCCATTAGTCACCATGCACCTGCTAATGAAAAAGCCGGTGGCTGGTTGAACCCTAAACGAAGAGTCAAGCCAGCCACCGGTGAAGCTAAATGAAGGGGGCTACCAAATTGGCCAAGTGATGATGGCCGTTGGCAAACTCCACACTGGAGTAAGGAGGAACAGGCTCACGGAGCCTGATTCGACTCAGATTTCCTCTGCGGAATCTTCCTCAGTTTCCTCTTGGGCCTTTCTCCTGCCGATTCGCATGCGTGCCATTTTACGCTCCGGTCGTTCGGGCTTGTCGTCGGTTGCGGGCTTGGCAGGGGTGACAACACCAGCAATGGTGATGACAGAGGATTTGAATTTGCCTTTTGACTCAATAAGCTGAGCAAACTGGTCAAGAACGGCAGCAGTGACCTTGCGCACTTGAGCTGCAGGAATGTTGGTCTCTACCGAAACGGCAGCAACCAGCTCTTTCATATTCATGGTTTGTGTCCGCCTTCGGCGGAATGTGGGTTGTGAGGGAGGTAATTCAAGATTCCGCCATCGGCGGCCATGACTCCCAAGTGCACCATAGCGCAGAGATGGCCGGATTTGGTGATGGGGGGTGGACGCTTGGTCGATCGGCCAAGGCAATCCACGGAAGCCAGCCTGTTCTGGTGCTGAGGCCTTGGCTAGGAGGCAGTTGCGCGTACAATTACGTCACCCTTCTGAACAAACGCCCCTGCATCTGCCCAGATCCCAGTGAAGGCAGTGGATCAGGGCGAGAGAACGGGGCCTGCACAAGCCCAAGTCCTTCCGTCTCTGGCAGCAGGAGCAGACAACCCTGCTGTCGCCATCACCCAGCGGCTGACTGTCGGATGACCACCAGGTGTGTTCCCTGCTTGATCTCATCGATGAGCTGGATCTCTCACAGGCCCTGATCCTGGCTTGGAGCAAGGATCCCCGCGGTGAGAATGGGTTTGATCCGCGAATATCTGTGAAGCCTTCCGCGGAGTGGTTGACGATGCTACGGATCTCTGCGTACTGCGTGGGCATCGTCTCCTCCTGCAAGCTCGAACGTGCCTGCTACGAGAACTTGCGCTTCCACGTGCGGACGGGCACTCAACAGCCGGTTAACAGCCGGATCAGTGAGTTACGGCGACGCAATTTCGATGCGCTGAATGGCCTGCTTGTGTAGATCCTCCGGCTGTGCCAGAAGATCGGCATGGTGAGCCTGTTCACGTGGCGCTCGATGGCACGAAGGTTCAGGCCGAAGCCTCCCAGCACAAGGCCATGAGCCACGAGCGGATTCTTAGGGTGGCAGAGCACCTGCAGCAGGAGATCAACGGCTTGACGCACAAGGCCGAGATTTTCATTGCCGTAAGGATTCCGCGCTGCGGTTGTCCAGGAGAATCGTCGTTGCGGGCAGGACAAGCGCGGCAGTGACCTGCCAGATGAACTCCGGCTCCGCCAGGACGCCTGGCAAGGATTCGCCAGGCACGCAAGGAAGTGCAGGCGCACACCGCTGCGGCGACTCCGCGTCAGCGGCAATAAGACGCTGACGCGGCCAGGGCCCAAGATGCTGCCGCGCGCGAATCGGATGCACCAGCTGCTGAGCAGGACCAGCTGAACAAGAAGGCCGAGACAGAGGGGGCCATGGCCAAGGTGGCTCTGCAGACAGCCATCGAGTCCGCCGGGAGCGCTGACCAGGAAAGGAGATGGCGCGTCACCCGAACACACCCACCGCAACCGGCGCTCCGCCAGCAGAGTTGGTCATGATCCACTTTCAATTCACCGAACGCCCGAGTCAAACATCTAGGGATTGGGAACGCACCACTCCCTTGCTCAAAGCCATCGGATTCAACCTTGGTTGCGAATCCTGCGGGCAAGTTGGCGTGCAAGTCGACCGGCATGGGCTTTACCTGCCTCTGACATTGCAGCTTCTTTCCCAGCCCAACGCTTCTTAAGGATCAAGCGAAACGCTGCAGGATCAGCAACGGCTGCCTGGCCGGAATCCAACCAAGCCAGAGCGGCCGTTCCGCGCAACTCATTGCATATCGCCTCGGCCAACTCCTCATAGCAATGCTTTTGCCTTTCAGATGTTCCGCCTTTCATGGCCTCAAGAATCGCTGCAATGGCTGCGCGTTTACCCTCTGAATCAAAGCCAAGCGCGTTGTAACTATGCCCGTCAGAGTCAACCGGACGAGAAAAGACAGAGTGAAGATGGAGGTCAACCTCATTGATGGCCTCAATTTCAGCGTCACTGACAGGCAGCGGTTCTTTGTGTTCAGCGATCCGTTTGCGTTCCACATCTTCACTCATGCCATAGACACGCAACATGGGGCCCAACTGTGTTGACATGCCTTCAGTTGTGAATACATAATCAAACTTTCGCAGGATCGACTTGGCTTGGTCAAGGACTGTGGCTGAATTCGAATCGACAAGAGAGGGGAAAGACTCAATAATTGATCGTGCCATGCTATTGCTTGCCAATTTGCGCATGAAGAAGTCGGGGGAGACGTTGAGATCTTTGCGTTGCGCTGCATTGAATCGTTGATTGAATCTTGATTTCACCAGCGCTACGGGTTCGCGTAGCACGACCATTAAGCGGATCTCTGGGTCCTGCATTAGCGCGATTGCTTCATCACTAACTCCATGCCCCTGAATGACACGAAATCGATCGCGTTCATCTTCGTTCAATTCTTCAATCTGAGGCAGCCCAGAAAAGAAGCGCTTGCAGCGGTTGTGCGGACCAAGCACACATATGGCTTCCTTCCCGAGTTGGCTGCTGAAATGACTGAGCAGGGTTGTCCCACCCGTTTTGGCGATGTGCCGGAACAGAATGCGAGGATGTGTCAGTTGGGTCATCTTGATTGCTATGCCTGATTGTTGGCCTAGAAGGCCATTGGGTTGAGGGGAATGATAGTGAAGAAGGTGCTAAGCTAGGGCGATCATCGACAGTAAACAATTGATGGTTGTCAGTTCTGTCAAGATGCTTTCAGCGATCTTTTATAGAGAGGCCTAGGCCCTTGGAACGCATGCCGGATTGGCACACGCTCCAACAAGCAGGCACGGGCGAACCTAAAATCTTGACCATCTTGCCGGTGAACATTGGAGCAGTACGTCTTGACTTTATGCTTGCTTTCTTTGGCTATATTGTCTAAAACCAATTTAGCATCAAAGCTCTTGTCCCCACTCCTGGCCGAGCCTCCCTTGTTCGAGAGGAGATATAGGAGGGGGGGTAGTTTTGCTGTCTGCTCACAAAGGTCATAGGCGAAATTAATTACCTTGACGTGCGAAGGTCTTCCTGACTTGACAAGCCTACTGATGCTTTCGTTGCAAGCGGTTGTGAACCATTTTACATCAAGTCGTGAAGCCTCTTCTTGCCCGAACAAGGATTGGGCAGTGGCGCTATCGGACCCTAGGCTTTCAGTCATCTTTTCGCGGACTCCATGGCGATGATTACCAAGTATCCTCTGTTCAAAGTACATGCTACCATGCTTTCCAGCTCTGAGTGCCATTCAAGCTGCCAGTGCTAAGAGGTAATTTGATCAAAGTGATGTGCACATGCTCTGCATTGAATGAGTACTTAACGGGCGAATGGAGGGTTTCGTAAGCGGTGGTACTGAGTGATTCGTCAATTCGCATCAACAGCAAAGTAGGGTATTTGCATTCCATCACAAACGCTGCTGAAAAGTGCTTTTCGTGTCAGTTATGCACTCAGCGACCGTGATCGGCACGAGCATTGTGTTCTGCCATTCTGCATGCCGTCTTGCATGCCGTCTCGGGATGTGAAGTCTCACAAAGAGCCTCTAATGTGCACTCTGTCTGCACTGCCATTTCTGCAGGCTTGTCACAGCTACTCAATCATTTGATATGCCTGTATAGTGGCGCACTTGAACCGACTATAAGGTTAAACGTCAGCAGTGGCACTCTTCATGAGCTGTGCCGGCTTTGAGCTGCTCAATGTGAAGACTTATGGCCAGTAATTATTGCTGTACATAGATTCGACAGATTTGTTCGCAGGTAATAGCAAGCATGGCCATAAAGGAGATCAGGAGAGGTGGGTTGTCTCCCTTGGCTGGTAGAGAGCTGATCCACTGCTTGCTGCTCCACTCTTGAACTCGACAAGGAACGCCAACCTTGTCGGCCACTCCGCTGGCGCACCAGCCGCTGCAGGAGACGACTCCCATGGCTAACCGAAGAACTATCCAAAAATCCAGAGAAGTGGTAGATTCACACTTGCGTACTGGTTGAGAGTCAGGTGAATCTGTTCCCCTTTCATCATTAAAAACTGCTCACTCTGTGAGTAATCTGTTGATCAACCATTGTCCCATCCATGCTTCATCATGGCCTGCAACCCTTACCAAAATCTTCCTTCCAGTTCTTTTTGGAAGACAGGTGTTACACAGGAAAGTCCGTACGCAATCGATGGAATTTATGCTAAAAAGTTCGATATTCTTCCATCAACAAAAATTGCTGCTGCAGGGTCTTGTTTTGCGCAGCACATTTCCCGTCATCTGAAGGCCAATGGTTATAACGTTCTAGATGTAGAGCCACCACCACCTGGCCTCCCAGCGAGTAAGCATCAGCGCTTTGGGTACTCTATGTACAGCGGAAGATATGGTAATATCTATACCGTCCGCCAGCTCCTGCAGCTCGCACAAGAGGTGGCAGGCGAATGGTCGCCTCAGGACTACATTTGGGAGAAGGGCGGAAGATTCTTTGATGGTCTGAGACCTGCAGTTGAGCCAGATGGTCTTGAGTCGAAGCAAGAAGTTGTCGAGCATCGCGCCTATCATGTCGCTCGTCTTCGTGAACTGTTCCAGTCATTTGACCTATTCATATTTACGCTGGGGTTAACCGAGATGTGGGTTCATAAGGAGTCTGGAACTGTTTATCCAACAGCGCCAGGCGCTATCGCAGGTGACTTCAAGCCTGAATCCTATTATTTTGAAAATGCCAGTTTTGGTTCTATTAACAGTGATTTTCGTCAATTTCTTAAGACCATGAGAAAGCTCCGGTCAAAGCCTTTTAATTTGTTGTTGACTGTTTCGCCTGTGCCGTTAACGGCTACAGCCAGCGGAAAGCATGTACTCGTCTCAACAGTTCATTCTAAGTCAGTTCTTAGGACCATTGCGTCTGTCTGGTCGGAACGAGACTTTATAGACTATTTCCCCTCGTATGAGATCGTCACCAATCCAAGGCTGCACTCAACCTCGTATCAAGATAATCTTAGGTCAATCAGGCCCGAGGCAGTTGATAACGTGATGAGCCATTTCTTCCGTCAGCACCCAAAGCTTAATACTGCAAAGCAAGCGCACAAGGATGACCGCGACGAAGCGGCTAGTTTGTCTGATGTGCAGTGTGAAGAGGCGCTTATACAGGCTTTCGGCAAATGAAAAAAATCTTATTTTTGGGAAACTCGCACATCGGTGCCTTGCGAAAAGCTGACCAATTGCATTCCCTTTCCAGTCGGTTTTCTTGCTCTTCTAGCTTTATCGGTATTCCCGGTCGAGGTGGCTTCTATCGACTGAGTCTAGATGGAGAATACTTGGTGACATTGAAAGCCTACAAGCGGTTTATGGATATTGACGAGCATGCGTATTCCGATCAGTCGCCAAATCTTATTCGTCTAAGCTACTTTGATCGCATTGTCTTTGTCGCAGGGCTTTGTAGACTTGATTCTCGTCTTTACTATCCGCCTTCATCAAGTCATGTCCCGTTGTTGTCTAAATCCGTTATAGAGAGCATTGTCTTGCAAGACTCTGTTGAAGATAGCCGACTGCAACACGAATTACCTCCTCTCTTTTGGCGTATCATGGCACTTGGGAGGCCAGATGTTGTTTTTTTGGGAGCGCCTCTTGTTTCGGCTGATGCTCGGATTTTTATGGACCTTGCGTGCGACAGTAGGGACAATGTTCGGAAGAATTCGGAGTGCATTCGCACGGTCTGTAGTCAAACTCTTAACGACAATGGCCGCCCTCTAATGCTATTGCCATCGCCTGAGTTGCTAGATGATCTTGGTTTATGCACAAAGGCGTCGTATTTTGTTGATAGTCTCAACTGGGCGGGAGATGCAAAGAAAGCCTTTAAGCAAGAGCGAGATATGAGTCACGCAAATGCTACCTACGGAAAGATGATTCTAGAGCAAACTGTGTACCCTTCGTTGATCTAGGGATTTGGGGTTGATCTGAATCTAAGGCCTTGTCCGTATAACCTCTATGAGCTCTTGTGCGACCCCTTCTTGGCGTCAACGCATGGTTGCTTGTGCAATGAAATCATCTACGCCCTCAACGTTGCAGGGCTCTAAAATGTTAATTAGTTATTCCCACGACTTGTCCTCAAGCCCTAGTGGCATTCTGCAGAATTTCAATCCCAGGAGCATTTCGCAGATGGATCCACCGCGAGTTGTGCTGTGACGACTATCGGTCTGTGTCACCCGTCAGTGACGACTGAGCCTGCACTGCGTATCATCAAGTGTTAGCTCGAATTGCTTTCGATTCAGGATTGATCAGTGCGTGGGTCTTTTCACTCTTGCCGGCAGCCTGCATGGACGTCAGCAGCCGCTCTGCATTGCTGTTCGCTTTATCTTCACGTGGTGGCACACATCACAGCAGCTGTTGCTGTGATGTGTGCACCTGGTGGTGGGTGGAGGCAGGGTTTGCGCTTGGCCCCCTCTCGGAACGTCTCCTTGAAATGGGACGAGGGGTGGCATTGATGCTGACCACCCCAGGGCCCTGTACAGCTTCACCAGCCGTTCGGTGCTTACCCGGCTCTCCTGGTGCTGGCGGCCGACCACCCGGCAGATCAGCCTCTCGTTCTTCTGCTGGACGCAGGCCAGGTCATCGCTTTTTTGCTTCCGCGAACTGCTTTGTGCGATGAGGGTGGTACATTTCGCACCCCGTTCCAGGGGCGCGGTGAGACGTGTCCCGTCGTTGTTCCTATCAATGTCCTGCAGGGGGAAGGGCAACAGTCCCTCCAGCATGCGCAAGGCCAGCATTGCTTAGATCCCATCCTGGCTGAGCAGCGGCGGACACTCGCTCCACCCCGTGGCGATGTCGGTGGCGAGCAGGGTCATCAGTATTCGGCCCTCCATCCGCTTGTTTGGATCCTGGAGCAGATCCTGGTGTTTCCACCCTCTCCGGTGGAGTGGTTGCTTCAGAACCATCTGGTGTGCTGCCTGTTTTGTCGTCGGGCACCATCCCTCGCTTCCCCTGGAAGACCTGGTCATCAACCTGCTGTTTCGCTGGTTTATCAGGTCGATTCCTGATGCTCGGCCTGACCCCCACTACGTCTGGCTTCCGGATGATTTCGTCTCCACCGAAGCCCTGACCTCCTTCGCATCGATGCTCCTATGTCCATGGTCCACATCCGCTTAGAGCCTAAGCCGTCCAATCGTTCACTGGAGCGGCTTGCCGGGACGTAGGGGGCGATTTTTATCCACCTTGTCAACCCCGCCCGGGGTGGTATCCCGGTTGCTTATGGTGGCTGACTCCCTGGTCCAACTGAGCAACCTACGAAGCCTGCGAGATTCCTTGGCATAAAGGGGACCCAACGGGGTGGTTCGCATCAATGGGTTGCCCGGTGAGTGGGACGGCTTCACTGCGGAACCGTTGGATCAGTTCGTAGGCCGCACAAATCGCCAGTACCATCGTCCAATCGGACCGATTGGCCGGACAACTGCGCGGCATGGTGCCAATTTCAGCAACAGCTGAAGGGCATGCGCGAGACCGTATACTAGTATCAAATCTGAACTATGAATCAATTTAGTGCGGTGACCTTTCAACGGCCTACCGAAATGCTAGTGCCTTAACTCTTTGCTCAGCGAGCTACACATCCAAGTTCTTGAATGAACAAATGTCCTTTAGTCGTTTTTCCCACTGTGTCCGCATTGACAGATTCGTTAAGACTGCTTATGTGAGTATTCCCAAGGCCGGGTGTTCATCAATACAAAGAATACTCGCAAACTCTTGGGCCGACTTTAATGGACTACCCCCTGTTTCGAATCCTCATTCTAAGCGTGGAAGGGAATTGTTGTTCTACTGGGATTCGTCCGAGCGGCCTATATTCACAGAGATACTTCCACGCATTGAGCTGTTCACTGTAGTTCGTAATCCATATTCCAGGCTTCTTTCTGCATGGCTTGATAAAGTCAGGGGGGCCAAGAAGGAGGGCTTGTCGTTTGCAAAGCGGCACCGGTTGGGAGACCCAGCTATGTTGTCTTTTGCTGACTTTGTAGACACGCTTTACAAGACATCTCCTGATTATTATGATCATCACTGGGCGACTCAAGTTTCAATTTGTAATATCACTAGAATCCCGTACTCGCACGTCGGCTCCTTAGAGAACATTGATCAGACACTCGAGTGGATTTCTGCCCTGCTTCCAACGAACAAGTCAAGTCATGCCGCCTATGCTCCCCATGGGACCTCTTCTAGTAATAAGTTGACAAGCTTTTACGACGATGAAGTTGCCAGTAAGGTCTACAGTATCTATCGAGACGACTTCACCAGTTTTGGTTATTCACCAGACATCAGTTGCCTTGAGCCAATAGAATCAATAGGCGACAGGACGAAGCGCGTAGGGCAATCGTATGAATTGCGTGAAAATGTGTTGGTTGACTTATATGATCAATCAGTTAGAATCTCGAATGTTTCTGAGATCCCAAGGCTTTTCCTTGGCTTTGCAAGTAGTCCCTTGGCCACCGAGTTAATCAGTGAACATGATTGGCAGTACTTTGCCCAGCTAGCATTGAAGCACTCACATAGTGATCTTCCTGCTTTTCTCCCTAGCTTGCTTCAGCTTAGTTCACCAAAGTCAAAAGTTATTGCTGCTTCTGTTGCCTTGAAGACCTCCAATAGCCACGTACTTGCGAAGCAACTTGCTGAATCTGCGCTTGCTGAAGCCCCATGGCTACAATCTGCCCATGTAATTCTGAAGCGAGTCAACTCTACTCTGCATCGTTCAGCCTGATCGTTCTGACCATTGAAACAATCAAGCCCTTCTCATGGTAGAATTCTTAAGGATCCCGTTTTCTGACCTGCCGGATCACTTCTTTTCCTCCAATATGCCAGGTAAGAGGTTTTCGCCTGGCAGCGAGCTTTGGTTGGAAGACGAGTCAGATCTATTCAGTGATCAACTCAGCTTAAAAATTGTATCTAAAGTACCAAAGGGTCCTCCGACGTTGGTCCGTATATCAAAGGTCACCAAGACCCTTAATGTTAAACTCAATACCTACGGTTCTTCGCTTGGTTTTGGTACTGGGTGCCAAGGTAATTGGGACGTCAGGCTTTGGCCAGGTTCTGATCTCAGCGTTGGAGATGGAACAACGTCCAACTCAACTCGCGTGATTGTAGACAATAACTGCGGTATCTCAATTGGTCGTGATTGCATGATGTCTGACAACGTGCTCCTTGAATGCGGAGATAAGCATGCAATCTTTTCGTTGACCGATGATATGCAAATCAACGGAGCGGTCTCTGTGATTTCAATTGGCGATCATTGCTGGTTGGGACGTGACTCTGCTGTGATTGCGTCGTCTAAACATCTTGAGTTCGGTTCTGGCTCAATATTGGGAGCTAAGTCTGTGCTAACAAGTTCTGCGGACAGGTTTTCTTTGGCAGCTGGCTGTCCAGCGAGGGTGATTAAGGAGAATGTTTCGTGGTCTCGTCAGAAGCAAGTTTCCAGTAGCCAGATTCAGCAGATCGTCAGTAGCATTAATTCCCTGGGAGGCCACGACGAACAGTAAGCCTTAGACTTGCCTTGGGCCCTTGTTGTCATGTCTTTGAGTGTCCCGGAAGTAAGCTCTAAGTTCGTCGGCAATCTGGTGCTGTCGACAGATCTGTCCGTCTTCGCTCATCCTCAGTTAGTGTCCAAGCAGCTTTATATGGGCTGGGTATATAGTAGGCAGATTTGTCGGCTTTACGACCTTCCATTGCACCGATCTGAGCCCCATGCCTCTCCGTTATTGCCCCCTTCCATTGAGGTTTTCGTGAAGTCTAACTGTCTTTGCAGTCGTATTAATGAGGGTTAGTAAGGTACATTGCTAAAATATTATGTATCTTCATGAACGAGTTGTATGGCGCTTTTCTCGGATCCGTCTGAGGCTCATTGAGGTGGATGGCTGTTATTGGACAGATTCGGCCCCTGACATCGTTAACTCCGGGCGGGAGGAACAGGGTTCGATTTCAATATAGACCTTATGGGGAGTTTTCCCTCCCAGAGACTTGTGTGGTCTTACATGGCCATACCTCCATAAGAAGCGGGCCAGGCTGATCTCGGCTTCCCCACCATCGCCATAGGCACGGAGGTAGACCTCCTCATATTTAGCGGTGCGCCAGAGCCTCTCCACCAGGATGTTGTCATAGCCGCAGGCTTCTGCGAAGCAGTAGCACCGCCCCCGCCTGACCAGCTGATCTTGACCTCTTCTGCCTTGAGCTGCTCCAGGAAGTCAACAGAGCTGAATTGACACCCCTGATCCGAGTGAAAGATCTGTGGCTTGCGGTCACTGGCCACAGCCATCTCCAGGGCCTCCAGGCAAAGCTCCGTGTCAAGGCTGTTGGAGAGTTTCCAGCTGAGAACATGCCGTGAGAACAGATCGACAACGGCCACCAAGTACAGGAAGCCCTTCCGCAGCGGAATGTAGGTGATACCGTCACCCAGACCTGATCTGGGGCCGTGAGCCGCTGGAGGTCCACCAAGCAGGGAAAACGCTCGGATGGGCTGCCAGGAACTGTCGTCCTTGGTCTCTGATAGATCGCCCGTAAACCCATGTGCCGCATAAGGTTTCGAACACTGTCACGGCTGATCGGGATGCCTTCTCTGGCCAGGTATTGCACCGTTCGACGGCTGCCGGTAGTGGGATCCTCGAGGTACAAGGCATCGATCCTGGCCATGATCCGCAGAGTGGATTCACTAACCGGTACGGGCTTGTAGTAAAGGGTCGATCGTGGCAGTCCAAGGAGCTCGCACTGGCGGCTGACCGTGAGCTCAGGGTGGTCATGATCGACCAGTTGGAGTAGTTCACGGGCATCAGAGCTGCTGAGACTTTTTATTCAGCCACTCCAGCTCCATCTGGAGCTTGCCGTAGGCGCCAGGCTTCTGCGTAGGCGAAGCGTTCTCGAAGAGAAGCAGTACTGCTGGAACAGCTCAGCCTCCTTGGCGTGGCTGTTCGGCGACGATTAGGTAGGCGGG
>ERZ888423.2095-NODE-2095-length-15666-cov-7.383640_pt1 | contig 15666 bp, 6 predicted proteins | sample MGYA00520523_ERZ888423 | MGnify/ENA primary metagenome ERZ888423 (study PRJEB32303, sample SAMEA104408611) | aquatic metagenome | biome: Brackish water; feature: Pelagic; material: water | place: Baltic Sea | collected 2014-06-08T10:24:00 | depth 30,27 m ...
CTTAAACAAAAAAAAGTCAAAATTTATCGGATTTAGTAAACTCAAAACAAAAAGAATATTTTTTTATAACGATTCGATAGTTTTATTTTAATAAATTCGTAACATGATGAAAAAACTACTATTCTTTTTTATTTCATTTTCCTCCTTTTTGTCTTATTCACAAGGCTTTCAAGTAAATTTTCAAGGTCAAAAACAACAAGGAATGGGAAGTGCAGGTGCTGCATTACCGCAAGACGGTGCATCCTTGTTTTTTAATCCAGGATCGGCCGTTTTTGTAAATGAAAACTCGATTAATGTGGCAATGACCCCAGTTTTTGGGAATACCCTTTTTGAAGAGGCGAATACCTATGAATCTGCTCGTACGAACTCTCCAATGGGTACGCCATTTTCGGCTTATGCACTCTATAAGTTAAAAAAAGATGGAAAATTATCCCTGGGTCTAGCAGCATATACTCCATTCGGAAGCACAATTCAATGGGAAGATTCATGGGAAGGGCGTTTTGCTTTAACACGCTTGGAATTGAAATCAATCTTTATTCAACCGACAGCCTCTTACAAAATCACAGATTATTTAGGAATTGGAGCAGGATTCGTTTATTGCAATGGAAAAGTAAATCTTCAGAAGGATATTCCAGTAATGGATGCAGAAGGCACTTATGGTCATGCTGAATTGGCAGGTAAAGCGCAGGGTTTTGGTTTTAATGCAGGAGTCTATTTGGAACCTGCTGAAAATTGGTCTATTGGATTAACGTATAAATCGCAAGTAAACATGGCGGTTTCTGATGGAGAAGCAACGTTTACTGTCCCAACCTCACTTGAACCAAATTTTCCTTCAGGTAAATTTTCGAGTTCTTTGCCTTTACCTCAAGTTTTAACACTTGGATTCGCTTGGAAGCCAAATGAAAAATTAGCTTTTGCTTTGGATGTAAATCGTGTTGGTTGGAGCGCTTACGATACTTTGGCCTTCGACTATGAGCAAAATACGTCTTCTCTTTCAGACACTAAATCAGCTCGAAATTATAAAAATACGTATGCTTTTAGACTTGGTGCTCAGTATAAAGTAATAAAGAATTTAACAGCTAGAGTCGGTTTAGCTTACGGTTTAACGCCAGTTCCAGATGGGTTTGTTACCCCAGAAACACCTGATGCAAACCGCATTAATTTTACAGGTGGTTTAGGTTATATTTTAGGTAATCATTTTGAATTTGATGCGTCATTATTGTTTACAAAATTTAGTCGGACAGATGCGAATTCAGAGACTAATTTAAGTGGGACATATACAACAATCGTTGTGGCACCAGGCTTAGCAATCATTTATCGTTTTTGATATGAAAGGAAACATAATAATTATCAGTGTTATTGCAGTCATATTAGTTTCGTGCAAACCGAAATTAAATGAGGCAGAAATGAATCCAGGTGAAATGGATGTTACGCGCTATGTATCTATTGGTGGTTCTTCATCAGCTGGATATATGGATGATGCCATGTCCTTTTATGGTCAAGAAAATTCGTTTAATGCTATTATTGCTGTTCAATTAGAAAAGGTTGGCGCAACTGGTTATACACAACCTTTTTTCTTGTCAGGATCTGTTGGAGTTAATTTCGATGGTCTTTCTAGTTTTACCCTTGGTTATAAAACTGATTGCTTAGGTGCTACATCGCTGTCTCCTGTTCGAAAAGCAAGTCAAGGTGATGTGAGCGCTCTTTCAAGCAATATATATACTTCGCCTTTTCGAAACATGGGTGTTCCAAATCTTAAGACAACAGAAGTTTCACTGATTGGTTACGGAAATCCAGCAAACGGTGCTGGAAATTACAATCCTTTTTTCGCTCGTATGTGTTCTAATCAAGCAACAAGTTCAGTTTTGTCTGATATTGTTTCTCAACAAGCAACTGTGTTTACGGTATTTTTAGGATTTGATGAGGTTTTGACTTATGCAAAAAAAGGGGCCAGTATGGGAAGTTTAACCCCAGTTAATGGTGTTCCAGGTGTTGGTTTTGAAGGAAGTTATGAAGAGTTACTGACTGCGTTAACACAGAATGGAGCTAAGGGAGCAGTTGCAACGATTCCTGATGTAACTGAGTTACCTTATTTCACAACGATACCATACAATGGTTTGAATTTAGATGAAGCAGGAGCAGAGACCTTGAATCAAATATATAATCCAATCGGATTGTTTTTTAATGTTGGTGTCAATGCATTTGTTATTGAGGATCCAAGTGCAGGAACATTTGGCGTACGAAAAATGGAGCCTGGTGAAAAAATATTACTGAGTGTCCCTCTAGATTCTGTTAAGTGTAATAAAATGGGTTCTTTGTTTCCATTTAGAAATGAATTTATACTAACTAACACAGAAATTTCACAAATACAATCAGCCACAAATCAATATAATGCGATCATTACTTCTAAAGCAGCTGAAAAGGGCTTAGCTTTAGTAGATGCAAAAACTTTTTATTCAAAACTGAAAGCCGGAATTGTATATAATGGAATTGCAATGGATACTCGATTTGTGTCTGGTGGTGCCTTTTCACTTGATGGAATCACCCTTAATCCTAGAGGAAACGCTTTATTTGCCAATCAGTTTATTGAGGCAATGAATAAAAAATACAATGCTAAAATTCCTTTTGCCGCTGTAAGTAAATACAACGGTGTAATTTTTCCTTAACTTCGAAAACTAATTAAACGCTTAACTATGAAAAAACTCACTACTATTTTATCTTCACTAGCACTAGCTTTTGTGTCATTTGGTCAAGAACCATGTTCAACAGGTCGTTTTTCTTCAGATGTATATCCAAACGTAACTGTTACAAGCAATATTACTTACGGATCTAATTTGAATTTTAGTGGATCAACTAAAATATTGAAACTTGATTTTTATGAACCTACGGGAGACACAATGGCCAAAAGACCATTGATTGTTTGGGTGCATGGGGGTAGTTTTTTAGGCGGTACAAAAACAGATGGAGATATGGTAGCTTTAGCAACGTCTTTTGCGAAAAAGGGGTATGCTTGCGCTTCAATTGATTATAGAACAGGATTTTTCCCAATTGATTCTGTGAATTCTGTAAAAGCAGTTATGAGAGCAGTGCACGATTTAAAAGGTGCTGTGCGTTTTTTCTATAAAGATCAAGCAGACCAAATTAATCAGTTTAAAATTGACACCAACAATATTTTTATCGGTGGGACTTCTGCTGGAGCAATCACAGCTTTACATTATGCGTACTTAGACAGAACGTGTGAAATTAACCCATATGTAAATCAAACATCTTTGGATGCAATTGGAGGTCTGGAAGGAATTAGTGGTAATCCATGTTATTCAACAGATGTTAAAGGAGTGATTAATCTTTGCGGTGCCTTAGCTTCATATTCTTGGTTAGAATCAGGTGAAGTTCCGTTATGTTCGATGCATGGAACGATTGATGGAACTGTAAAATACAGCCGAGGAATTGTAAATCCTGGTGTCCCTTTAATGTATTTAGACGGAAGCAGAATGATTCACGAACGAGCTGAGGCAGAGGGAGTTTCAAGTGTGTTTTATACGTGGTATGGAGCTAATCACAATCCATTTGCGGGAACATCTCCAACAGCTGTAGCATATATGGATACAACGATCAATTTTGTGCGTGACTTCTTAATTGGTCAGTTGGGTTGTACAAATCCAATTTTGCAAGCAGAAAACACACCTTTCGGAATAGCTAGCTTATATGCTTACACTGATTGTGCATCAAATGTTCCATATACTGATTGTACAGGGCTTGGGGTGAACGAACAGGAAGAAAATCAATATATTTTATATCCAAATCCGTCTAACGGTTCATTTGAAATTGAAATGGGAAGTGTAGAAAATTACACAGTTCAAATACTTGATTTAGCAGGAAGATTGCAAGCTTCAAAATCAGCAAAGACAGGTCATATGCAATTTGATAATTTGTCTTTGAACCAAGGAATGTATATCGTACATATTACAAATGAAAAGGGCATTAGCCAAACAATTAAAGTATTGATTAAATGATCTTTAGAACTTTATTTTTTTTAGTAATCAATTTTGGAGCCCTCGCTTTGGGGGCTCTTTTGATGGGTGGAAGTCCGGCCGAAAATGAATGGTACAATAGTTTAAATAAGGCCCCTTGGACGCCTCCTGGTTGGGTCTTCGGTTTTGCATGGACGCTTATCATGATTTGCTTTAGTGTGTATATGGCAAGATTATTTGTGGAGTTTAAAGGGAAATTATTAAGCCAATTAATGATCCTTTTTTCATTACAATTTATAACAAATGTGCTTTGGAATCCACTTTTTTTCAAATGGCATTTGGTTTTGCCTGCATTATTAGTATTAACTTTTCTTATCGTTATTCTTGTAATGGTTCATTTGAATTTCTCTGGCTGGAGAAAATTTAATACGTTGTTAATTGCACCATATCTCTTGTGGTTGCTTATTGCCTTCTCTTTGAATTTCTATGTATTATTACTTAATTGACCGAAAAAACTAGGGTTTTCAGCTACTATTTTCTTCATTTAGGCAACTCATCGTTGATAGTCTCGTTTTGATAATATACTTTTACACACTACGATAAAAGAAACTACCACGTAAAAACTAATTTTTCTTAATAATTAAAATTCAATGCGTTACTTGAATTGTCGCCATTGTAAAAACCTAAAAGAGTATTAGTTAATATTTTATGTCAAGATTTCTTTTTTCAAAGTGATATTATGGTGATTTATTACCAAAAACTTTTGGTAAACATATATAGGGATATTACAAGATTAAATTTTTCGTTATGAAGGGAATCTACAGCCTAATAATGTTATTAGCATTGTTGTTCAATGCGCAAACATCTTTTACCCAAGAGAGTCATAATCATGACCACGGTAGATTTGATGAGATTTTTGGTCCTTGGACACTGAGCACAGTTATTAATGAGGCAGAAGCTTTCGATCGATATTATACCGAAATTGAAGTTCAGCATTTTGTAGACTCGAGTTACATGACTTTTCAAGGTCAAATCAAACAGTTGATTTCCCAAAACCTTACATTTTCTGAATCAGATGCAGAACAAATGTTCTCCGTGTTTTTAAGTAAATTAGCATCGGATGTTAAACGTTTACCTGAAGGACAAAAAGAAGGTCCTGGCACACCAAAAATATTGAATGGTCCTTGTATTAATATGGATTTTGAAACGGGTAATTTAACGGGATGGGATCTATTTAGAGGAACACGAACAGCAGCAACTTTATACAATTTTTCTTCACCTGTGCCAGTTGGTCCAGGCGTAAATCATCAAATTTTCGCTGGAGGCGTTGATCCAGTTGTTGGTATTCCAAGAGTTGCTCCTGGCGGGGCCTTTTCATGTCGTTTAGGTAATGGAACCACTACTGGTTCGGGAGCAGCTAGAATGTCTCAACCGTTTTTAGTCGATGCAACCAATATGTATTTTACTTATAAATATGCTGTAGTGTTTCAATCGCCTAATGGTCACACAGCAAATCAAAGACCTTACTTTTCGGTAAGAGTTTATGACCAAGCAGGAAATAATATACCTTGCGGTGAATATTCAGTATATGCAGACGCGGCCAATGCATCAACTTACCAATCAATTGTGGTTGGAGGGAATACTGTTCTTTACCAGAATTGGACGAGTGTTTTTACAAACTTATCTGCTTATGTTGGTCAAAATGTGACTGTAGAGTTTACTACCGGCGATTGTTCACTTAGTGGCCATTATGGTTACGCTTATGTGGATGCTTCATGTGCCTTACAAGCCTTGGTTGCAAGCCCAGCAACAATATGTCCAGGTCAAACAACAACAATCACTGCGCCTTCAGGTGTTGGGACATTTACCTGGAATACAGGAGCCACAACACAGTCAATAAATACCTCAATTCCTGGAAATTACAGTGTGTTGTTAACACCTGCGCAAGGTGCTTCGTGTTCGGTAACATTAAATACAACTGTTACCCAATTTCCCGCACCAATAGCAGCCTTTACATCATCAGCGCCAGCTTGCTTTGGAACACCTGTTACATTCACAAGTACATCAAGCATTCTTGCACCGGGAGCAATAGCAACATATCAATGGAATTTTGGCGATGGTACGACCTCTCCTGCATCGAGTGGAGCAATGGTCGGTGTATTAAATACAACAGGAACTTATGTTCTTCCAACTCACACTTACGCTACTGCAGGTACCTACAATGTAACTTTAACTGTCGTATCAACTAATGGTTGTGTTAGCACAGTTACAACTCCAATTACTGTTAATGCGCTACCTGTTTTATCTCGGACATTTGTAAATGTTCTGTGCAACGGAGGCTCAACTGGTTCGGTGAATTTAACAGTAGTTGGAGGGACAACGCCTTACACTTATGCATGGAGTAATGGAGCAATTTCTGAGGATTTAGCAGGATTATCTGCCGGTACATATTCAGTTGTGGTTACTACAGCTTCAGGTTGTACTTCTACAATAAGTGCAACTATTACACAACCTGCCGCAGCTTTAACATTGGTGACAACACAAACGAACGTGCTATGTTTCGGTGCAACAACTGGTGCAATAAATTTAACTCCATCTGGCGGAACTGCACCTTATACGTATGCATGGAGCAATGGAGCAATAAGTCAAGATCTTAATGGAATTCCCGCTGGAACCTACACTGTAGTTGTCAATGACGCAAACGGTTCTATAGGTGGATGCACCGCAGCAACAACGGTTACGATTTCTCAGCCTGCTGCAGCACTAACGCTAAACACAACTCAAACGAACATTTTTTGCAATGGTGCGGCAACAGGAAATATTGATTTAACTGTTTCTGGAGGCACCGCACCATACATTTACGCATGGAGTAATGGAGCAATTGGCCAAGATCTCGCGGGTATTGCGGCAGGGACATATACTGTAGTTGTTAATGATGCGAATGGCTCTTCAGGGGGGTGTTCGGCAACAACTAGTGTGACAATTACCCAACCCGCAACACCTGTTTCAATTGCATTTACTCAAACGAATGTTCTGTGTAATGGTGGAGCAACAGGTGCAATAAATATAACAGCATCAGGTGGAACACCAGGTTATACTTACGCGTGGAGTAATGGCGCTGTTACTGAAGATTTAAGTGCTATTTCGGCAGGAACATATACGGTTATAGTAAATGACGCCGCAGGTGTGACGAGTGGTTGTACTGCAACAACGACAGTAACGATTACTCAACCTGCGCTTGCGTTAGCTGCAAGTTTTACTCAAGTGAACATTCTTTGTAACGGTGCTTCAACCGGCTCAATTAATCTTTCCGTTGCTGGTGGGACAGCTCCATATTCATATTTATGGAGTAATGGAGCTATTACTCAAGATCTTGGAAGTTTGGCTGCAGGAACCTATTCTGTTGTCGTAAATGATGCAAACGGTTCACTAGGTGGTTGTACAGCAAATTTGAGTGTAACAATTACTCAGCCAGCGGCAACCTTATCGCTTGCAACAACTCAAGTAAATGTTCTATGTTTCGGAGGTCCAACGGGCAGTATTGATTTAACTCCTTCTGGAGGTACAGCTCCTTATACATATTCATGGAGTAATGGAGCAATTACGCAAGATTTAAGTGGCATAGTTGCCGGTACATATACCGTTAACGTAACCGATGCGAATGGTGTTGCAGGAGGATGTGCCGCAACTTCAATTGTAACAATTACGCAACCAATAGCTGCAGTTTCTTTGGCAACAACTCAAATAAATATTTTATGTAATGGAGGAAATACTGGTGCAATCAGTTTAACAGTGGCTGGTGGAACTTTACCATATACGTATTCATGGAGTAACGGTGCAAGTATTGAAGATTTAAGTGCGTTAACAGCAGGAACTTACAACGTAAGCGTAACCGATGCGAATGGAATTGCTGGGGGATGTGCATCCGTTGCAAGTGTTACAATTACTCAACCGTCGGCTCCATTGACGTTAACTACTTCACAAGTCGACGTTTTATGTAATGGCGGGCTAACAGGATCAATTAATTTGACTCCTTCAGGCGGAACAGCACCTTACACCTATTCTTGGAGCAACGGTGCAATTACACAAGATTTAACTGGTATTGCTGCCGGAACATACACTGTAATTGTAAATGATGCAAACGGTGGAACGGGTGGTTGTACTGCTACGACAACGGTTACTATAACTCAACCTGCTTCTGCACTTACTGTTAGTGCAACGCAAACAAATGTATTGTGTTTTGGTGGAACAACTGGTGCAATAGATCTAACACCAGCAGGTGGAACAGCACCGTATACCTATTCATGGAGTAATGGGGCAGTAACGCAAGATTTGACTGGAATCGTTTCTGGAACTTACACAGTAAATGTGAATGATGCAAATGGACTTGCGGCTGGATGCGTTGCATCAACAACTGTAACAATTACACAACCAATAGCTGCAGTTTCTTTGGCAACAACTCAAACAAATATTTTATGTAATGGAGGAAATACTGGCGCAATCAGTTTAACAGTAGCTGGTGGAACTTTACCATATACGTATTCATGGAATAACGGCGCTGTTACTGAAGATTTAACAACTTTGACTGCAGGTACTTACACCGTAATTGTTACCGATGCAAATGGTTCTACCGGCGGATGTACTGCAACAACAAGTGTAACCATAACTCAACCTTTAGCACCACTTACATTGAATTTTATTCAAACGAATGTGCTTTGTAATGGTGGATTAACAGGAGCAATTAATCTTACACCATCTGGAGGTACAGCTCCTTACACTTATTCTTGGAGTAACGGGGCAATTACCCAAGATCTTGCTGGTATTGCTGCTGGCACATATACGGTAATTGTAAATGATGCAAATGGAGGTTCTGGAGGTTGTGTCGCAACCACAACTGTTACAATTACACAACCAGCGGCTGCATTGTCTTTGGCTTTTACACAGACCAATGTTTTATGCAATGCAGCAACAACTGGTGCAATAGATTTAACTCCTTCTGGAGGTACAGCACCTTACACATATTCATGGAGTAATGGAGCCGTTTCACAGGATTTAATAGGACTAGCAGTTGGTACATATACGCTGAATGTAAATGACGTAAATGGTTTAACTGGAGGTTGTTTTGCAACGGTAACGGTTACAATTACCCAACCAACTGTTTTAACTCAAAATGTTTCAGCATTCACATATCCAAGTGGAACCAATATTAGTTGTTTTGGCTTAAGTGATGGATCTGTCAATTTAACAATTGGTGGTGGAAATCCAGCATACACTTATTTATGGAGTAATGGTGCGATAACGGAAGATTTAACAAACGTACCTGCGGGAACATACAATGTAACAGTCACCGATTTAAACGGATGTACAATACTTTCATCAATAACTTTAACTCAGCCAGCATTACTAACATCAAATGTTGTTTCCTCATTGTATGCTGACGGATTCAATTTATCTGGTTGTGCGAATGATGGCTCAATTAACTTGACAGTTGCGGGTGGTAATCCAACCTATTCGTATGCTTGGTCTTCTGGTCAGATTTCTGAGGATATTGCAACATTAGCAGCGGGGACTTATAATGTAACAGTTACCGATGTGAATGGATGTGTTACCACAAGTTCAGCAACATTGACTGCCCCACCAGCACTGACTCAATCTATAACAGCAGCAGTGTATCCAAGTGGAACCAATATCAGCTGCTTTGGATTAAGCGATGGTTCAATCGATTTAACAATTGGTGGAGGTGTACCTGGATATAGTTATTTGTGGTCGAATGGTGCTGTTACCCAAGATATTATTGGTTTACCCGCAGGAACTTACAGTGTAACAGTTACTGATTTGAATGGATGTCAAATTACAAGTTCAATTACATTAACACAGCCAACTGATTTGACCTCTGCCTTGAATCCATCCGTTTTTGCAGGTGGCTTCAATGTTTCAGGATGTACTCCAGATGGAACAATAGATTTAACACCAGGTGGCGGCAGCCCAGCTTATACATATTTGTGGTCAAATGGTGCAATAAGTGAAGATTTAGCAAATCTAAACGCAGGTAATTACACGGTTACAATAACAGATGTGAATGGATGTCAAGAAGTAACATCGATAGAATTAATTCAACCTGCTGGATTGACACAAACGATTACTGCTACTGCCTTTCCAAGTGGAACAAACATTAGTTGTTTTGGATTAAGCGATGGTAACATTGATTTAACGATTGCGGCTGGTGTACCAGGTTATTCATATTTGTGGAATACTGGGGCTGAAACTGAAGACTTGACAAACGTGCCTGCTGGTACCTACGGGGTAACAGTAACTGATCAGGTTGGATGTCAAATTTCTGCTTCCATTACCTTAACTCAACCAGCAGCTTTAGCGCAAAATGTAACTGCTACACTTTATCCAAGTGGAACAAATATTAGTTGCTTTGGCTTAAGTGATGGTTCAATTGATTTAACAATTAATGGAGGTAACCCAACTTATTCATATGCTTGGTCAAATGGAGCAATTACCCAGGATTTAGTGGGATTAAGCGCGGGAACATATACAGTGATCGTAACTGATATTAATGGTTGTTCAATTCCCTCAAATATAACACTTGTCGAACCAACTGCATTAACACAAGGCATTACTGCCACAACCTATCCAAGCGGTACAAACATTAGTTGTTTTGGATTAAACGATGGTTCGATTGATTTAACGATTAATGGAGGTAATTCTGCTTATTCATATGCTTGGTCAAATGGTGCAATTACCCAAGATTTAGTGGGGGTAGGTGCAGGATCATATTCCGTTGTTGTAACTGATTTGAATGGATGTTCAATTCCATCAACAATAATATTAACACAACCAGCTCTTTTGACCCAAGGGATAAGTGCAGCTATCTATCCAAGTGGGACTAATATTAGTTGTTTTGGTTTAAATGATGGTGCGATTGATTTAACAATCAATGGTGGAAATCCAATATATTCATATGTTTGGTCGAATGGCGCAATCACACAAGATTTAACGACTTTAACTGTTGGAACTTATAGCGTAGTTGTTACCGATATAAATGGTTGTTCAATTCCTTCCACAATTACCTTAACACAGCCTACAGCATTAACACAAAGTATTACAGCGGCAACATACCCGAGCGGGACGAATATTAGTTGCTTTGGCTTAAGTGATGGTTCAATTGATTTAACTGTGAATGGTGCAAGTCCCGCATACTCTTATGCCTGGTCCAATGGTGCAATTACGCAAGATTTAGTTGGTCTAACAGCAGGTACATATAGTGTGGTAGTAACTGATGTGAATGGCTGTTCAATTCCTTCAATAATTACCCTAACGGAACCAAGCGCTTTAACACAAGGAATAATTGCAGCTACCTATCCAAGTGGAACAAACATTAGTTGCTTTGGCTTAAGCGATGGTTCAGTTGATTTAACGATTGGTGGCGGTAATCCTGGTTATACGTATGTTTGGTCCAATGGAGCTGGAACGCAAGATATTGCTGGATTAGTTGCAGGGACATATACTTTAACAGTTACTGATATTAATGGTTGTATGATTTCATCAAGTATTACATTGACAGAACCGACTGATTTAACGCAAGGAATAACTGCTGTTACTTATCCAAGTGGAACAAACATTAGTTGTTTTGGTTTAAGTGATGGTTCGATTGATTTGACGATTAGTGGTGGCAACCCAGGTTATTCGTACGTCTGGTCAAATGGAGCCATTACGCAAGATTTGACAAATGTACCTGCAGGAACTTATAACGTAACAGTAACAGATATTAATGGTTGTTCAATACCTTCTAGCATTATATTAAACGAGCCAACATTGCTTTCAGAAAATGTAATTGCTGCTACCTATCCAAGTGGAACAAACATTAGTTGTTTTGGCTTAAGTGATGGATCAGTAAATCTAACGATTGGGGGAGGTAACCCAGGGTATTCTTTCCTTTGGTCAAATGGTTCAATAACAGAGGATCTAGTTGGTTTACCTGCAGGAACTTATAGTGTTGTTATAACCGACATTAATGGTTGTACAATTCCATCAACAATTACCTTAACAGAACCAACGCTGTTAACTTCAAATGCAATCCCTTCAATTTATGCCGGTGGATTTAATGTTTCTGGTTGTATTGATGATGGTACAATTGATTTGACACCAACAGGTGGTAATCCAGGATATACTTACTTATGGTCAAATGGCGCAACTAATCAAGATTTATCTTCACTTGGCTCAGGAACATATGATGTAACAATTACCGACATTAATGGATGTGAAACTACCAATACAATTACCTTAACTCAACCTCTTGGATTAACTGAAACAATTTCAGCATTTACTTATCCAAGTGGAACAAATATTAGTTGCATAGGTTTAAATGATGGCTCAATCGACTTGACAATTAATAATGGTGCTCCAGGATACACTTATTTATGGAGCAACGGTGCAATAACTGAAGACATAGCAGGAGTTCCAGCGGGGACTTATAATGTCACAGCAACCGATCAAAATGGTTGCCAAATTACAAGTACGATTACACTTTTACAACCAACAGCTCTCACTCAAAATACAGCAGGTTTTACCTACCCAAGTGGCACAAATATCAGTTGCTTTGGATTGAGTGATGGAACTGTTGATTTAACAATCGGTGGTGGTAATCCAGGTTATACTTACTTATGGAATACAGGTGCAATAACCGAAGATATTTCAGGATTGCCAGTCGGAACATATAGTGTTTTAGTTACGGATATCAATGGTTGCACTATCCCTTCGTCTATAACATTAAATCAACCTACAATTCTTACAGAAAACAGCATTGCGGACACCTATCCAAGTGGTACAAATATCAGTTGCTTTGGATTGAGTGATGGATCTGTTGATTTAACAATAGATGGCGGAAATCCAGGATATACTTATGTTTGGTCAAATGGAGCTATAACTGAAGATTTAGCAGGCTTGCCAATTGGAACATATGATGTTGTGGTTACAGATATCAATGGATGTATTATTAGTTCAACAATTACCTTAGACGAGCCAACAGCTTTAACTCCGAGTGATGTGGTTTCTGTTTACGCAGGAGGATTTAATATTTCAGGATGTGTTAATGATGGATCTATTGATTTGACACCTGCAGGTGGAAGTCCTACATATTCATATGTTTGGAGTAACGGTGCTCTAACACAAGATATTTCTAATCTTGCTGCCGGAACGTACACAGTAACAATTACAGATATTAATGGTTGTCAATCAACTTTAACTGAAACATTAACAGCACCTGCGGATATGACCTCTGTCACGTCTGTCACCTCTAATTACAATGGTCAAGATATTAGTTGCGTTGGAGCTTCAGATGGCGCAATTACGGTTGTTCCTTCAGGAGGTGCTGGATCTTACACTTTTTCTTGGGAAAATGCGTTAGGAAATGTAGTGAGTAATTTGCAATCACCAAGTGGATTAGTAGCTGGATTGTATACAGTAGAGATTACAGATCTGAATGGTTGTATTATTTCTGATGATATTGTATTAACAGATCCTCCAGCGTTTATATTTAATGTTAATGTTACTTCCAATTATAATGGCGAAGATATTTCTTGCTTCGGCGCTTCAGATGGCGCAATAAACTTAACAGTAAATGGTGCAACCCCAGGATATACTTATTCATGGACAAATGCAGCAAATGCGGTAGTTAGCACGATACAAGATCCGTTCTCTTTACCTGCCGGACAATACGATGTTTTGGTCACTGACGCGAATGGTTGCACATTTATAACTGCCATTACCTTAACAGAGCCTCCTGTTTTGGGGGGAATTGCTTCAGTAACAAGTGATTATAATGGTCAAGATGTAAGTTGTTTTAACTCTTTAGATGGCTCTGTTATAGTGAATGCAACAGGTGGCGTTCCTGGTTATACCTATTTTTGGACAAACATAACAACAGGTGCTAACGAAGGAAACAATCAAGATGTAAATAATGTGGGAGCGGGCAATTTAGCTGTTCAAGTAACTGATTTGAACGGCTGTGTATACAATACAAACGTAATTGTTACTCAACCAGCTATTTTGACTTTAAATGCAAATATAATTTCTAATTATTTTGGACAAGCTGTAAGTTGTGTAGGCGCAACTGATGGAATTGTTAATGGTGATGCAATTGGAGGAACACCAGGATATCAGTATTCATGGAATGGTGGTCCATTTACAGCGTTGAATCCAATTAACAATTTAGGAGTTGGAACAACAACATTACAAGTGATGGATGCCAATGGATGCACTGCGGAAGATCAAGTTGATTTGGAAGCAAATCCATTGCCTTCCTTTGACCTACCTCCAGTAATATATAGCTGTGAGGGATACCAAGTATCAATCAATTCGAATGCTGAACCATCAAGTTCTTGTACTTGGGTTTTTTCAGATGGTCAAACAATTAATGATTGTGGTCCAGTTTATGTTTCTTTCCCTGAACAAGAAATGTGCTATGATATGCAATTAACAGTTATAAATGAACAAGGTTGTATAAATTCAACGTCAATCACAGACTTTATATGTGTTGTTCCAAATCCAGTGGCTAGTTTCTCCCCGAGTGAATATGAAGTATCATTCACTAATCCGGGGATTAATTTCAATAATAGTTCTATTAATGCTGAAAACTACTTCTGGGATTTTGGTGATAATAGCCCATTATCACAAGATGAGAATCCTTATCACGAATATTCTCTTGATGAGAATACCTCACAATATGATGTCTGGTTATATGCAGTATCTCTTTATGGTTGTATTGATTCAACTTTGAGAGTAATTACCGTGAAAGAGGATTTGATTATCTACGTTCCAAATACGTTTACTCCTAATGGAGATCAATTTAATAACGAATTTAGACCTGTAATTACCTCTGGTTTTAGTGATGATGGCTATTCATTATTCATCTTTAACCGTTGGGGTCAATTAGTCTTTGAATCAAATGATCAATCCATTGGGTGGGATGGCTCATACAATGGTCAAAATTGCCAAGATGGTACTTATACATGGAAAATCATTCTTAAAAATATTGAGAATGACAATAAAGAAGAATATGTAGGTCATGTCAACCTGCTCAGATAAATTAACCGAATACAAAAAAGGCTTACATGAAAATGTAAGCCTTTTGTAATAGTTGAAGTGTCTTAACAATATTCATCGTAGGCAGCAGCCAGGTTTTCAGCAATCATTTGCGCAGTTACTCCTTCAATATTGTGTCTTTCTAAGAAATGAACTAATTTACCATCATTGAATAATGCAACGCAAGGTGATGATGGAGGGTAGGGTAAAAAGTACTTGCGAGCTTGAGCCGTTGCTTCTGAATCTACTCCAGCAAATACTGTAGCAAGTCCAACAGGTTTTTTACTGTGGTTTAATGAATGTTTTACACCGGGACGCATATTCCCTGCTGCACAACCACAAACCGAGTTTACAACAAGTAAAAAACTTCCTTTTGCATTTTGAATATATTGATCAACGTCTTGTGATGATGTTAATTCCTGAAATCCTACGGTGGTAAGATCTGCTTTCATTGGTTTGACTAATTCTGGTGGATACATATGTTTGAATTTTAATTATGTGCAAATTTACGAATAAGCGCGTACCGTTTTGAAATCATTGAGAACTATTTTTTTTGATTCGTTGGATATCTATTTCTCTCAATAATGGTTGACCATCAACAAGG
>ERZ888423.2097-NODE-2097-length-15653-cov-11.875817_pt1 | contig 15653 bp, 15 predicted proteins | sample MGYA00520523_ERZ888423 | MGnify/ENA primary metagenome ERZ888423 (study PRJEB32303, sample SAMEA104408611) | aquatic metagenome | biome: Brackish water; feature: Pelagic; material: water | place: Baltic Sea | collected 2014-06-08T10:24:00 | depth 30,27 m ...
TTTTAATTAATTGAAAATTAATTATATTAGAAAAATATTCCAATACAATTTCTACTTCTATTTTAAGTATTTTCATTTGCACAAGAATTGATTTCTATCAAAGTTTCTGTGCCGAATAATACTAACGATGTTTATATTTTTGGCAATCAAGAAAGTTTAGGAAACTGGCAGCCAAACAAAGTTAAAATGAATCAAATTTCAGCATATGAAATGGAAATTTCATTGAATTTAACGTATCCTTCAGAATTTAAATTTACTCATGAAAATTGGGAAAGCGAAGCAATTATCACCAAACTTTCTCGTGAGCCAAACTTTATCTTGAATGAAAAACCGCAACAATCGTTGTTTTATAGTATTTTAAGGTTGGACAGACCAAATCAATGAGTTTTCTACTTTTAGCAAATCCAATATTTCTGAGATTTCTTCAAAAATTTTAAACCAAAATTTCTTCAAAATCCAATGATTTTTCAGTATCCGCAAATAGAGGAGCAGTTTCTATTGATGGAATTGTGAGTTTACGTTTCGTTAGATCAATCCAAGCTCCATAGACTTTTATAATTGCTGATAATTTTCCTGTTTCATTAAAAACTTCATGCGTAAATTTCCAACGTTCGTTGTTTTTTGAAAGTCCAGATAATTTTAGATTTACAGTAATATCTTCGCCCATTAAAATTTCTTTTCTGAAGTGCGTTTCTTCTGAAAACAAAATTGGTCCTAAATTCAATCTATTAAAATCATCCATCGTAAAGTTGTTTTTTTTAAAAAATCGAACTCTCACTTCTGCAGCATAATCATTATAGGCTGTGTGGCGCATGTGTTTATTTGGATCAAAATCAGCCCATTTTGTAGAAAAGTTTACTTGAAAACTCATAGTTATTTAATAAAAAAACCTGACGTTTTTTACATCAGGTGATGGTTTTTTGAATTAAAATTTAATTTTTAACAATTGTCGCTTTTATGTTAAGTTTCAATTCGCTCAATACATTTAATGCCTCAGAAACATACATATCTTTTGTCAGGTTTTTATGCCAAGCAGCCCTTTTCGAAGCCAAATCTTTATTCTCTTTAATTAAAGACATCTCATATTTTGGGGATAAAAATGTAATGTCTGATTTGTATTCAAAGACAGATGAAAATTGTTTGGCTTCCTTTTCTTTATTTTCATTATCTTTTATGAACTTTTGATAATTTAGAGAATAAGTAGCGTTTTCTTGATTTTCTTTTAGCCATTTTGCATAGTCATTTATTTTTTTGAATTTTTCGTCAGATGCAATTCTTTGTTTGCTGTTATAAACAACATCTCCAAAATTTGCATAAGAATTGGTTTGTTTATAATCTGCTTGTGCCACTTTATCCCAACCCAAAGCACCATCTAAATCTCTTTCTCCGTTTTTTAAATAACTCAATCTTGTTGGCATGGCAATATCAGAATAAACACCTTCTTTCTGAGTTGAACCGCCATTAATTCTATAAAACTTTTGGATGGTCATTTTTAAAAAACCTAAATCTTTATCATATTTAGGATAAAATTGATTGATTGGCAAAATATTTTGAACAGTTCCTTTTCCGTAAGTTTGGTTTCCTCCAAGAATTATAGCTCTTTTATAATCTTGCATAGCTGCTGCAAAAATTTCTGATGCAGATGCTGAAAACTCATTCACCAAAACAACCAATGCCCTGTCCCATTGCATTTTTGGGTCTGTATCTTTTTTGATTACAGGATTTTCTCCTCTATATTTTACTTGAACAATAGGTCCTTGATCAATAAATAATCCCGAAATTTCGATCGCAGTTTTTAGTGAACCACCACCATTATTTCTCAAATCGATAATCAATCCTTCAACGCCTTCTGATCTTAATCGTTCAATTTCTTTTTCCATGTCTTTGGCAGAATCTCTATAATTTTCATCCGAAAAATCTATGTAGAAACTTGGCAAATCAATAATCGCGTATTTTTTGTTATTTTTCATCACAATACTCGATTTTACGAAGGTTTCACCCAATTCAACAACATCTCTTATAATTGCTATTTCTTTGGTTGTCCCATCAATTTTTTTCTTCACAGTCAATCTCACTTCTGTTCCTTTTGGGCCTTTGATAAATTTGATAGCATCATCCAAACGCATTCCAACAATGTCTAAAGGTTCTTTGCCTTTTTGAGCAACTTTCAAAATAATATCACCTTCTTCCAAATCTCCTTGTTTCCAAGCAGGACCTCCAGAAACCAATTCAAAAATCTGCGTATAAATGCCTTTTTTCTGCAAACGCGCTCCAATTCCTTCTAGTTTTCCTGATATGTTTTGGTCAAATACTTCCTTTACATTAGGTTGCATATAGGAGGTATGAGGGTCAAAACCGCTTACAATAGCATTCAAATAAGATGAAAACCAATCTTCATGTTTTAATTCATCAATTCTCATATACAATTCATCCATACTTTTTAGCACTTCTGCTCTTGCTTCTTTTTCTAAAACAGAAAATGATTTGGTTTTATAGTTTTTATCTTTTTTAAATTTATCTATTTCAAGGGCATTTTCTTCTTGCATTCTATCTAAAGTTTGTAATTTTAGTTGCTTTCTCCAATAATCAAAAAGTTCAATATTGTTTTTTGCGAAAGGCATTTTTTCATAGTCTAAATCAACGCTTTCATCTTTATTATAATCAAAAGGTTTTGCCAAAATGCCACCATAGTAGGTTTTTGCTTTTTTAATTCTTTCTAAAAAACAACTGTACACCAAATTATAAAAACTCAAATCATCTTTCAATAATTGATTGTCTATTTGATATTTATATTTTGAAAAGTCTTTAATATCCTCTTGTGTAAAATAGCGTTTACTTGGATCTAAACTCTCAATAAAATGATTAAAAACATGTTCAGAAAATTTATCATTGATGTCTTTTGAAACATAATGACCTCGCATTAAAATATTTTTTAATACAAGTATTAATACTTTGTCTTTTTCAGGATCTGTACTTTTTTCTTTAATATCATTTGCTACAATACTTGAAACATTCAACACAAATAAAAAGGCAATAAAGGCAATACCGAACTTAAATTTCGCCTTCATAAATCTACTATCAATCATATATTTAATTTTGTTTTTCTGAGTTACTAAAATAATGCCAAATTTTTAATTTTTCATCTTTTTTAAAATTTCTTTACATAAAAAAATTGAATTTTATTTTTTTAATTGCCTGATAATCTTTTTAAAAATTTGTTATACAATATTATAGAATTTCAGATAGCTTTACTCTTTACAAAATGTTAAAACTAAAATTGTTTAAAATAATTTACATTTGTAGGCAAAACTTTAAATATGCAAGAAAAACCCTTGATTTTAGTCACTAATGATGATGGAATAACTGCACCCGGCATCAGAGCATTAATAAAAATTATGAATACAATTGGCGAAGTTGTAGTGGTGGCTCCTGATAGTCCTCAAAGTGGAATGGGACATGCTATTACTGTTGATAATGTATTGACTTGCAATCCAATAACGATTGATGATGGACCTCAATTAGAATATACTTGCTCAGGAACACCTGCAGATTGTGTGAAAATGGCTGTGAGCGAAATTCTCAATAAAAAACCTGATTTGTGCGTTTCTGGCATCAATCATGGATCAAATTCTTCTATCAATGTGATTTATTCTGGGACAATGAGTGCAGCAATTGAAGCTGGAATCGAAGGAATTCCTGCTATCGGATTTTCATTATTAGACTTTAAATGGCATGCTGATTTTAAAGCATGTGAGGAATTCATTAAAAAAATTACATTAAATACACTTTTAAATGGTTTGCCACAAGGAATTGTTTTGAACGTAAACATTCCAAGTGTAGAAAAAGAGGAAATCAAAGGTGTGAAAATTTGCAGACAAGCCATTGGCTTTTGGAAAGAAACTTTTGATAAAAGGAAAAGTCCTTTTGGGAAAGAATATTATTGGCTTTCTGGCGAATTTATCAATAAAGACAAAGGGCAAGACACAGATGTCTATGCTTTAGAAAATAACTATATTTCTGTGGTTCCTGTTCAATTTGATTTGACAGCTCATCACATGATCCAAAAACTGAATTCTTGGGAGTTGTAAAAAAAGACATATTGATTGGGTTTTTAGTGGCAATTTTCGCCACTTTTGGGGGTGTTTTTATCTATATAGAGTATTTTTCGAGATATTCTTTTGATGAAACTTTACAATTAATTGTTGAAGGAAAATTGTACGGAAAAGTATTGTCAATTGCAGCAATTCCTAACTTGTTTGTCTTTTTTATTTATCTAAAAAAGAAACAAGATAACGGAGCAAAAGGTGTTTTACTAGCCACAATTGTAACAGCATTTATAACTCTAATTTTAAAGTTTTTCTAAATGAAATATTACATCATTGCAGGCGAAGCTTCAGGAGATTTACATGGTTCAAACTTAATGAAAGCACTTTTCGAGGAAGATAAAAGTGCAGATATTCGTTTTTGGGGTGGAGATTTAATGCAAAATGTCGGCGGAACTTTGGTGAGTCATTTCAAAGAAAGGGCTTTTATGGGCTTTTTTGAAGTTGTGAAAAATTTGGTTAAAGTCTTAAATTTCATCAATTTTTGTAAAGAGGATATTTTTAAATTTCAGCCTGATGTGCTCATTTTTATAGATAATTCAGGATTCAATTTGCGAATTGCAAAATGGGCAAAACAGCACCGTTTTAGAACCAATTATTATATTTCTCCACAAGTTTGGGCAAGTAGAGCTGGCAGAATTAAAGACATTAAGAGAGACATTGATCACCTATTCGTGATTTTGCCCTTTGAAGAAGCATTTTATCAAAAATTTGATTATAAAGTGACATTTGTTGGTCATCCTTTGATTGATGCAATTGCCGATAGAACACAAGTTAGTTTGCAACAATTTAGAGAAGAATATAAGTTGTCAAACTTGCCAATTATTGCGATTTTACCCGGAAGTAGAAAGCAAGAAATTACCAAAATGCTATCAGTAATGTTGTCAATTATTGATAATTATAAAGACTATCAATTTGTGATTGCAGGCGCACCAAGTCAGGAAATTGAGTTTTACAATCAAATTATTGGTGATAAAAAAGTGGCTTTTATCAATAATAAAACCTATGATTTATTGAGCGTTTCTTATGCAGCTCTGGTAGCTTCTGGAACAGCAACGTTAGAAACTGCGTTGTTTAAAGTGCCACAAGTGGTGTGTTTTAAAGGTGGAAATATCTCCTATCAAATAGCAAAACGAATCATTACATTGAAGTATATTTCTTTGGTAAATCTAATTATGGACCAAGAAGTTGTGACGGAATTAATCCAAAATAATTTCAATAAAAAGAACCTTCAAAAAGAACTTTCAAAAATCTTATCAGAAAATCATAGAGAAAAACTATTTTTGCGATATTCCGATTTAGAAAAAAAATTGGGAGGAAAAGGAGCGTCAAAAAAAGTGGCGCAAATGATTGTAGGCGGGTTAAAAAAATAACAACATGAATAAAAGTTTTTTTTTACTATTTGTAATTACTCTTTTTTTGGGTGCATGTACTTCTACGAAAGAGGCGTTTTCATAAAATAGCAAATCTATCATCAAACCCAAAAACGTGGTCGACAACGCCCTAAAATATTTAGGAACAAGATATAGATATGGAGGCACTTCAGATAAAGGAATGGATTGTTCAGGATTGGTAACTACTGCTTTCAAAGAACAAAATATTACGCTTCCAAGATCTTCTAGAGATATGGCCAAAGCAGGAAAAGAGGTGACTATAGAAAATGCAAAAAAGGGAGATATTGTCTTTTTTGTCATTAGGAATAGAAAAAAAATCATTGATCACGTTGGATTAATTACCAGTGTTAAAAAAGGGGAAGTTCAGTTTATTCATTCAACAACAATGAGAGGTGTGATTATCTCCTCAATGTATGAAAATATCTGGAAAAATACTTTTGTAAAAGCAGTTACGTTATTTTAGTTTTTCAATCAATAATTTTAGTAACTTCCACTCGCTATGAGAAAGTTACTGTATTTTTTACCCTTCCATTTTTTCCTATTTCTAATTTTAGGAATTTGTATACAATTTTATTTTAGAATTTGGCAATTTGATTTTCAAACTCTTGCAATTATTCACCTGATTTTTTTACTGATTTTTTTGTTTCTTAACTTTCGAAAATCAGTTACTTTTTTAACTTTTATATACTTCTTTTTTGTAGGAATTTCAACTGTTTTTATTCAAAATGATGCCAATTATTCCAATTATTATGAGCGTTTTTTGAAAGATAATTCAAGTGTTGTTTTAAAAGTTGATAAAGTGCTGAAATCGAGTGCGTATCACGACAAATATCAAGCAATTATTCTTCAAATTGACAACCAAAAAACTCGAGGAACTGTTTTGTTAAATTTAAGTAAGGATACTTTGCGTAATCAATTAAAAGTGAACGAATTACTTATTTCGAAACCTGTTTTTTTAAAAGTAAATGCGCCATTAAATCCACATCAATTTGATTATCAAAAATATTTAGAAAAACAAGGAATTCGTCAGCAAATTTTTCTTGACAAAAATGAATTCAAAAGTTTGGGTTTAGGATCAAGAACCATCAAAGGTTGGTCTGAGCAATTTCGAGATTTGGTTCAAGTTTCTATGGGAAAATACCATTTTAAAAAAAATGAATTGGCAGTAATCAATGCGCTTTTGTTGGGGCAAAGACAAGATGTATCAAAACAACTTTTGACTGATTATGCAAGAGCAGGAGCCATTCATATTTTAGCAGTTTCTGGATTGCATGTAGGAATTATTTTAATGTTATTACTCAAACTTTTTACTCCTTTTGAGCATTTTAAATATGGAAAAACAATAAAAACAATCATAATTATCCTGATTCTGTGGATGTTTGCTTTTGTTGCTGGATTATCAGCATCTGTAGTGAGAGCAGTAACAATGTTCTCTTTTTTAGCAATTGGTCAACAATTTGGAAGCAAAAAAATCATACTTTTTTCACTTTTTTCATCCCTATTTTTGCTATTGATTTTCAACCCATTTTTTCTGTTTGATGTTGGTTTTCAACTGAGTTATTTGGCAGTCTTAGGAATTATTACAATTCAATATAAATTATATAAAATAATCACTTTTAGTAATTTTTTGGTAGACAAAATTTGGCAATTAACCACAGTTTCAATGGCAGCTCAAATCGGAGTTTTGCCTTTAAGTTTGTATTATTTTCATCAATTTCCTGGCTTATTTTTTCTGTCAAATATCGTAATCATTCCTTTTTTAGGAATTGTTTTAATGGCTGGAATTGTAGTCATTTTTTTAGCCATTTTTCAAATTGCTCCTCAAATTTTAGCAGATACTTATGGATTTATTATTTCTTTAATGAACGGATTTGTGACTTGGATTTCAAATCAAGAAGCTTTTTTATTCAAAGATATTTCATTATCTTTTTGGTTGCTATTAGCAAGTTACGGAATCATATTTTTTGGAATTCGTTTCTTGATGGATTTGAATGCTAAAAAAGCAATGTATTTTTTAGCAAGTTGTGTTATTTTCCAGAGTATTTTTTTGTTTGAAAAAGCTCAAAAATATCAAAAGAATGAATGGATAGTTTTTCATAAAACAAGACAAACTGTTTTTGGTTTTAGAGATAAAAACAAGGTCGAATTTCTTTGCAATATTGATAGTATTCAAAGTATAAATTCAATTACAAATTCTTATAAAATTGGTGAAAATGTGCAAGAATCTTTTGCAAAATTGAATTCAAACATCTACTTTTATAAAAACAACCCTATCTTAATAATTGATACTTTGGGAATTTATCATCTAAATAATCTCAAGAATCCAATCATTGTTTTGCAAAATTCTCCAAAAATCAATTTGGAAAGAATGATAAAAAAGGTACAGCCAACTCAAATAATTGCAGACGGAACAAACTATAAATCTTATGTAATTCGTTGGAAAAAAATAGCACTAGAATTAAAAATCCCTTTCCACTATTCAGGCGAAAAAGGTGCTTTTATAAAGAGTGATTAAGGATTTAAAGCACTTTTGAAATTTTTTTCAAATTCTTCCCAAGTTTTATCATTGTAGGCTTCCGTTTTAAAGAAAGCAAGTATTTTTTCAAATCTTTCTTTAGATAAATATCCAGGAATTTTCTGAAGAAGTTCTTCTTTTTTAGTCAGAAAAAGCGTGGTTGGATATGATAATTTACCTTCCAGAAAAGCCAACGCCAATTCATGATATTGTGTTCTTCCTTCTTGTTTGTGCGTAAAAGTTTTTCCTTTAAAGTTAATATCTTCTTTTCCTTCACCATCAAGCTTTATAGCATAAAAATATTCATTGATGTATTTTGCAATTATAGTGTTTGCATAGGTTTCTTTGTCCATTTTTTTGCAATAGCCACACCAATCAGTATAAATATCTATCAAAATTGGTTTTGGATTTTTCTTATTTAGTTCAATTGCTTTTTCAAAAGAAAGCCAATTCACTTTTTCTTGTGAATTGATTTGAAAAGTTACCCAAAAAAGAGTAAAAGTAACAAGTGTTTTTTTCATTTTTTATAAGTCGTAGTTTTTGATATATTTTTAATAAAATATTTTTTATCTAATTCCGTGCATCATTTTTAACAATGTTTTGTTTAAAATTATCATTACTAAACCTGCAAAAAAAGGAATTACTGTAAAAATTAAGAAAAATGAAGTCATTCCATATTTTTCAACAATTGGATCAATATAACTACCTGTAAATCCTGCTGTCAAGTTGGCTACAAAATTAGCAACAAACCAAATTCCAAACATCATGCCAACTAATTTTAAAGGTGCTAATTTACTTACGTATGATAATCCAACAGGAGATACACATAATTCTCCTAATGTGTGAAATAAGTATGCAAATATTAAGAAAAGCATACTAACTGAAGCTGTTTTTGCTCCAAGAGGAATGCCTAAAGTGCCGTAAGCTAAAATTCCAAAACCTATTCCTAATAATATAAGTCCTATTGCAAACTTAATTGGCCCAGTAGGATTAAATTTGCTTTGCCAAATTTTTGAAAACAATGGTGCAAAAGCGATAATAAAAAATGAATTAAGAATACCAAACCATGAAGCATTTACCTCAGCAGTTTCTTTTCCAAACTCCCTATTTAGCATCCAAATTACGATTCCCCAAATAATTACAAAACTTGTTCCAAGCAAAATATTTGACAATGAATATTTTGAGAATGTTTGCTTAAATAACATTACTAAAACCCCTGTAATAATTATCATAGGAACAATCGTGAGTAAGGTATTAAAGACCTTAAATATTATAGCGCCATTACCAACTAATATCCTATCAGTATAATCTGCGGCAAAAATGGTCATTGATCCCCCAGCTTGTTCAAAAGCCCACCAGAAGAAAATGGTAAAAAATGAGAATACACCAATTACAATTAATCTATCTTTTGTCACTTTCGATTTTTCAATATCTTCAATTACCTTCTCTACTTTTTTGATGTTTTCTTTTAAACTATTTTCAATTGCGTTGTCAAATGATACAGTCTCTTTGGGGGATAAACCTATTCTTGCAAAAATCTTTTGAGCAAAATAAAATTGTAGCATTCCAAAAAACATAAAGATTCCAGCTAATCCAAAGCCATAATGCCAACCTACAGACTCTCCAATATAACCACACAACAAAATTCCTAAAAATGCACCAGCATTAATCCCCATATAAAATATGGTATAACCAGCATCTTTTTCTTTTCCTTGATTTTTATAAAGTTGCCCAACCATTGAAGAAATATTTGGTTTAAACAATCCGTTTCCAACAATTAATAAGCCCAAACCAACATAAAAAAAAATATCGCTTGTTATTTCTAGAGCCATTGAGGCGTGACCTAAAGTCATTAATAGAGCTCCCGCGACTACCGCTTTTCTGTAGCCCATCAATTTATCTGCAATCAATCCTCCAAAAATAGGAGTAATGTAGACCAATCCTGTATACCATCCATATAAAACCAATGCTTCAGCTCGTTCCCAGCCCCAGCCACTATCATCCAATATTGCAGCTGTTAGAAATAATACTAATAAAGCACGCATTCCATAGTAGGAAAATCTTTCCCACATTTCAGTAAAAAATAGAACAAATAATCCAGAAGGATGTCCTAATATTGTTTTTTGATTAGTTTCTGAACCTCCAAATTTAAATTCCATATTTTTATTTATTTATCTTTATTTTTTCTACCTTAATAAGTGTTCTTCAACGAAACTCGTCTTTTTAGTGTATAAATTCAAGCGCATGTTTTTGCCTTCGTAAATTCCATGAGCTCTATCTGGTACTACAAACATATCAAATTGTTTATTAGCTTCAATCAGAGAATTGATCATTGTGTATGAATTTTGAACATGCACATTGTCATCTCCAGTTCCATGAACCAACAAGTAATTTCCTTTTAATTTTTCAGCATAATTGATAGGCGAATTGTCGTCATAACCACTTGCATTTTCTTGGGGAGTTTGCATATAACGTTCTGTGTAAATAGAATCGTAAAATCGCCAAGAAGTTACGGGTGCTATTGCAATTGCCATCGAAAAAATATCATTGCCTTTTAAAATACAGTTGCTACTCATAAATTCTCCATAACTCCAACCCCAAATACCAATTTTATTTTTATTGATGTAAGTCAATTCAGCCAATTTTTTGGCAGCTGCAATTTGATCTTCCACTTCGTATTTACCCAATTCTTTTTGGGTAACTTTTTTGAAATCAGCACCTTTATAGCCTGTTCCACGTCCGTCAATACACACCACAATGCCAACTAAAATCAGTATTTTTTTCATAAAGTATTTATTTTGATCAAAAATTTGTCAAGTTTACGGAAAAATCGGCAAAAAATATTCGAAAAATTGAGAAATCTTAATTAAAGAAAATTATTTTAATAGTTTCAATTATCTTTGTTCCCTAATGTATATCAAATTGCAATGGGCAAAATTATAGCTGGTTTTTCAAAACTTACTAAAGAGGAAAAAATCAATTGGTTGACAAAAAATTTCTTTCAAAATCCCTCAGAATCAGTTCAAATTATTGAACAATACTGGAACAAAAATGAAACGCTTCAAAATCTTCATGATGATTTTATCGAAAATACCATTAGCAATTTTTATCTACCTTTTGGAATTGCGCCCAATTTTGTGATTAATGGCAAAGAATATGTAATTCCAATGGTCATTGAAGAAAGTTCAGTAGTGGCTGCAGCTTCTTTGGTTGCGAAATTTTGGAGTACAAAAGGTGGATTCAAAACCGAAGTTTTAGGAACCACGAAAATTGGTCAAGTTCACTTTCTATTTGTGGGAAAAAAGACTGATTTAGAGCGTTATTTTCAGGAAAATAAAATAGAATTATTTTTGGCAACTGAATCTATCACCAAAAATATGGAAAAACGTGGCGGAGGTATTTTAGATATTCAATTGAAAGATAAAACCACGGATTTAGCCAATTATTATCAATTGCACATCACTTTTGAAACGAAAGATTCTATGGGTGCGAATTTCATCAACTCTTGTTTAGAAGCGATTGCCAATAAATTCAGAAACGACGATATTGAAATCATCATGAGCATTCTTTCCAATTACGTTCCTGAGTGTTTGGTGCGTGCTGAAGTGAGTTGCAAGATTGCTGATTTAGAGATAGAAAATCCGCGGAAATTTGCAGAAAAATTTTATCAAGCTGTCAAAATTGCAGAAATTGAACCTTACAGAGCTGTGACGCACAACAAAGGAATTATGAACGGAATTGATGCAGTTGTGTTAGCAACAGGCAATGATTTTAGAGCTGTTGAAGCGGGTGTTCATGCCTACGCTTCACGCTCAGGAAAATATACGAGTTTGTCTCATTGTTCCATTGATGATGGAATTTTTAAATTTTGGATTGAAATTCCTCTAGCTTTAGGCACTATTGGTGGTTTGACTGCTTTGCATCCCATGTCAAAAATTTCGTTAGAAATGTTGCAAAATCCGTCTGCAAAAGAATTGATGCAAATCATAGCTGCTGCTGGTTTGGCGCAAAATTTTGCGGCTTTGCGAGCTTTGACAACCAAAGGAATTCAACATGGACACATGAAAATGCACCTGCAAAACATTCTAAATCAGTTAGGTGCTTCCAAAAAAGAGAAAAATAGTCTGATTGATTTTTTCAAAAATCAATCTGTTTCACATGCAGCTGTGGTGAATAAATTCAATGAAATGCGAATGGCAAAAGTGGCTTGGATCGATTTTTTGGATGAAACATTAGTGAGAAAAAAATTATCAAAATTGACTTCAGATTCCAAACCTATTTTCGGAATCATGAATGCCCAACAAATGATTGAACATTTGAGTGCAATTACCAAAATTGCGAATGGAAATTGGACTGTGGATACTTTTGTTTCAGATGAAAAAATGGCAAGAAGAAAACCTTTTTTAAATACAGAAAATGAATTGGAAATTGGTTTCAAAGCCACTTTGTTTTTGGAACAGCCCAATTCGTTTCAATTCATTTCGATGCAACAAGCGATTGATGATTTGATTTCTCAGTTGCAACTTTTTATAAAAGTTTTTGAGGAAAATCCATCAAGAACAGTGGTTCATCCGTTTTTTGGAGAACTGAATTTTGAGCATTGGAAAAAGTTTCAAACTAAACATTTTACGCATCATTTTAAACAATTCAGTCTGTTATAATGCACTTTTATTCGAACGGAAAATTATTGTTGACAGGAGAATACCTCGTTCTAGATGGGGCAAAATCTTTGGCAATTCCTACGAAATTTGGTCAAGATTTAGCCGTAATTCCGATAAAAGAGTCGCAATTGATTTGGGGAAGTTTTACGGTTGAAGGAAATTGTTGGTTTGAAGCTGTATTTGAATTGCCTAAATTACGATTGATTTCTGCAACTTTCGAATCTGACAAAGAAGAAAATGCTGAAATAATTGCAGAAACTTTGCTGGAAATATTATTGGAAGCCAAAAAAATGAACCCCAATTTTTTAAATGCTGATGGCGGTTTTTTGGTGAAAACAACTCTCACTTTTCCAAGAAAATGGGGATTAGGAAGTTCGTCAACACTAATTAATTCAATCGCTTCTTGGGCAAAAGTAGATGCATTTCGATTATTGTGGAATTCATTTAAAGGAAGTGGTTATGACATTGCTTGTGCGCAACATAATTCGCCAATTTTTTATCAATTGATCGCTCAAAAACCAATTGTTACACCTGTCAATTTCAATCCGGTTTTTCAAGAAAATTTGTTTTTTGTTTTCTTAAATCAAAAACAAAACTCAAAAGAAGGGATTGTTAAATTCAGAGAAAGGCAACAAGATTTCTCAAATGAAATTGCTCGCATTTCAGCAATTTCCGAACTATTTTTGAAATCAAAATCTTTAGAAAATTTCAATGAATTGATTATTGAACATGAGCAAATCATCAGTACCATCATCAACTTAAAACCTGTAAAAGAAAAAGTATTTCCAGATTATTTTGGAGAAATCAAAAGTTTGGGAGCTTGGGGAGGAGATTTTGTGCTGGCAACAGGCAATGAAAGCACGCCAAATTATTTTAAAAACAAAGGATTTGAAACAGTTTTTAATTATGATAAAATAATCTTATAAGTTTATCAAACCTCACCTGTGAGGCTTTAAATTTCCCAAAATGAATAAAGTTTTATTAATTGGTGGAGGAGCAGCAGGGTATTTCACAGCCATTAATGCCAAAGAAATGAACCCTGATTTGGACATCATCATTCTTGAAAAAGGCAAGGACGTTTTGCAAAAAGTAAAAATTTCTGGCGGAGGAAGATGCAATGTCACACATGCTTGTTTTGAGCCAAAAGAATTGGTGAAATTTTATCCAAGAGGAGAAAAAGAATTGTTGGGACCTTTTCATCAATTCATGACAGGAGACACCTTTGAATGGTTTGAAAATAGGGGAGTGCCTCTCAAAATTGAAGACGACAATCGTGTTTTTCCGGAAGCAAATACAAGTCAAGCAGTCATTGACTGTTTTCAAAACGCTGTTGATAAGTTGGGCATCAAAGTGTTTACAAATTGTGGAGTAAATGTCATTTATCAGCAAGAAAATCAATGGGTTATCAACACTAAAAATCAAGATTTTATAGCTGATAAATTAGTGATGGCAGCAGGAAGCTCAAAAGCATTTTGGGACTTGTGCGAAAGTTTACAACATACCATTATTGAGCCTGTTCCTTCGTTATTTACCTTTAATATCAAAGACGAAAGATTAACAGATTTATTGGGAATTTCGGTGCCAAATGCCACTGTGAAAATTGTAAATTCCGATTTTGAAGCTTCAGGACCTTTGTTGATTACGCATTGGGGAATGAGTGGGCCAGCTGTTTTAAAATTATCTGCATTTGGAGCTCGATTTTTAGCCAAAAAAAATTATCAATACAATGTGGAGGTGAATTGGTTGTCAAAATCTACCACTTCAGTAGTATCCATTTTGCAGCATCTAAAAAAGTCAGAAGCACGAAAAACGGTTTTGTTAAAATCTCCATTTCCAGAAATTTCAAAACGATTGTGGGAACGATTTGTAATGGCTTCAAACATTCGTGAACATCAAAATTGGGCAGACATCAATAATTTGCAACTAGAAAAATTAGCCTATGAATTGACCAAAGGAGTTTATAATGCCAATGGAAGAACCACTTTTAAGGACGAATTTGTAACAGCAGGAGGCGTTGATTTGAAAGAAATTGATTTCAAACGTTTTGAAAGTAAACTGCATAAAAATCTCTTTTTTGTTGGAGAAGTTTTAAATATTGATGCTGTTACTGGCGGATTTAATTTTCAAAATGCGTGGACTGGAGGTTATATTTGTGCAAAAGCCTTGGCAGAAAACTGAAAGAATTATGGCAAGAATGGAATCAAACGAATTTGATTTGGGTAAGAAAGCACCTGATTTTACCCTACAAAACGCCATAACCAAACAATATATTTCTTTAGAACATATCAAAGGAAAACAGGGTACCCTCATCGTTTTCAGTTGCAATCATTGTCCATTTGTGATTCATATCAATCAAGAATTGGTCAGAATTGCCAACGAAATTCAACCAAAAGGCATTGCTTTTATAGCCATTAGTTCCAATGATATTGAAAAATATCCACAAGATGCACCTCATTTGATGAAAATTATTGCTGAACAAAACCAATATTCTTTTCCGTATTTATTTGACGAAACGCAAGAAGTTGCTAAAGCATATGATGCTGCTTGCACGCCTGATTTTTATCTTTTTGATGCTGATTTAAAATCAGTTTATCACGGACAATTGGATGATTCAAGACCACAAAACGGAATTCCTGTTACAGGAAAAGATTTGAGAAATGCCCTCAGAAATTTACTTCAAAACAAACCTCCACTTCAAATTCAAAAACCGAGTGTAGGTTGTGGAATTAAGTGGAGGTGATTTTTGCGGTGATAATTGTGTGAAATTACCGCATTTATTTATTTCGTAAAATAAAATTGTAACTTTCTAAAACTTAAAACGAATTAATTCTAAAAAACCTCCCCTCTATGAGGTTTTAAAGAATCTCTGTAGATTTTCATATCAATTTCGTCAACCACAATGAAAGCAGAAATCAACATTGGGTTTTTTTCTTGGATGTCTATTTCGTAAAAAGGTAACTTTTCCAAAGTTGCGAATTCT
>ERZ888423.2098-NODE-2098-length-15651-cov-9.857015_pt1 | contig 15651 bp, 15 predicted proteins | sample MGYA00520523_ERZ888423 | MGnify/ENA primary metagenome ERZ888423 (study PRJEB32303, sample SAMEA104408611) | aquatic metagenome | biome: Brackish water; feature: Pelagic; material: water | place: Baltic Sea | collected 2014-06-08T10:24:00 | depth 30,27 m ...
AAATATTAAATGTTTTATTTTAAAAAATATCATGAAAAAATTATTTTTTTAAAATAAAACATTTAATAAATATGATTGATGAAAATTAAATTCTTTTTAAAAATCTGGAAATTTTAGCTTAATTCGAAATTAACAACAGAGTTCAATGCGTATTTTTGTAAAATGAAATTTACGTTAGAATCCAACTTTTTACCAACTGGAGATCAACCACAAGCGATTAAAGAATTGACGCATGGTATTATCTCTGGAGAAAGATTCCAAAATTTATTGGGCGTTACTGGTTCTGGAAAAACGTTTACAGTTGCCAATGTTGTTCAAAATGTTGGCAAACCGACCTTAGTTTTAGCACACAACAAAACACTTGCAGCACAATTATACTCCGAATTCAAACAATTTTTCCCTAAAAATGCAATAGAATATTTCGTTTCTTATTACGATTATTACCAACCTGAAGCATATATTCCTTTAACAGGAACTTATATCGAAAAAGATTTGTCCATCAATGATGATATTGAACGCTTAAGATTAAGCACCACTTCTTCCCTACTTTCTGGTAGACGTGATGTTTTGGTGGTTGCGTCTGTTTCGTGTTTATATGGAATTGGAAATCCTGTCGAATTCAAAAAAAATGTGATTCTTGTAGAAGTTGGACAGCAAATTACACGAACCAAATTTTTGCATCAACTCGTAACAAGTTTATATTCTAGAACTGAACACGACATCAAAAGTGGAACTTTTAAAGTGAAAGGAGATTTAGTAACAATTTATCCTTCTTATGGAGATAATGGTTTAAGGATTCATTTTTTTGGGGACGAAATCGAAGAAATTGAATCTTTTGGTTTGGAAAGCAATGCCATCATTGAAACTTTTCAAGAATTGACTATTTACCCTGCTAATTTGTTTGTTACTTCTCCTGATGTGTTGCAAAATGCCATACATCAAATTCAAGAAGACATGGTAAAACAAGTAGATTTTTTCAATGTAATCGGCAAACATTTAGAGGCAAAACGCTTGAAAGAACGAACAGAATTTGATCTAGAAATGATCCGTGAATTAGGTTATTGTTCAGGAATCGAAAATTATTCACGCTATTTAGATGGACGTGAACCTGGCACAAGACCTTTCTGTTTGTTGGATTATTTTCCTGAAGATTATTTAATGATTATTGATGAAAGTCATGTTACGATTCCACAAACCCATGCCATGTATGGAGGTGATAGAAGTAGAAAAGAAAATTTGGTGGAATATGGATTTCGTTTGCCGGCTGCTATGGATAACAGACCACTAAAATTTGAAGAGTTTGAAGCCATCCAAAATCAAACCATTTTTGTGAGTGCAACTCCTGCAGATTACGAATTGCAGAAAACAGAAGGGGTTTTTGTGGAGCAAATTATTCGTCCAACTGGGTTGCTAGATCCTGTGATTGAAATAAGACCAAGTCTAAATCAAATTGATGATTTAATTGAAGAAATTCAGATTCGAGTTGAAAAAAACGAACGAACTTTGGTCACCACTTTAACAAAAAGAATGGCTGAAGAGCTAACAAAATACCTAACAAGAGTGGATATTCGTTGTAGGTATATTCATTCAGATGTAGATACTTTAGAGCGTGTTCAAATCATGCAAGATTTGCGAAAAGGGCTGTTTGATGTTCTAATTGGGGTCAATTTGTTACGTGAAGGATTAGATTTGCCAGAAGTTTCGTTGGTTGCCATTTTAGATGCTGACAAAGAAGGTTTTTTACGTTCACATCGTTCATTGACCCAAACTATTGGACGAGCTGCAAGAAATGTTAATGGTTTGGCAATTTTATATGCAGACAAAATCACCAATAGCATCCAAAAAACCATTGGTGAAACGAACAGAAGACGTGAAAAACAAGTGATTTATAATACTGCAAACAACATCACTCCTACTCAAATAATAAAAAAAATTGATGATTCTCTGACTAAAAATGCCATTTCAAGTTTTCATTATGACAATGCCATTCAAAAAGCAGCAGAACAAGATTTGGAATACTTGCCAAAAGAAGAAATAGAAAAACGCATTAGAGAAAAACGCAAACAAATGGAAGCTGCTGCAAAATCGTTGGATTTTATTGTCGCTGCAAAATTACGCGATGAAATTCAGGTTTTAAAAAAAATTTTGTGATTTGAAAATTTTAAAGTAAACCACCATTTAACTTATAAATCCAAATTAAAATTTATATGTTTATAAAGATTTAAATGATTAGAGAAGACCGCAAAGGTATGAACGACTCTTTCTTCTTCATCTTGTATTTGGAAGTTTATCTTACCTGGTATATTTTTAAATTTATTATTTAAATTTTTTAGAGCGGGTGGTGTCATAATTAAAATTTTTAAAACATTATGTAAAAAAAATAATCCAAAGAAGATATCAATATTGCTTTTATATATGAAATTTTGATTTACAATTATTTATATAAATCGGTTGTAAAAACAATACTGTTTATGAGTCCAAACCATAAAAAACCCTGGTTTTTACTGGGACTTGTAATTAATTTATATGTAACCTAAAAAAACTAAGCACTTAACACTTCTTGCACTTTATCAGCAGCTTCTTGAAACTCAGTTGCCGAAATAATTTTCATCCCTGAATTGTCAATCAATTCTTTTGCTTCTTTCGCATTTGTTCCTTGCAATCTGCAAATAATTGGCACTTTAATTTTATCGCCCATGTTTTTGTAGGCATCTATGACACCTTGCGCAACTCTGTCACAACGAACAATTCCACCAAAAATATTTACCAAAATCGCTTTTACATTTGGGTCTCTCAAAATGATTCCGAAAGCAATTTCTACTCTTTGAGCATCTGCGGTTCCTCCAACATCCAAAAAGTTTGCAGGCTCTCCTCCAGATTCTTTAATCAAGTCCATGGTTCCCATTGCCAATCCTGCTCCATTTACCATACATCCAACATTTCCGTCTAAATCAACATAGTTCAAACCTGCTGCTTTAGCTTCAACTTCAATCGGATTTTCTTCACGTAAATCACGCATTGCTTCATAATCTTTATGCCGAAATAATGCATTCTCATCCAACGTTACTTTTGCATCCACTGCCATGATTTTATCATCCGAAGTTTTCAATACAGGATTGATTTCAAACATAGACGAATCCGATTTGATATAAGCTGTATATAACGCAGTAACAAACTGAGTCATTTCTTTGAAAGCATTTCCTGACAAGCCTAAATTAAACGCAATTTTACGTGTTTGAAAAGGCATAATTCCCAATAAAGGGTCAATTTCTTCTGTGAAAATCAAGTGAGGCGTTTCTTCTGCAACCGCTTCAATATCCATTCCACCCTCTGTAGAATAAATGATCATGTTTTTGCCAGTCGCTCTGTTCAACAAAACAGAAATATAAAATTCTTCAGGATTTGAATCCCCGGGATAATACACATCTTCTGCAATCAACACTTGGTTTACCAATTTACCTTCTGCAGAAGTTTGCGGCGTAATCAACATCATACCCAAAATTTCGCCAGAAATACGTTCTACATCGCTCAAGTTTTTTGCCAATTTTACGCCTCCACCCTTACCACGTCCTCCAGCATGAATTTGCGCTTTGATTACATGCCAACCTGTGCCAGTTTCTTCGGTTAACTTTTTAGCAGCTGTAACAGCTTCATCAGTTGTGCTTACAACAATTCCTCTTTGGATTCTTACTCCAAAACTGCTTAATATTTGTTTTCCCTGGTATTCGTGTAAATTCATTTGTATAGCTTTTTTAACGCTCGCAAAAATACAAATTCAAACACAAAACATCCCATAATATTTTACTAAATCTGATCAAAATGAATTTTATTTTTTTTAAAAACATAAATAAATTCATATTTAATTAATAGTAAAAAAAACGAAATACTTTTTAAAAATTTTAAAAATCCAGCTGATTTTTTATACTTTCGTAGTAAATTTAATAGAGCTAATGATTGTTGCAGAAAATATTCACAAATATTATGGGAATGTTGAAGTTTTGAAAGGCGTGAATTTGCACATCAAAAAAGGTGAAATCGTTGCTATTGTTGGTCCTTCAGGTGCTGGAAAAACAACTTTATTGCAAATTTTAGGAACATTAGATCAACCTAAAAAGCAAACTGAATTTAAACTTACCGTTAATCAAACTTCTTTAAAAAATCTTTCTGACAAACAACTTTCAGAATTTAGAAATAAACACATTGGTTTTATTTTTCAATTTCATCAATTATTGCCCGAATTTACAGCTTTAGAAAATGTTTGTATTCCAGCTTTTATTGCTAAGAAATCAAAAAAAGAAGCTGAAAACCAAGCAAAAAAAATCCTTGATTTCTTGGGATTGTCCCACAGATTGCAACACAAACCCAATGAACTTTCAGGAGGTGAACAACAAAGAGTGGCAGTTGCAAGAGCTTTAATTAACAATCCAAATGTGATTTTGGCTGACGAACCAAGTGGAAATTTGGATAGTGAATCTGCAAAAAATCTACATGAATTGTTTTTTAAATTGCGTGACGAATTTGGACAAACTTTCGTTTTAGTGACACACAATGAAGAATTGGCAAGTATGGCTGACAGAAAGCTCATTATGATTGATGGCAAGATTATCTAGGAAATGACCCATCAAGATTTAAAAGATTTTTTAGACGAAAAAGTAGTGCTTTATAACAATCCTAAATTTATAGAAGCCGATCCCATTCAAATTCCACATCAATTTTCTAAAAAAGAAGACATCGAAATTGCTGCATTTTTAACGGCAACCATTTCTTGGGGAAATCGAAAAATGATCATTCAAAATGCATCTAAAATGATGGAATTGTTAGATTATCATCCTTATGATTTTGTCATGAATCATCAAGAAAATGACCTAAAATCTTTTGAAAATTTTGTTCACAGAACTTTTAATTCAGATGATTTAAAACAATTTATTAAATCATTAAAACACATTTATCAAAATCATGATGGATTAGAAAAAGCACTTTTAATCAAAGATGATTCAAAAACGTATCAAAAAGCTATTCATGAATTCAAGGGGCTTTTTTTTGAAATTCCACATCAAAATAGAACTAAAAAACATATTTCTGACCCTATGAAAAACACAGCAGCCAAACGTATCAATATGTTTTTACGTTGGATGGTTAGAAACGACAAAACTGGAGTTGATTTTGGTATTTGGAAAACGCACAGTCCTGCAAATTTATCTTGTCCTTTGGATGTTCACTCTGGAAATGTTGCCCGAAAATTAAATCTAATTTCAAGAGTTCAAAACGATTGGAAAGCCTTATCAGAACTGGATAAAAAATTGAGAAAACTTGATAAAAATGATCCTGTAAAATATGATTTTGCTTTATTTGGTTTGGGCGTTTTCGAAAAGTTTTCATAAGAAATCAACAAGCTTATAGTATTCAATTTATTTGTATTATTTTTAATTTTTTAAATCAATTTTCATGAAAAAAACAATCTTCTTTCTAATCATTTTATGCTCACAAATTTTACAATCTCAAGACCCAAGAATTCCACTTGACACTACGGTTGTAACAACGAATTCTGTTGTTATCAAAGGAAAAACAGTTCCTTATAAAGCCACAACTGGGATGCAACCTGTTTGGAATGACAATGGCGAAATTATTGCTTCTTTATATTATACCTACTACAAAAGAAGTGATGTAAAAAACGATGAAGAGCGCCCAATTATCATGTCTTTTAATGGTGGTCCTGGCTCAGCTTCAGTTTGGATGCACATTGCATACACCGGACCTAAAGTGTTAAAAATTGATGATGAGGGTTATCCTGTGCAACCCTATGGAATTAAAGATAATTCAAATTCAATTTTGGATATTGCTGATGTTGTTTATATAAATCCAGTAAATACTGCCTATTCAAGACCTATTATTACCGAAGGAAAAAAATTGGACAAATCTCAGTTTTTCGGAATTAATGCAGATATTAAGTATTTATCAGGTTGGCTGAACACCTTTATCACAAGGAATAATCGTTGGAAATCTCCAAAATACATTATCGGTGAAAGTTATGGAGGAACACGTGTTATGGGTTTAGCTGCAGAATTACAAAACAAACAATGGATGTATTTGAATGGTGTAATTATGGTTTCACCTGCTGATTATAAAGTGTTAAGAACTGAAAGTTCATTAGATTATGCCATAAATCTTCCTTATTTCACAGCCACAGCTTGGTATCACAAAATGTTGCCCGCCGAACTTCAAAACAAAGATTTATTAGAAATTTTGCCAGAGGCGGAGGATTTTGCCATAAATAGATTATTACCAGCAATTGCAAAAGGAGGATTTATTTCCGAAAATGAAAAAAACTCAATTGCAGAAAAAATAGCTTTTTACTCGGGATTAAGCAAAAAAGTTGTGATGCAAAATAATCTAGAAATTTCTCCAAGTTTTTACTGGAAAGAATTATTGAGAGACAAAACTGGTCAAACAATTGGACGATTGGATTCAAGATATTTAGGAATTGACAAACGAGAAATTGGTGAAGACACAGATTACAACCCAGAGTTGACTTCATGGTTGCATTCTTTTACTCCAGCAATCAATTATTATATTCGAGAGGAATTGAATTTCAAGACAGATGTTAAATACAATCTTTTTGGACCTGTTTCTCCTTGGGACAATAACGATGATAATGTTAGAGAAGGTTTGCGCCAAGCAATGGCTCAAAATCCTTATTTAAAAGTATTAATTCAGTCTGGATATTATGATGGTGCAACTACTTATTCTGCTGCAAAATATACGATGTGGAAAACAGATCCAAGTGGAAAAATGAAAGATCGTTTTACGTTTAAAGGTTATAGAAGTGGACACATGATGTATTTAAGAAGTGAAGATTTACAAAAATCAAATGATGATTTACGCGAATTCGTAAATAACAGTTTATCTAAAAATAAATCTGCAAAATACTGAGTAAATGCAATTCAAAAATCCTGAAATACTTTACTTTTTTTGGATACTTATTATTCCCATTTTAGTGCATCTTTTTCAGTTGCAAAAATTTGTCAAAGTACCTTTTACAAACGTTGCTTTTTTAAAAAAAATAATTCAGGATTCTAGGCAAAGTTCTAGAATAAAAAAATGGTTAATTTTATCAATAAGAATGTTACTATTTTTAGCGATACTTTTTATATTTTCACAACCATATTTTAGTAATAAAAATGCTACTAAACTACAACATTTTTGGATTTATTTAGACAATTCTTTGAGTATGCAAGCAAGAGGAGAGAAAGGGATTTTATTACCAATTGCAGTAAATGAAATTATAGAAAGCGTTCCTCAACAGAGCACTTTTACTTTATTAACAAATGATAATTTTCATGAAGAAATTTCATATTTAGAATTTAAAAAAACACTATTAAATATTCAGAATACTGCAAAAATAGTAGATTTAAATAGTGTGTTTTTAAAAATTAATTCAATTTCAAAAAATAAAATTAAAACTTCAAATGAAATAGTTTTAATATCTGATTTTCAGTATTATTATAATAATAAGTTTACAAATGTAACACCCTCTTTTACCGCTATAAAGTTACAAGAATCTCAAAAAAGCAACCTTTCAATAGATAGTATTTTTATCAGCAACAATGCAAACCAAAATTTGACAATATCTGTAGTTTTAAAAAATCAAGGAGCATCAAAAGACAATGTTCCTATTGCAATTTTTAACGATGAAAAACTAATCAGCAAACAATTATTTTCAGTTGGAAAAGATACGCTAAAAACAGTTACCTTTTCAATTCAAAATCAAGAGAAAATTAAAGGTAAAGTGGAAATTACTTTTAGCGATACTTTTGGATTTGACAATATATTTTATTTCACACTAAATTCAATCAAAAAATCGAATGTTTTAGCAATTGGAAATGAAACTAATTTTTTATCAAAAATATATACAGAGGATGAATTTAACTTAGTTCAAAATACATTGCAAAATGTCAATTATAATATCCTTAAAAAACAACAATTAATTATCTTGTATGAACTTGAAAATATTCCTGAAACTTTATCAAACAGCTTGCAAGTTTTTTCAAATAATGGAGGAACAGTTGTGATAGTTCCTAATAGTAATTCATCTATCTTTTCTTACAATAATTTTCTTCAAAATTTGACATCAGCGAAAATTGATTCAAAAATTATTAACAATTTAAAAATTACCAATATCAATTTCAATCATCCATTTTTTCAAAATGTATTTTCAAAAAAAGTGAATAATTTTCAATATCCCACTGTTAACCAATTTTTTACTTTTCAATCGAAAAATAGCAGTGAAATTATAACTTTCGAAAACAATTCGCCTTTTTTAATTCAAATAAAGGCTGCCAATAGGTCCATTTATTTGTTTTCAAGTGCAATTAACAAAAAAAATAGTAATCTCTTGAATTCGCCTTTAATCGTTCCTATTTTTTTTAATTTTGGAAAATTTAGTTTTCAACATTCTCAATTATACTATTATTTGGAAAAAGAAAATCAGATTGATGTTGAGATTCAGCTTCAAAAAGATGAAATTTTAGAAATTTCAAATTCAAATTCAACATTTATTCCATCTCAACAAGTTTTTCAAAATAAAGTGAAAATTACGACCATAGAACAGCCTTTAGAAGCTGGATTTTACAACATCCAAAGAAAAAAGGAAATAAATGAAATCATTGCGTTTAATATGCCAAAAGAAGAGAGTATTCTTCAATTTCTTGATATTTCTACTCTGAAAGATGAATCAAATGATATCAATATCTCCTCCTCTATTTCAACTGCTTTTGAAAAAATGAATAAAAAAAATGAAGTTCAATGGCTTTGGAAATGGTTTTTAGCTTTGGCAATTGTATCTTTGTTATTAGAAATTTTAATTTTGAAATTTTATAAATCATGAAAACGCTTCTCAAAAACGCAATAATTATAGCTGCTGAAAGTCCTTATCACCATCAAAAAAAGGATGTTTTAATAAACGATGGAAAGATTGAAAAAATCGCAGATTCTATTATAAAATCTCTTGATACAAATGTCATTGAATTAGAAAACTTGCACATTTCTTGTGGTTGGTTTGATACAAGTGTTTCTTTTGGTGAACCTGGTTTTGAAGAACGAGAAACCATCAAAAATGGTTTGGAAGTTGCTTCAAAAAGCGGTTTTACAGCAGTTGCAGTAAATCCGAACACAAATCCTGTAATTGATTCAAAATCTGATATTTATTTTTTAATCAATAAATCGAATTTTAGTGCAACAAAATTATTCCCAATTGGGGCTTTAACCCAAAAATGCGAAGGTCAAGAATTGGCGGAATTGTATGACATGAAAAAGGCTGGAGCAATCGCTTTTGGAGATTATAATAAGCCTATTTCAAATGATAATTTGATGAAAATTGGACTTTTATATGCGCAAAATTTTAATGGTTTGATAATGAGTTTTCCTAAAAATAATTCGATAGCGGCACAAGGAATTGTCAATGAAGGTATCAATAGTACAAAATTGGGTTTAAAAGGAATTCCTTCTTTGTCTGAACATATTCAGATTTCCAGAGATTTATTTTTACTAGAATATACAGGAGGCAAATTGCACATTCCAACGATTTCAACTTCAAAATCTGTGGCGCTAATTAAAGAAGCTAAAAAGAAAGGATTGAATGTAACTTGCAGTGTATCAGTTCATAATTTGGTTTTAACAGATGAAGAATTGTATGGATTTGAAAGTAATTTTAAAACAACACCACCATTAAGAACTTCTGAAGATGTAAAAGCATTACAAAAAGGAGTAAAAAATGGCGTGATTGATATCATCACTTCTGATCACAATCCTATAGATATTGAATATAAAAAAGTGGAATTTGGGAATGCAAAAGACGGCGTGATTGGTTTAGAAAGTGCTTTCGGTGCTTTAAATAGCGTCCTAGATTTAAACGATTTTATAGAATGTATTACTATAAAACCAAGAACTATTTTCGGACTTCAAAATCCTATTTTTAAAGAAGATTCAATTGCAGAAATTACCTTATTTAATCCCTATGGAAATATCGTTTTCTCTGAAAAAGATATCTTGTCAACTTCAAAAAACAGTCCTTTTATTGGGAAAAATTTAAAAGGAAAAGTTTATGGTATTTATGCAAATAATCAACTTATTTTAAAATAATACCATCAATTAAAAAATTTCATCAAAATATCATTTGATAAATTATGAGTTTACAATACTTGGTCAGAAAACCTAAAAAAGTTTCTGAAAATCCTCCGCTACTAATTTTATTGCATGGTTATGGAAGTAATAAAGAAGATTTATTTTCATTTGCAGAGGAATTGCCAGACGATTTTTTAATTATAAGTGCTCAAGCACCTCATGAAATCGGTTTTGAAGGTTATGCTTGGTATGCCATCAATTTTGATGCGATGAATGGTAAATTTTCAGATTTAGAACAAGCCAAAGAATCTATTGATATTATTGCAAAATTCATAGATGAAATTCAACAAAAATACCAAACAAATACTTCAAAAACATTTTTATTAGGTTTTAGTCAAGGTGCTATTTTGAGTTATTCTTTGAGTTTTTTTTATCCAAATAAAGTGAACTATGTAATTGCTTTGAGTGGTTATATCAATGAAGAATTTCTTCCTAAAAATATTTCTAGTGAGATAAAAACTGCTTATTATTGTTCTCATGGAACTGTTGATCAGGTTTTGCCTATTGAATGGTCAAGAAAAAGTAGTCTATTTTTAAAAAATTTAGGATTCGAAAATGTGTATTTAGAATATCCTGTTGGACATGGAGTTGCACCACAAAATTTTTACAGTTTTAAATCTTGGATTGAAGAAAGATTATAATTAAATTTCAATTTTTAATCCATCAAATGCTAAAAATACTTTTTCTGGCAATTGCTTAGAAATTTCTTCATGAAAACCTAACTTATGACTAATGTGGGTGAAATAAGCTTTTTTTGGTTTAATTTCAGCAACAAAATCTAAAGCTTCTTGCAAATTAAAATGAGTTGGATGTGAATCAATTCTTAAAGCATTTAAGACTAAAACATCTAGATTTTTTAACTTTTCTTTTTCTGAATATTCAACAGTTTTTACGTCCGTTAAATAAGCAAAATCTTGAAATCTATAACCAATTACAGAAAGATTTCCATGAAGAACTTCAATTGGAACAACCTTTAAATCTCTAACATAGAAAGGAGTATTTTCAATTATAAAAGGAGCAACACTTGGTGCTCCAGGATATCTATTTTCTGTTTTAAAAACATATTCAAATCTGTGTTTTAAATTCTGTAATATTCTATCATTCAGATAAATAGGTATCTCTCCTATTTGATAACAAAAAGGACGTAAATCGTCAATTCCTGCTGTGTGATCTGAATGTTCGTGCGTAAAAAAAACACCATTTAACGATTCTACATTTTCGCGCAGAATTTGTTGTCTAAAATCCGGACCGCAATCAATTACAAAATTAAGATTATCCCAAGAAATTAAAACAGATGATCTTAAGCGTTTGTCTTTAAAGTCGTTTGACAAACAAACAGGATCTTTACTGGCTATCATTGGAATTCCTTGAGAAGTTCCTGTTCCCAAAAAAGTAACTTTTAACAGTTTTTTAGAAGTGTTCATTAAAACAAAAATAAGATAAAATTCACGAATAGTGGCCTAATTTTGTACATTTGTAGTGACTTTTAAAAAATATTACAATGGCAATTTCTTTAAGGGGAGATCAGGAAATAAGTAGCGTTCCAGACACAAAAAGCAAAGCGTTACGGATTAATTTGAATAGAGATATATACGGAACCTTTGCTGAAATTGGTGCAGGTCAAGAAACTGCGCGAAATTTTTTTAGATCAGGAGCTGCTTCAGGAACAATTGCAAAAGCAATGAGTGCTTATGATAAGGATTTTTCAGACGCAATTTATGGAATTGAAGAAGACAGGCGTTATGTCTCTCAATCTCGATTACAAAAAATGTTGCGTCACGAAATTGATTTAATCGAATATAGATTAAGCCGAGAAAAACATCCAAATAAATTATTTTTTAGTTATGCAAATACTGTTACAACTATTGATTTTGCTCGAACTTTTAAAGGTCACGGTTGGGTGGGAATACGATTTCAATTAGACCCTTTAGATGATTATAATGAAATTGTTTTGCATTTGCGCTTTAAAGAAACTGATGCTCGATTGCAACAAGAAACATTAGGCGTTTTAGGAGTAAATTTGATTTATGGCGCTTTTTATTTGAATGACAATCCAAAAGAATTGGTAAAATCTTTTTATGACAATTTAGGAAGTCATCAAATAGAAATTGACATGATTAATTTTTCTGGACCACGTTTTATGTACGTTGACAATAGATTAATGAGTTTACAATTACTGAAAAACGGAATGACAAATGCAGTGATGTTTGGTCCTGATGGCAATAACTTATTGCCTGCTCAAGTATTGTATAAAAAGAACATATTGGCTTTACGTGGTAGTTTTAGACCCGTTACAAAAGTGAATATGGATATGTTTGAAAATTCAAAAAAATTATTTCTTTCGGAAAATAAAGTTACTAAAGAAAAAACTCAAATCATATTTGAAATTACACTTAGCAATCTTACTGCTGAAGGAAAAATTAATGAACGTGACTTTCTTGACAGGGCAGAATTACTTTGTTCTCTTGGTCAAAATGTGATGATTACCAATTTTCAACAATATTTTAAATTGGTTGAATATTTTAGCGAATTCACCAAAGAGAGAATGGCACTGGCAATGGGGGTTTATAACCTAATTCAAATTTTTGACGAAAAATATTACCGAGATTTAAGTGGTGGAATTTTAGAAGCTTTTGGAAAATTATTTTATCGTAATTTGAAAGTATATCTGTATCCTTATCACGATCAAGAAAAAGATGAATACATCAATAGCGAAAACCTAAATGTGCATCCAAGAATGAAAGAATTATATAAATTCTTTAAAAATAATGGCAGACTTATAGACATTAAAGATTTTGATAAAAGTAATTTAGATATTTTCTCAAGAACCGTTTTAAAAATGATTACAGATGGTGAAAAAGGTTGGGAAGAAATGTTACCAGAAGGAATTGCAGAGACAATTAAACAAAAACGTTTATTTGGGTATTCAAAAACTAGAGATAAAAAATAGATAACCTTTAAACATTAAACCTTTTTAATATCTTTCAGTCTTATAAAAAAAATTTTTGATAAGCGAAATCGAATTCATAGCTAAACTTAAAGACCCGAAAACGAAAGAGAACGCGTTTCGTGAGTTGATAAAGCAATACAAAGAAAAATTGTATTGGCATATAAGAAAAATCGTGATTTCGCATGATGATGCTGATGATGTTCTTCAAAATACTTTTATTAAAATATTCAAAAATATCCAAAATTTCAATCAAGAAAGTAAATTATACTCTTGGATGTATAGAATTGCCACGAACGAATCTATTACTTTTATAAATAAAAGAGCCAAAGAAAGAAATATTGATATTGAAGAAGTTTATAAAGAATTAGCAGGCTCTTTGGAAAGTGATGACTATTTTTCTGGAGATGAAATTCAGCTTATTTTACAAAAAGCAATTGCCTCTTTACCTAAAAAACAAAAGTTGGTTTTTAATATGAAATATTTTGAAGAAATGAAATATGAAGAAATGTCAGAGATTTTAAAAACCTCAGTTGGCGCATTGAAAGCCTCTTATTTTCACGCAGTTAAAAAAATTGAACAATTCATAAAAACAAAAGTAGATTAAACCTTTTGAAAAAAAAAGTGTCTATAATACAATGAAAAAAAACTTAAAAAATAGTATTGAATTTATTTACAAAAAGGCAGGAAGAAATTTATATTTTTCTTTTCCTCCGAACTATTTTGAGGATTTGGATAATGCTATTTTTTCAAAAATAACAACTTCAAAACTGTCTAAAAAAACTGGTTTTAAAACACCTAAAAGCTATTTTTCTGATGTAGAAAATAAAATTCTAGAAAAAATTTCAAAAGAACAACATCAACCAAAAGTTATCAACTTTAAAAGAAGAATTATAAAATTAATTCCATATTTAGTAGCAGCTTCAATTGCATTATTTATCACTTTTAACTCCTTGATTTATAGAGAAAAAAAATCAATTACGTTTGATTCTCTCTCTAAAAATGATATTGAATTGTGGTTTGATTCAAATACTTTAAATTCAAGTGATATTGTTACTGTTATAGGTGACGATTTTTTAGAAATGAATGATTTCTCGTTTTCAAAATTCAAAAATGAAAATTTAGAAAATTATTTATATAACATTGATAATCAATTATTTTTAGACGAAAAAGACTAACAATATATCTTATGAAAAAATTTTACTTAATAATTTTCTTGATGTTTTTTTTAGTAACCTCTATCAAATCCCAAGATAGAAATGAAAGCCATGAAAAAATCAAATCACTCAAAATTGCTTATTTGACTGAGCAACTTGCTTTAACAAGTAGTGAAGCTGAAAAGTTTTGGCCTATTTACAATTCTTTTGATCAAGAACAACACGAATTACGTATGAAACAGCGTTCTGAAATTAGAAAAGCGTTGAAAGAAAAAGTTGAAATTGATGCTATTGATGAAAAAGAGGCTGAAAGATTAATCATGTCAAAACTAGCAATTGACAAGCAATTATATGAATCACAAAAAGAATTCGTACAAAAGATAAAAAATATTATTTCTTACAAAAAAATCATTAAACTCCAAATGGCTGAATTGGAATTTGGAAGAAAACTACTGAAAAAATACCATCAAAATGTTGAAAGAAACTAAAAAAAGGAGCGATTTGCTCCTTTTTTTTAGTTTGATTAAAATATGCAAAAAGATAATTTTGGCTTGTTTAAAGTGATATATTTCGACCAAATTATTAACTCTGTAATCTCGTAAGGCAACAATCTTTGGAAGTTTTTTTTAATTCTTTAGAAAAGAAATCCGAACTAAAACTTACTTTTTATAATACAACTTTTATACATTCAAAATTGCTCTAGCCATATTTTAAATTTTTAATATAATAACTAAACCTATTTCGTAATCAATTTAATGAATTAAAAGTAATAAAAAAACCAGCAACTTAAAAAGATGCTGATCTTAAAATTTTATTTAACAAATGTTAATATTAGAGACTATTTATTTTTTCTACTAATCCTTTTGCTTTCGTTTCTAGTTCTTGGTTTAACATTTTAAAATGTGCTTTTTGATCTTGAACTTTCTTTGCGTTAATTTTTGCGATTAATTCATCAAAAGTAACAATTGCCTCGTCAATAATTTCATTTCCTTTTTTAGGTTGATTTTTCAAAGCAGCAACATCCAGTGCATACTCAATAACATCCCCTAAAACATAATTGATATCTTTTTTTAAATTTTTAATACTTGCCATAATAGATTTTTAAGTTTGCAAATGTACTGAATTTCTTTAAACCAAAGTCAATACTTCTTTGATATTTAAAACAGTATGATAATTTTTGTCATTAGTTTCTATTTTTGAAACTTCTTCATGAATCCAGGTAGTATGAAAAGGAACATGAATTGCAGCAGCACCAATTTCAAGAACTGGCAAAATATCTGATTTTAGAGAGTTTCCAATCATCAAAAATTCAGAAGAATGAATGTCTAAATGTTTGATTATTTTTTGATAATCGGTTGTTTTTTTATC
>ERZ888423.2099-NODE-2099-length-15651-cov-7.205886_pt1 | contig 15651 bp, 13 predicted proteins | sample MGYA00520523_ERZ888423 | MGnify/ENA primary metagenome ERZ888423 (study PRJEB32303, sample SAMEA104408611) | aquatic metagenome | biome: Brackish water; feature: Pelagic; material: water | place: Baltic Sea | collected 2014-06-08T10:24:00 | depth 30,27 m ...
GTACCCCCGGTATAGGCGAAATTCCGGCGCTCAATGATATTGTCCAAAAAAACCACGAAGAAATCGACTTTGTCGTCTTGTTTTGGGGGCCAAGAAAAAGCATTCGCAAAATCAAACAAAAATTACACCCCGAAATAACGGTACTTTTTATTAACGAAAAAGAAAACGACCACAGTTTTATCATAAGACGCATGAAACATAGCCTTGGGTTACCCACAACCTTCCTCCTGAGCGATCAAAAACAAATCCTCAATGTAAGTCGGTTACTGACCCATCATTACAGTCTGCCTTATGAAGCGTCGTATAATAAGCACTTTCAATATTTTACCCAAAAAGTTGCTTCCATACGGGCTTATGAGCCCGAAAATCAGAACATCAATCTATATCGATAAAAAATCGATTAGGGCGCTGAGTAATAACCTGGTTCTGGAATAGCGATGGTGTATTCTTTCCGAGAGGAGTTGTTTAAATGTCCTTCTCGCAGCCAGGGGTTGTGAATTTTGAGAATTTTATAATTGATTCCAAATTTTTCAGCAAAGGCCACAAAATCATGGACCACGGTATCAACTTTAAGCTTACGCGTGGGAATCCGCTGATATAGATGATCGCTGTTATACTGAAAACCATACTGCTGAGGTTCCTCCAAAAGGCGCTTTACCGCCAAAATACGAAACACATAGCGGCTCGTTTCTTCATTGAGTAAGAGGTCGTAATAATTTGAAACCCCTTGACGTGTGAGTTCTCGCCTTATCCCTGCACGCCCCGCATTATACGAAGCCGCCGCTAAAGTCCAGGAACCAAACTCATCACGCGCTTGTTTTAAATAGCGCGCAGCGGCCTGAGTGGCCAACACCAAATTAAAACGCTCATCGACATTAGCGTTTACCTCTAAGTCAAATTCCTTAGCCGTTGAGCGCATAAATTGCCAAAACCCCTTTGCCCCGGCTGGAGAACTCACATTCTGAAGACCACTTTCAATCACTGCTAAATATTTGAAATCAAGAGGGACATTTTCTGCGACCAAAATTGAATCAATCAGTGGGCCATATTTATGGGTGCGCTTCATCAGCAGAAAGGCATTAGATTGCCAATACGCATTGACTAAAATTTCTCGATCCATGCGCTCTTGAATATCTGGATTATGCAAGGGCACTGGCTCATCAGCAAAGGACATTTCCGTTGGAATAGGATGAGCGCTCACCCAATGACTGTCGTTAAAGTCTTCAATCGTATTAGGCCAGTTGTCTTCTGAGACCACCTCTTGCTGGGCAATCAGCAGAAAAACGCCACACAAAAAAAACAACACAATAAAATAGCGCCACTTAAATAAATTCATAAATCAATAAATTTTGACTTAAAATTAATCAATCAATAACGGAATCTAAAGCCCTTGGCAAATTCTTGCTAACAATTTACTCACCGCCTTGGCATGAGTCAAAATCATTATATGGGGACCTCCGCTGATCACCTGGGCATCCTTGATGTTTTTCAAGGGGAATAAATCGTCACTATCCCCATGAATGTGAAATAATGGAACCTCCACATTAACAGAAGGGCCTTTCCACTTAAGGACTTGATCGACGCCCCAGGACAAGTATTCTGGATGGCGCATGGGCAGATAATAATCGTATTGCTTCCATCGCTTTTGCCATAGATCGGGCAACATATGTAGTGGTTTGTGCGCCAGGTGTCCGGCAATGTAATACGGTAAAAGCTTATGAACCTGAGCTTTGTAAGCCCAACGCATCCAGGCCGGTTTTTCCAGGTCGGATTTTACGGTTGAGATTAAAATAAGGGCTTTGGGGGTCAAAAAATTTAACGCCTCTTGAGCCACTATTCCTCCAAAAGAAACCCCGATAAGGACAAATGGCGCCTGAGTATCGATGGAAACTAACATTCTTTTGGCGTAATCGATAAGCGGCTCTTTACGCTTTGGGAGCAACCACGGAATGACCGTAGCCGAGCAGTGATCCGGTAAAGTCAAGGCTTCAAAACTCTCCCGCCCAGCGGACATTCCAGGAATCAAATAAACGTTTAATGTCATGGGGTTTTATCGGCTTCCCTCTATTTAAATTCAACTTTGCCCCTTATTGATTATCTTTGGAGTCTCGCGGTTTTGTTTCTCATTTTTTGAGAACCACCTTCCGCGAATGCTTAAAACTATGAAAAAGATTTTATATCCGTCCAACACTAGAGGATCAGCAGACTATGGCTGGCTTAAAGCAAATTACTCCTTTAGTTTTGCCAATTATTACGATCCCGAGCGTATTCAGTTTGGCGCATTAAGAGTGCTTAATGATGATTCAATTGCCCCAGGAATGGGTTTTGGCAAGCACCCCCATGACAATATGGAGATTGTGACCATTCCCCTTAGCGGAGGGGTTTTGCATGAGGATTCTATGGGACACAAAGGCACGGTGATGCCCGGCGAAGTTCAGGTAATGAGTGCTGGCGCAGGAGTCACACACAGCGAATTTAACGCCAGTAGCACCGAACCGCTTAAATTATTTCAAATATGGGTTTTTCCCGATCGTCAAAACGTAAGTCCACGTTACGACCAAAAAACAATTGCTTCATTACTTCAAAAAAATGAGTTGTCCCCTGTTGTTGTTCCTCGTGATTCAGCAAAAGAGGATCAGCTTTGGATTCATCAAAATGCCTATTTCTACTGGGGAGAATTTGACACTGACCTAAATTATTCCTTTTCCTTATCAGCCCCTGGTCAAGGGCTTTATTTAATGGTCGTCGAGGGTTCTGCGACCCTAGCAGACCAAACACTAAATGTACGCGATGCCCTAGGCCTGTGGGATTGCGAAGCAATTGAAATTTCAATTAAGGCCAATACAAAAATTTTAGCCCTAGAGGTACCGTTATAATTTAGTAACTATGAAAGACCAAGTAGAAATCGTTGACAATACTTTTTTAAGACAATTTGAATTAGAGATTGGGGACAATATGGCCCGAATTGAATACGCCTTGCAAGAGCGTAAAATATTCTTAACAAAATTTGATATGTGTCAAGAACTCTTGGATCAGGGCTTTCAAGAAATTTTTATCAAGGCCGTATTTGAAGAAGTCAAAAACAGAGGCATCAGTCTTGTGCCTACAAGCCCTGAAATTGCTCATTTTTTTAAAAAGAACAGACGACTCTACAAGCCGCTGCTCCCGATAGGAATGAACATTTAGAAATTCATGGCCTCTGTTATGTCGATCGCCTGAGCACTTGAACTAGACTTAGTTTTTGTCTGCGCACCAACCCAATCAAAACGAACCAATCCATCGTGATCTATATCGCCCAGGACTACCGGATGTAATGTATTGACTAAATCAGGATTCCAAGGCGTTTTAACTTTGACATAATTTGGCGTAAAGCCATGGATGTAGCCTTTTTTGTTTTCCCCTTCAAAGAGGACGGTATGGGTACTGCCGAGCTGGCTATTGTACAAGGCACGTCTCTTTTTAACCGAAAGACCACGCAACATTTTACTGCGCTTTTGACGCACCTTGACAGGAACCACCTCAGAGAGTTCAGTAGCCTTAGTCCCGGGTCGTTCTGAATAGGTAAATACGTGAAGATAACTTACGTCCAAATCACTTAAAAAGTTGTACGTCTCCAAAAACAGCGCCTCGGTCTCTCCCGGGAACCCCACAATGACATCCACCCCGATGCAGGCATGGGGCATCACTGATTTGATTAAGGCCACCCGATCTGTATAAAGTTCACGTTTATAGCGCCGTTGCATTTTAGCCAAAATAATATTGCTCCCACTTTGAAGGGGAATATGAAAATGGGGCACAAAATTGTCTGATTGAGCGACAAAATCAATAATCTCAGGGCTCAATAAATTAGGCTCAATCGATGAAATTCTTACCCGGTCCACACCCTCAACGGTATTCAAAGCCCGGATTAAATCTAAAAAAGTATGTTCGTGTTTTTTATTGCCAAACTCGCCCTTTCCATAATCGCCAATATTGACTCCGGTCAAAACAATTTCTTTGATCCCACTTTGGGCGATCTCTTGGGCTTGCTTTAGGACATTTTCCAGTTTATCGGAGCGGGAAATACCACGCGCCATGGGAATAGTGCAATAAGAGCACTTGTAATCGCATCCGTCTTGTACTTTTAAAAAGGCTCTTGTGCGGTCCCCAATGGCATAAGAACTCACATAAGTGTCGACATCCTCAATAGCACAAGAATGAATTTGTGCCTGTTCAGATCTCGTATTGGCATCATTCAATAATTCGTTGAGATAGGCCGAAATATTGAACTTTTCTGAGGCGCCAAGTACCAAATCAACGCCATCTACCTGCGCCAACTCCTCTGGTCTTAATTGAGCATAACACCCAATGGCAATAAGAAATGCTTTAGGATTGTTTTTAAGGGCCTTTTTAACGATGGTTTTAAAACGTTGATCTGCATTTTCTGTAACGCTGCAGGTATTGATCACATAGATGTCTGCAAAATTTTCGAATGGGACGCGATCGAAACCCTCCCCGGTGAGATCGCGGGCGATGGTCGAGGTCTCACTAAAATTGAGTTTACAGCCTAGGGTGTAAAAAGCGACTTTTTTGGTAGCGTTCATTCTCGTATTTTAGCACAAGTGCTGGCAAAAATACGACATAATAATCAAAATGACCCCCAGGCCCCTGGCTACGGGTTTCCTATTGAATTAAGCTGGCCTTTCGACAAGGCTTTGAATGCCCTTTGTCGACTTTCTTTGCGTCTTTTATTGACCTTAATCCTATTTTCCTGCAATGCAGAATTCGAGCAGCGCGACCCGAACACCATATTTCGGTATAATGAGTCTGGCAATATCAGTTCTCTCGATCCTGCTTTTGCCCGAAATCCGCAAAACATTTGGCCCACCAACCAATTATTTAATGGGCTTGTTCAACTGGACGACTCACTCAATATCAAGCCTGATTTGGCCAAATATTGGACCTACAATGACAGCAGCCGCACCTACACGTTTATCTTAAGGGATCGTGTGTACTTCCATGAGCATGACCTCTTTGGACCAAAACGCAGCAGGACCGTAACCGCCGCTGACTTTGTTTATAGTTTTGACCGACTAAAAGACGATAATTTGGCCGCGCCAGGCAGCTGGGTCTTGCAGCAGGTAGATCATTACTGGGCGTCAAACGATAGCACACTCTCGATCAAACTCAAACAAGCCTTCCCCCCTTTTCTGGGCATACTCGCCATGCGCTATTGTTCTGTAGTGCCCCACGAGGCCGTAGCGTATTTCGGCAATGATTTCCGCAAAAACCCCATCGGAACAGGACCCTTTGCCTTCAAACTGTGGGTTGAAAACACAAAATTAGTGCTCAGGCGCAACCCTTTGTATTTTGAACATGATGAAAAGGGACAACAATTACCTTATCTCGAAGCGGTCGCCATTAGTTTTTTACCCGATAAACAAAGTGAATTTTTAGAATTTACCCAAGGCAATCTCGACTTCATCTCTGGTATTGATCAATCCTATAAGGACGCTCTTTTAACCCCACAAGGCAGTTTGAGTCCCGACTATGCCAAAATAGCCTATATGCTCAAAGCCCCTTTTTTAAACACAGAATATGTCGGGTTTAACCTTGAGAAGCAGGCTGCGGCCGTACAATCCAAACTGATTAGACAAGCCGTGAACTACGGCATTGATCGAAAAAAAATGATCACTTATTTGCGCAATGGCATCGGGTTTTCGGCCGATAAAGGATTTATTCCAAAAGGACTTAAAGGTTCCGGAAGCACAGCGATTTATCCTTATGATATGATAAAAGCCAAAACATTGGTCGATTCCTTTAAAAGCCTTAACCCAGGGATAAGACCTGAGCTGAGCTTGAGCACAAACAGCCAATATTTGGATCTCTGTGAATACATGCAAACGGAGCTGGATAAAATTGGGATCACTGTCCATATTGACGTGCTTCCTCCTTCGACGCTTCGCCAACTAAAAAATACCGGAGGTTTAGAGCTATTCAGAGCCAGCTGGGTGGCGGATTACCCGGATGCGGAAAACTATCTTTCTCTATTTATCAGTCAAAATTTTACGCCAGACGGGCCCAATTATACGCACTTTTTCAAACCCGAAATTGACAGCCTCTACCAAAAAGCGTTGACCGTACAACAAGACAGTCTTCGTTGGGCAATTTATCGCAAAATGGATGAGAAAATCATGGAATTCGCCCCTGTTGTGCCTTTGTATTATGACATGGCCATACGGTTTGTTCGAAAAAACGTGGAAGATCTAGGGATTAATGCCCAAAACTTTCTTTTTTTAAAGCGTACCAAAAAGCTCAGTCCTAAAAATTAGTCCCGCCGCCAGGATTTTGAAGCCTCAAAGATTGCTTCAAATACGCCCTGATCTTGTGCCGTCCACTCAATTCCTCTTCGTTGGGTCACGCGTTTTGCGGTTTCCACTGCTTTATTCAAACTGTAGGTGGTCATGCTCCCTGCACCACCCCAACTAAAGCTAGGAATAAAATTTTTGGGAAACCCAGCGCCAAAAACATTGGCGCTCACACCGACGACAGTGCCCGTATTAAAAGCAGTATTGATAGCGCATTTGCTATGATCGCCCATAATTAAGCCACAAAACTGTAAGCCGGTGTGGACAAAACGCTCACGGGCATAATCCCACAAGCGTACCTCATCGTAGTTGTTTTTCAGATTAGAGGTGTTGGTATCGGCGCCAAGATTACACCAAAAACCCAAGACAGAATTACCCAAAAAGCCATCGTGCCCTTTGTTGCTATAACCCATCATAACAGAATTGCTTATCTCCCCTCCTGCCTTACAATAAGGTCCAATAGTGGTCCCGCCATAAATTTTAGCCCCCATTTTTATCACCGCGTTATCCCCGATGAATAAAGGCCCTCTTAACAACGCACCATCCATTATTTGCGCTCCTGAGCCGATATAAATGGGCCCCTGTGAAGTATTAAGCGTACAGTGCTCGAGCTGCGCATGATCAGCCACAAAAACCTTACTTGAATCGTTACATTGAACCCATGAGGGTATAGGCGCGGAAATCGCAGAGCGCGTCAACAGGTCAAAATCAGCCTGTATTTCCTGAGCGTTAACTGTAAATATATCGTAGCTATTCAGGATACGCGTTACTTCAGATTCAAACTCATGCCAGATAATTTCCTGTGGCATTAAATCTGAACTCCATTGCCCTGAACGCCAAGCAATCGTTCCATTTTTATCACGCAAACCATGGCCTAAGGCCAATTGAGTAACCTCAGAAACAAGGACATCATTGGGTAGCACTGCGCCGTTAATAAAGGTATTATCGGTGGTAAACCTAAAGGGGTAAATCGGCTGAAGATATTCCTTGGTAAGCCATGAACCCTCAGTGTTTAAGCGTTTGTTCCATTTCTGTGAAATCGTCAATCCACCAATGCTCAGCTCGGCAACAGGTCTTGTGTAGGTCAGCGGCAGTAAACCTGAGCTTTGGGCGGGGTCAAAAAACACCAAATTCATAAAAAAAAGATTTAGGGTTAAAGAGTAATATTAACAAACGCAGGTCGATCAATCACAAAGCAGATCGATCATTCACAAATATAGGAATAAAAAAAGCCTTCGAAAGAAGGCTTTACTATGGGAGATTCAAAATTATTACTTTTTGAATTTTGAGTATTTGTTTTTGAATTTGTCAATACGACCAGCGGTATCAACCAATTTGTGTTTCCCAGTATAATACGGGTGTGAGCTGCGAGAAATCTCCAACTTTACTAGTGGGTATTCGACACCATCAACTTCTAGAGTCTCTTTGGTATCGGCGGTAGATTTTGTTAAAAATACGTCCTCATTTGACATATCTTTAAATGCAACTAGTCTGTAATTTTCTGGATGAATTCCCTTTTTCATGTTACTTCTTGTTTGATAAACTCTCACGGCAAACAATAGCTTTCGCCGTCTAAGCGGGGGCAAATTTAATGATAAATTGCAATTCAGCAATAGTTTGAGCGATTTTTTCTAGAAAAAAAGCCGTTTCGTTTTAGTACATTTGTGGTACAAACCAAACCTTTAAATTTAATAAAATGTCACAAGCACTCAACCCTAAGAAAAATGCAATCAATCACGGTGTAATTCTGGGCCTCATGTTGGCCTTGAGCACCACTATTATGTATGCCTTTGATACGGAACTCTTTACCAAATGGTGGGTAGGTATCTTAAGCCTACTGCTTGTTATCGTCATGGGCATTATCTCCACGGCCAAGTCCAAAGGCATCCTGGGTGGATTCATGAGTTTTAAAGAAGCCTTTTCATCGTATTTCATAACCTGTGCCGTTGGTTTAGCCATAAGTACGTTAGTCGGCATCCTTATTTTCACCATAGTTGACCCTGATTTAGCGCAATATCTCAATGAGCGCAGTATGGAACTGGCTCAAGAATACATGGTTAAATTCGGTGCACCACAGGCAGAAATTGACAAAGCGATGGCTGAATTAGCCACAAAAGATAATTTCTCAATAGTCAATCAGGCAAAATCTTACGCCTCTCTGCTTATTTTTCACGCCGTTATTGGTCTATTAATCGGTCTTATTTTTAAGAAAAAAGACCCGGCAGCAATCGATTAAATGCTTGTTTGATTTCTAGCCCGAACCATTGAATCATGGAACTCTCAATAGTCATCCCTTTACTTAACGAAGCTGAATCCCTGAGCGAATTGCATCAGTGGATCACCAAGTCGCTTGATGGGGTGATTAAAGATTATGAACTGATCTTTATTGATGATGGTAGCCAGGATAATTCGTGGGAGGTTATTAACCAGTTGGCTTCTCAAGATAAACGCGTCAAAGGCCTAAGATTTCTCAAAAACTTTGGAAAATCACAGGCGTTACATGCAGGATTCGCAAGAGCTCAAGGGCAATATGTAGTCACCATGGACGCCGATCTGCAAGACAATCCTGAAGAAATCCCCTACCTGATTGACATGTTGCGCTCCCAAGGGTACGACATGGTCTCTGGCTGGAAGAAAAAGCGTTATGACTCTTACTTCGGTAAAAACCTGCCCTCAAAACTCTTCAATTTTGCCGCCCGAAAAACCTCAGGGGTGGCCTTAAATGACTTTAATTGTGGTCTTAAGGCCTATAAAGCAGAAGTCGTTCAAGCCATTGAAGTGACGGGAGAAATGCATCGTTATATTCCCGTACTGGCGAGTAATGCAGGATTTAAACGTATCGGCGAACGCGTGGTCCAACATCAAGCCCGTAAATTTGGCCATACTAAATTTGGCTCTGAACGTTTTTTGCGTGGCTTTTTGGACTTGATCACCATATCCTTTATTTCTCGCTTTGGTAAGCGGCCCATGCACTTATTTGGCGCCTGGGGCGCCTTGATGTTGACTCTTGGGGTTTTATTTGCGGCTTATTTGGGTATCGATAAATTAATCCTCAATCCTACAGGACGGCTCATTACTGAGCGGCCACAATTTTACATTGCGCTTACCGCAATGATTTTAGGAGGACAATTTTTTATTGCAGGATTTCTGGGAGAACTCATTTTGCGGAGTAAACAATCGACACCAAACTATCGTATTAAAGAATCCTTAAACCTCGAGTAAATGGTGGGATATTCCCTATTTTTGCTCTGTTTATCGCTATTTTGAACTCATGGCATTGAATTTAGACCCCCTTTTATCAAAGGCTCAAAACTGGTTGAAACCACATTTTGATCAAAATACTCAGTCCGCTATTCAAAAACTCATTGATGGCCCAAAGGACGCACTAGAAGACGCCTTCTACACCTCATTGGCCTTTGGGACGGGAGGAATGCGTGGGATCATGGGCGTTGGGGATAACAGAATCAATAAATATACTCTAGGTAAAGCCACCCAAGGACTCAGTAATTATTTGAAAACAGAATTTGCCGCGGAATTTGCCGAGGAATCACTTCGCGTGGTGATCGCCTATGATTGCCGGCATAACAGCGACACCTTAGCCCAAACCGTTGCTGAAGTCTTTTCAGCCAATGGAATCCATGTTAAATTATTTTCATCATTACGGCCCACACCAGAACTTTCCTTTGCGGTACGGTATTTAAATTGTCACTGTGGCATCGTACTCACGGCCTCGCACAATCCACCAGAGTACAATGGCTATAAGGTATATTGGCAAGATGGCGGTCAACTTGTGCCGCCACAAGACAGCGCCATTATCACTGAAATTAATACTTTGGATTATCAGGACATTCGTTTTAATCCAAATCATGACCTCATTGAGCGTATTGATGATGAGGTCGATAATGCCTTTATACAGGCCTCATTGAACGCAGTCCCAAAACGCGCAACAAACCAAAATCGAAAGGATTTACGTGTCGTTTTTACGCCACTTCACGGAACCTCCGTAACCATGGTTCCTCCTGTATTGGCCGCAGCGGGTTTTGACCAAGTCCATATTGTGAAAGAACAAGCCACGCCAGATGGCAACTTTCCTACGGTAAGTTCCCCTAACCCTGAAGAGCCCCAAGCCCTTCAAATGGCCATGGATCAGGCTCGTGAATTTGATGCAGACCTGGTCATTGGGACAGATCCTGATTGTGACCGACTCGGGATTGCCGTGCGCAATAATCATGGTGAGCTGACCTTACTCAATGGGAATCAAGCCATGGTGATTAAAACCCATTTTTTACTCGATGGATTAACGGCCGACCAAAAAAACAAAAAGAGTTTTATCGCCTCTACTGTCGTATCAACACCGATGATGCATTTGCTTGCTGATGATTTTGGTGTCGCTTACAAAGAGGGGCTTACGGGCTTTAAATGGATTGCCAAAATGGTCAAAGATTTTCCACAGCAAGACTTTATCGGTGGTGGTGAGGAAAGTTTTGGATACATGGTCGGTGATTTTGTTCGGGATAAAGATGCGGTAACTGCGAGTTTACTTATTTGTGAGATTGCCGCCTATCTCAATGGCAAGGGTTCCTCTGTTTGGAATTATCTTCAAGAAATTTATCAGCGTTATGGTTATTTTGGCGAAGCGCTTATTTCTCAGGTCAAAAAAGGCAGACAAGGTGCGGAACAAATAAAGGCCATCATGACGGCCTTTCGTCAAGAGCCACCAAAAACCATCGCGGGGAGTCCCGTTATTAAAATAGAAGATTATCAAAATCAAAAGGTACTTGATTTAACCAGTGGTCAAGAAACCCCGCTCGATCTACCCGCCTCCAATGTCCTTATTTTTTATACCCAAGATGGGGCGAAAATCGCAGCGCGACCCAGTGGTACAGAGCCAAAAATAAAATATTATATCAGTGTTACGGCTGAGGCAGAAGCGGCATTGTCCCCACAGATTGAGTCGATTAAAAAAGACCTAAACCTCCTTTAATGAAATACTTCCGAAGTATTATTCACTTTGCCAAACCCTACATGGGTTATGCTTGGCTCAATATAATCGCCAACGTCTTTTATGCGCTCTTCGGGACCCTAGCCTTTGTGTCCTTGATGCCTATGCTTAAAGTGCTCTTTCAAAACGCGACCAAAGTATCGAGTAAACCGGAGTTTCAGGGCTTAGGGAATGTTGGGCAGTATGGTGAGGACCTAATGAATTATTACATTACCCAACAAATTGAAACACAGGGAGAACTCTATGCCTTATCATGGATGATTGCCTTGGTTATCAGTACATTTCTGCTGAAAAATTTATTTGGTTACACAGCAATGTATTTTATTACATTTTTGAGAAATGGTGTTTTAAAAGATTTGCGTAATGAGGTCTACCGTAAAACTGTTGCGCTTCCTATCGCCTATTACTCGGAAAAAAGAAAAGGAGATACCATTGCTCGGATTTCCTCAGACATCTTAGAAATTCAGCATTCCTTTCTATCGATATTAGAACTTTTGGTAAGGGAGCCTCTGATGATTGTATTCACCATTGTGGCCATGCTCTTAATCAGTGCAAAACTCACCCTTTTTGTCTTTATTTTTATTCCCCTATCTGGATTTGCCATAGCCTATATCGGAAAAAGTTTAAAACAAAAAAGTGGGCGTGTTCAAAAGGAACAGGGTATTTTTCTCTCCATTGTCGAAGAAACCTTGGGCGGCTTAAAAATTATCAAAGGGTTTAATGCCCAAGGACAGTTCCAAGAGCGATTTGAGTCCAGCACACGACGGTTTTTTAGATTTTCAAACAAACTCATGCATCGCCAAAGTTTGGCCGTCCCGATCAGTGAGTTTTTAGGAATTTTAGTTATCGCTATTTTACTGTGGTTCGGGGGGTCCATGGTTCTTGTTGAGCACAGCTTAGCCCCAGAGGCCTTTATCGTTTACATGGGTCTGGCCTACAATATCTTAACGCCTGCCAAAGCCATAAGTAAAGCCAGTTATAGTGTTAAGAAAGGAAATGCAGCAGCGGAACGGGTCTTAGAGGTTTTAACTACTGAATCTAATATCAAAGAACCTGAAAATCCAATTGCAAAACACGATTTTAACGAGTCTATTGAATTGTGCAATATTCGCTTTCGCTACGAAAAAGAATGGGTGCTCAATGCGCTCAGTATTAAGATAGCAAAAGGACAAACGGTTGCTTTGGTTGGTCAAAGTGGTAGTGGCAAAAGTACCATAGCCAATTTATTGACCCGATTTTATGACGTACAAGAAGGTTCGATTAAACTCGATGGCCAAGATATTAGGGACTTGCGCATCAAAGATTTACGCGGACTTATGGGACTCGTCACACAAGACTCTATTCTCTTTAACGACACGGTGTTTGGCAATATGCGCGTCGCAAAGCCTGATGCAACAGAACAAGAAATTTTTGAAGCCCTGGAAGTAGCCAACGCCAAAGAGTTTGTTTTAGCCCTTCCAGAAGGACTCCATACAAATATTGGCGATAGCGGTAATAAGCTCAGTGGGGGACAAAAACAACGACTCAGCATTGCCAGAGCCGTATTAAAGAATCCTCCGATCATGATTTTGGATGAGGCTACCTCTGCTCTCGATACAGAAAGCGAACGGCTCGTTCAAGATGCGCTCGACAAAATGATGAAGCACAGAACTTCTGTAGTCATTGCCCATAGACTCTCGACCATTCAAAAGGCCGATCTAATTGTGGTCATGTCAAAAGGTAAAATTGTTGAGCAAGGTAAGCACGATGAATTACTCCAGGCAAAAGGCATCTATCACAATCTAGTGAAGATGCAGTCTTTTCAATAAAAAAAAGAAGCGATTGGGGCTTCGCTTCTTTCTGTTTCTTGAACCACCTTGGGGCTAGCGATTCAATTAATTACACTTCAAAGATAAGATTTAATTCATACGCTCCAAATTTTTTGTGCATTTTATCTTAAAAAAATGCATTTAATCGATGAAGTAAGCGTTTTTATGTGATTTAGGCGGTTAATAAGGGGCTATATGGGTCAAATATCGATTCATTCGGACATACCGCCAAACCAAAAAAGACGTTAAACCTTTAACGGAAAACCATGTCCAAAGGTTTTACTGTATTAGGCACATTAAGTATGCGTGAATATTCTGAAAGTGAGTTTGTCGCCCAGTTGCTCAATTCGAGCACTCGGGACCAAGCATTTAAGGAGCTGATCAATCAAACGTCAGGCGCAGAAACTTACCGGCTCCGCCCGCGTAAGCTACTGAATCGTTTACAAAACGGAGCGTATAAAGCGAAATGTCCGACAATTGATTCCATGTTTTACCGCGATCGTAACTCGCAGAGATTCCTTTTGAACCTGCCGCTACCAAAGTGCGTCCGTGAGTTCCAGGAACAAATCTTACGCATGAACGATATCCAGGACCCGCTCCCGGACTCAACAATTGCCAACTACGCCCTGCGTCCTTGGAGCGGGCTTTGTTGTCTCTATTGTTTTCTGGATTGGCCCAATCACCACCGTAAATTACAGCGGTATTCTCATCATAACTCGCTATAGAGAATATCCCTTGCATAGCACTCCCCTGTGTTATTGGGGTTTGCGCCACAGACCAGGTTTTTCCTTTATCGGTTGTTTTAAACACTCTAGCCGCAGCCCCACCAGTACCGATCAAGGCTTGATCTCCTTGTACTGCAATTGATCCATTGCTGGCGGCAAACAATGCCTCACCTTCTATGCTCGGCGGAAGCTGGTGGCAAGGTAATTTTACCCAAGTCGCCCCCGCATCTCGAGTAATGAGTACCGACAGGCATCCATCTGTAGGGTCCCCAACAGCAATACCCTCATTAGGATTCCAAAAATCAATGGCATCGTAAAAAACCCCAGGGGTATCCTCAGTATAAACCAAATCAGCGCTGACAATTTGATGCCCATCAAAACTCAAACGATACAATAGGGCCGGCCGGTCAATGGTAAGTGCGAACGCATGGGTGCCGTTATGAGCTATTGATCGGAAATGTAAAAGACTGTCATTGTGGTGCAAGACAATTTGGGACACCTCCTGACCATTATACACGCCAATACGCCCTTTATTTGCCGCAAACCAAACCTCCTTATCATGGACGACCTCCACAGCACGGATGCTAATTTCATCTTCTAGTAAAGGCGTAACACGCACCCCCTCAAAATATCGAGGAGTGTCACAAGAGACCGTGATGATGAACGTTAACATCAGTAAATTAAGCGTTATTGGGTAAGCGAATTTTTTCATTCTAGCCGATTTATATTGATTTAACCTAAGCTAAGGTCTGATTTAGATCCGGATACTCATGGCCTGAATCGTCTGTAAAAAAGGATTAAAGTATAAAGTTAATTAATGAAATAAAGAATAGTACCTTTGACCCCCAATAATTCAATATATGCGATTGCATCGAAACTTGGTTTTTGCCACCATAGATAGTTTACACAGTATTTTTAATGAAAAAAAGGCTGCGGACAAGGTCTTGCGCGGTACGTTAAAAAGAGACAAACGTTGGGGTTCAAGAGATCGCAGTTTTATCGCAGAGACGACATATGACATTGTCCGATGGAAGCGATTATATCAAGAAATTGCCGAAGTAAAAGAACCTTTTGATCGCGATAACTTGTTTCGGCTTTTTGTCGTTTGGGGCACCCTGCGGGGCGTCACATTACCTGACTGGCCTCAATTTGAAGGCAAACCAACTCGAAAAATTAAAGGGCGCTTTGACGCCCTTTCAAAAGTGCGTGTGATCAGGGAATCGATCCCGGACTGGCTCGATAAAGTTGGGCTTGAAGCCTTTGGCAAAGAACAGTGGTCTGCTGAATTAAAGGCATTAAACCAACAAGCCGAGGTTGTCTTGCGCTGTAATACACTTAAGGGAACGCGCAAAGATTTGGCCAGTTCTTTAGCGGCAAATTCAATAGAAACTGAATTGGCCAAACAAACGCCAGAAGGTTTGGTGCTCAAACAAAGAGATAATGTCTTTACCACCGAAGAATTCCAAGCAGGACTTTTTGAGGTACAGGACCTTAACTCGCAACGCGTGGGGCATTGGGTCAAGCCAAAGCCGGGTATGCGGATCATCGACGCCTGTGCTGGTGCGGGCGGAAAGTCACTCCATATGGCGGCCCTAATGGAAAATAAAGGACAGATTATTGCCCTAGATATTTTTCCAAAGAAACTCGAAGAACTCAAACGTCGGGCCCGAAGAAATGGGGCACACAATATTGAAACCCGACTTATTGAATCGCGTAAAACCATTAAAAAGCTATATCAAAAGGCAGACGCCGTGTTGATTGATGCTCCT
>ERZ888423.2100-NODE-2100-length-15650-cov-9.365822_pt1 | contig 15650 bp, 13 predicted proteins | sample MGYA00520523_ERZ888423 | MGnify/ENA primary metagenome ERZ888423 (study PRJEB32303, sample SAMEA104408611) | aquatic metagenome | biome: Brackish water; feature: Pelagic; material: water | place: Baltic Sea | collected 2014-06-08T10:24:00 | depth 30,27 m ...
AATGGTTGTTTAAAAGAGTTTTAATCTTGAAATGTTTGCAAGAATGTTTGCAAGAATTAATTTTTACAAGAATTTTATCTTTAAAAAGATAGTGTTTATAAGGGTTTCAGAAGATACTTAAAAAATTCAATCCAGTACTCATAATCAGGTGGTCCCTGGTTCGAGCCCAGGTGGGACTACAAGCAGAAACCCCTCGAGAAGAGGGGTTTCTTATTTTTTGGAGTTTAATTTTAGAAAGATAGACCATTGAACATTACTCAATCGTCGCTTTAAAAAGCCTTGGTAAGCCCAAGCCTTCATCTTCTGAAGTCATCCAAATTACAGAAGGAGATTCTATATGGATTGCTTCAATTTGCGCCGGGTTCACCGGCAAAACAAAAGTTTCCATTTTGGATTGGTCATAGGGCACCGTAAAATCCGGCAGCAGAAAGAGGTATTGGACCCCATCTGGGCTATAACCCACAAGCCCCATGAGTCCAGAAGCTTCGTGATAATCTGCTCCTGTAATCAGGCAGCGCACATCAAGTGTGTCTTGCGGTTCCAAGTCGTAGTGTCCTGCTTTTTTATCGATTAGATAAATGGCAGAATTTTGCGTTTTTCGGTCTTTGGAAAACAAAACCAATTGATCGCCAAAACTAGCCAATGCCTCCGCATCGAAGGGGTGTTTTTTACGTTTTTTAAAGGACTTTTGTGCTTTATAACTTATTGTAATTGTATCGGTCAGCTCAAAAGAGCGATTCAGGATATAAATTTTTTGATCAGAACGCTTCCCAAAGTTATTTCCTGTGTCCGCAATATAATAATGCTCGGGATCTGCGGTGATATCCTCCCAGTCTATGTTTTCTGTGTTGGCGATTTCAATTGCGTTGAGGAGCTGACCCGCTCGATCAAACGCGAACAATTCTGTAGTCCCCCCAGAGTCATTAAAAGTTAGAAACATGCCCTTATGTACTTCAAGCCCAGAAGTTTCATTGATCGCTCTCGGCAGGTCTTTTGAGGTTAAGGTTAATTGGGCATGACTCAATTCCGGCAAGACAATACTCAGAAGAAGCAGGGCAATTATGGACAAATGATTTGATCGATACATGGTTTAATTGTTTTGTAAATGGAACTCAATATCGGACCAATTTACAAATTTGAAGTTTTGCTTCTCTACTGTGTTAAATCCGTCTTGGACGATAAAGAGTCCTTTTGGAAAGCCAGGTAAAGCCTCGGCGGTAACGTCGATACCATCAGTTTCTTCAGCGCCATCAATGCTGCCCGAAGGGACTATTTTAAAGACGCCAAGCAGGGACAGGGATTGACGATCCAGCACACCATAACTGTTTGCGCCTTGAATGGAACAAAGGAGATAGCCCTGACCTTCCCCTTGATCATAAAGGGTAAGGCCTTCGATATCAGCAATCAAAAGCGTGTCGTCGGTCGCCAAAACTAAACGCGGGGCAAAGGCGGAATGATCCACTAAAGGGTAGGCCCATATTCCCCGATCCTCTTCAGCGATGTAGAGCGTTTTGTGATGGGTGTCTGCCACCAGTCCTTCTACTGTAGAATTTAATCTAAATACTTGGGGGTCGTTGACGGAAATAGCCTTTTTATCGTCATCGTCCGTAGAATTTTGCGCCTTGGTTTGCGCAGGCTGAGCGTATGAAGCGCGCATAATGGTTCCATCTTTGTCGCTAGCGACAAAATAATGGACGCCTTGCTCGCTAAAGGCACATAATCCATACAGATCGCCCATTTCTTGACCGATAACCTCACGGTGAATGAGAAATAATGCTCCAGAGTCATTTAATCTAAAAAAATCTATACTGTGGGTTGAACGGTTCGTCCCAATCACTAATGCACTGGTAATAATTCCGTTTGAGTTTGGGCTAAAATAAGATGGATTGATATCCACATTATTGATGTTGCCAAAGCCAAATCGATTCAGTTTTTTGCCGCTTAAATCATAGGTTTCTAAACCGAATTTCTTGTCGGTCCCAACGATTATTGTGCCCGCCGGATTATTCGAGGGCACCCAAATACAAGGGTCGTCGGCGCCGTCATCTGGAGATTCCACAGGAGTTGTTTCGCAGGTGGCCGTTACTTCAAAAATGACCGGGTCGTCATTTTGTGACAACCCGATCATAGAACTAATTAATAAAAAACAAACTAAAATTTTCTGCATTAGAAGTCAATTTTCACCCCAGCGTTCCAGCTCAAGTTATAGTATTCTAATTGCATGGTTCTTTCGGCAATTCCTTGATAGTAGCGCAATGGCTGATTGGTCAAGTTTTTAAGTTCTGCAAACAAACGAATAGAATCGCTGAGGGCATAACTCGCGTTGACATCAACAAAAAGCTGTTGGTCGTAGTAACGGTCTTCCCATTCTGCACCACCGACTTCATCAAGGGCTTCTCCTGAAAAATTCAACGAAGTGCGCACGAACATTTTTTTGGTTTCGTAAGCTAAAGAACTGTTGAACATATTTTTTACCGCCCCTACCAAAGGAATGTCTTCGCGGCCATCTACACCATCTGTTTTTGAATCTGTGTAGGTGTAGTTTCCGTAGTACGTTAAGTTCGACAAGAACCCAGGTAAGAAGTCAAGTTTGCTCTGCAAGGAAACCTCGAATCCAGTTACACTCGCAGTACGCCCATTACGCACTTGAGAATAAGTCCAATCGTTACCATCGCCGTAATCATACTCAGTTGTCGTGTAGGTGTAAAGCCAGTTGTTCATATTCTTGTGGAAGGCCCCTAATGAGATAAGGCCAACACTTCCCATATATTTCTCGGCTGTAAAGTCAAAGTTTTGAGAAACCGTGGCTTCGAGCTCAGGGTTTCCTTCGGAGATTTCTTGATCTTCAACGATAATTGCTCTAAAAGGCACAATATTAAAGTAACCTGGACGCGCCAAAGAAGTGGTGTATGCCGCGTTCAATACAATGTCATCAGTGAGTTCGTGTTGTAAAGTAACACTAGGCAAGAAGTTGCCGTAATCCCCGGAACCTTTTAACTCTTCGACACGCTCAGTACCATCTTCCTCAACAGTGTATCCATACCCGGTGTATTCGATTTCTGTTTGTTCAAAACGCGCACCAGCAATTAATTTTGTTTTTTCACCGATCTCAGAAGTTAACATACCATAAGCGGCGAGAACAGATTCTTTCGCGTTATAGTTGGAGGTAATAAACTCTTCTAAAACAGAGACACCTTCACTTGGCGGCATGATCACGTCACCGAGAAACTGAGGGGTCGCAAAGAATCCGTGCTGGTATTCGCTACCGGGTAAATAATCGGACACAGTGTAGTCTGCAAAGGCTACATCCGCCATTGTTGCGTAACGAGATTCCACGTAATCGGAAAAGTCAAAGAAGTTGTTGTCTCGAAGTTTTTCCTTGCTTTTATATTTTCCACCGAACTTGAAGGTTCCAACTTTTTCCTTGGGAAACTTAAAATCGACGCGGAAACTTTCGTCTGTTTCTTCAGTCAGGCCGTTTTGTTCTGTAGCTTCGTTGAAATTAAAAGCAGCCACATCGTTCCATTGGTCCCCAGCAAAACGAATTACAGGAAATTGTGGGTCACTTATATCAATAGCAGAGATTGGCACGTCTTTTTGTTCAAAACGAATGTAACGTTCATTAGGACGCTGTTCGTCTGCTTTGGAAGTACTGGCTTTCCATGTCATTAGAACGTTTCCAAACTGGTGATCTCCACCAAGAGCAATCTTGTATGTGCTTTGGGCTTCGAGACGACGATTTTGGTTGTCGTCGTTGTCAATGCCCCCTTTGGTTTGCTTACGGACACGAACCGTATTTTCTTCAACATCGAACTTTGCCATGCGTAAGCGGAAGCGGTTTTCCCAGTCATCCCGGTTGTTGTACATGCTCTTGATGTAAAACTGATGGTTGTTGTTTAGCGCATAATCCAAATTGGCGGAAATTGATCGACGCGTTCTTTTTACGTCATAACGACGGATGTCGTGCTCGTCAAATGGGCTGTCGGCGGCCCAATCTTCAGGATTATTCCAAACAAATTCGATATTATCAGAACCATAGTCATTGGTCTGAATACTTGAGCTAATGGTGTATCGGAATTTATCACTCACTTTATCTGCAACAATAAACGATGCAGCGCCATTATATCCATCACGGATGGCGTTAAGTCCGTATGATCCTGTGGCAGAAAAACGAAAACGGTTAGGGTTCGAGCGCGTAATCAAGTTAACGGACCCTCCAATGGCATCCCCCTCCATGTCTGGCGTCAAAGACTTGTTCACTTCGATGGTTTGAATCATGTCCGATGGAATAAGGTCCATTTGTACACGACGATTGTCTCCTTCAGCAGAAGGAATACGCTCACCATTGAGGGTCACTGAGTTTAAACCTGGAGCAAAACCTCTGATGATAATGTCACGAGCTTCACCTTGATCATTTTGCATGCTGATCCCGGGCACACGACGAAGTGCATCCCCGATGTTCGCATCAGGGAATTTACCGACCTGATCCGAAGAAATAACATTGGTCACATTAATGTCAGTGCGTTGTTTGTTCAGGGCCTTGTTGATCCCTGCTTGGAACCCAGAAACGACAACTTCGTTAAGTTCGTTTACTGATGCGCTGAGGTTAAATTCTACATAACTCGTCTGTCCTTCGCTAACAGTGACACTTTGCGTTTTAGACTCAAACCCAACGTAAGAGACCATGATTTGATCCTCGCCCGCAGGGACAGACGTTAGGGTGAAATACCCGTCAAAATCGGAAATTGCGGCTACGCCTGAATTTTCAGCCATAATCGTTGCGCCCGGAAGCGGGAAATTGTCTTGATCCAAAACACGACCTTTTACTTGGCCCGACTGAGCCCAGGTGATGCTGGTCAAAAGCACAAATACAGTAGATAAAATTGTTTTCATTCTTGTTTAGTTTTTTGAGCTTGTTGTTGATCACAAAAATAGTTTTGGAGGTTAAAAATGAGTTTAACCTAGTGTTATTAGACTGTCAAGAATTTGCAAAATAAAGGGTAAAATAAAGTGGTGGTTTACCTAGAATTAACAATATGTAAACAAACAAAAACACAACGGATCAATTGTCAACAAGATTCAAATAGGCAGTGGGTACGCGGCGATGTAAACGAACAGTGGGCAGATAAATGGCCGCTTAATCCATCACTTTTTTTATCGTTATAACAATGAGAACTTAAAATTCAATTATATTTGGGCCGTATGAAGAGCCCTAAATACGCGTAAGACTATGCCACCACCACCAGACGCATCTGTCCCTATCGACCAACACCTGCACTATTTAATTGTAGCTGGCGTGGCTTTTGGTCTTTATTGGGCTTACAAACAAATCAAGTCCCAGCGTAGCCGCGACTGATCCGCGCGACATACTTTCCGATGATATCAAATTCGAGATTGACGACACGGCCCGCCTGAAGGGTTTTAAAATTGGTGTGCTCGTAAGTGTAAGGAATAATGGCAACCCCGAGCACCCCCGGCGCACTATCTACCACTGTCAAACTCACGCCATTAATGGTAATGGATCCTTTTGAAACTGTGACGTGCCCTGAGTCCTTGTCATAAGTAAATAGGTAATGCCAACTCCCGTCTTTTTCCTCAGCCATTGAACAGGTGCCGACAAGGTCCACATGGCCTTGAACAATATGTCCATCGAGTCGATCTCCGAGCTGCATGGCGCGTTCCAAATTAACCAGCCCGCCGACGTGCCAATGGCTTAGGTTGGTTTTGTCCAGGGTTTCTTGAATCGCGGTAACGGTGTAAAGATCCCCTTGAATGTCAACAACAGTAAGACATACCCCATCATGGGCAAGAGACTGGTCTATTTTTAGCTCATGAGTGAAGTCACAACGCAGGGTGATGTGTAGATTTCCCCCGTCTTGAGTAAGCGCAATTATTTCGCCAATTGATTCTATAATACCTGTGAACATACCCTCAATTATTTACCTTTGCAAAAGTAACACCCAAAGCGCTCATATGGCAATAAACAATCCAATAATTATAGGAATTTCAGTTGGAGACCTTAACGGGATTGGCCCAGAAATTGTGTTAAAGAGCTTTGCGGACCCAAGAATGCTGGAATTCTGTACCCCAGTGATTTTTGCCAACATCAAGTTTTTGACTTGGTATAAAAAAGAATTAGGCCTAGAATGTCACCTCAATGCCTTGAGTGACTTGAGCCAGGTCAATCACGGAAAAATCAATGTGTTTAACGCTTGGTCAGAAACTTTTGAAGCCCAGTATGGAAAAGTTGACCCAAAAGCAGGCTTTTTGGCGATTACTTCGTTAAAAAAAGCGGTCAATGCGCTCAAAAACAAAAAAATTGACGCCTTGGTTACAGCCCCAATTGACAAAAAAAACAGTCAATCTGAGGAGTTTAAGTTTCCGGGGCACACCGATTATCTCGCTCAAGAGTTTGGTGGCTCTGCTTTGATGTTTATGGTCTCTGAGGAAGTACGCGTTGGACTCCTGACCGACCACGTACCCGTTAAAGACGCTCCAGCCGCCATTACAAAGGACTTAATCAGACAAAAGGCGGTCGCAATGATGGCGTCTTTGACTCAAGATTTTGGGATTACCCGCCCAAAGATTGCGGTTCTTGGGGTAAACCCTCATTCTGGTGACCAAGGCGTAATCGGCAGTGAAGATCAAGATACAATGGCCCCCACAATCAATGCGATGCGCGAGGAAGGCAGCCTTATCTATGGCCCTTATCCAGCCGACGGATTTTTTGGGTCAGGCCAATACAAGCATTTTGATGCTGTTTTGGCAGCCTACCACGATCAAGGCCTGATCCCTTTTAAAACCCTGTCGTTTGGCGCGGGCGTTAACTTTACCGCCGGCTTGAATGCTGTGCGGACTTCTCCGGATCACGGTACTGCTTTTGATATCGCCGGAAAAAATCAAGCGAACATTAGCTCATTTAAGGAGGCCGTTTTTACGGCTTTAAACATCGTGCGTCACCGAAAAATGCATCGAAAACTGACCCAGGCTCCGCTTGAGATTTCGGCAAAAGGACCGTCGCACAAAAAGAAACATCATTAGGCTCAGGCAAATAAAATTATTTACTATCTTTGCGACCGCCTTTTTTAGGGCCGAGGATTAAAATACTTTTGTGCACATGAAGGAAATGAAAGATTATACCATTCCTTTTGTGGGGCTAAAAATTGGCCGACACAAATACGATTTTGATCTGGACAAGAAGTTCTTTGAGCATTTTGAGTACGATGAGTTCCATCAAGCGGACATAAAACTCGAGGTAATTTTGGACAAAAAGCCAAATATGCTGGAGATTGAGTTGTCATTTGATGGATCGGTTAATGTGTCCTGCGACCGAACGAATGAGCCATTTGATTTGCCTGTTGAGGGCAATTATCATTTTGTTGTAAAGTTTGGCCAGGAGCAAGACGACTTGCATGATGAACTCTTGATTCTGCCCCACGGTGCGTATCAAGTAAATATTCAGCAACAAGTTTACGAATCTATTGTCTTGGCTTTGCCCAGCAAGAGAATTCATCCCGGTATCGCAGAGGGCACACTAAAAAGCGACGTACTCGAACAACTAGAAGCACTCAAACCAAAGGGAGCACAACAAAATCAATTAGAAGATGTTGACCCCCGTTGGGATAATTTAAAAAATCTATTAACGGACAAATAATATTGCGCCATGGCACATCCTAAAAGAAAAATCTCCAAAACAAGAAGAGATAAAAGACGTACCCATTATAAAGCTACAGTTGCTCAAATCGCTACAGATCCAACAACGGGCGAGGCACATCTATACCACCGTGCCCACTGGCATGAAGGCAAATTGTACTACAAAGGTCAAGTCGTTATTGACGCTGTAGGCGAGGTGGCTTAAAACACGAACGCATTAGGCGCTCTTTAAACTCTCATTTGAATTAAAGTGAGAGTTTTTTTGTGCGCTGAAAATTGCACAAAAGCGTCAAAAACACACGCGTTTTTGCTCAAAAATTAGTACTTTTCCCCTCGAAAATTGGAATTTTGGCTAAAAAGCGCAAATTTTATTCCAAAGCATATGACAAAAATTAAAGCAGCCATTACCGCTGTTGGAGGCTATGTTCCAGACTACGTCTTAACCAACGAGATTTTGGAGACTATGGTCGACACAAATGATGAATGGATTCTTTCGAGAACAGGCATTAAAGAGCGTCGTATTTTAAAAGAGCCAGGCCAAGGAACTTCTTATATGGCCATCAAGGCGGCCCAGCAACTTTTGGAGAAAGCCAACGTTGATCCCAAGGAAATCGATTTATTGATTATGGCCACGGCCACTCCAGACATGCTTGTGGCTTCAACAGGGGTGTATGTCGCTACAGAAATCGGGGCGACGAATGCTTTTTCGTATGATTTATCCGCCGCGTGCTCTAGCTTTTTATACGGTATGAGTACCGCAGCAGCGTATATTGAATCGGGTCGTTACAAAAAAGTTTTGTTAATCGGTGCGGATAAAATGTCGTCGGTGATTGATTACACGGACCGAACCACCTGTATTATTTTTGGGGATGGTGCGGGCGCGGTTTTATTTGAACCCAATACAGAGGGCCTAGGCCTTCAAGACGAGTACCTGCGTTCCGATGGAATTGGGAGAAATCACTTAAAAATGGATGCGGGTGGATCAATATTACCTGCTTCTGAGCAGACCGTCGCCAACAAACAGCATTATGTCTTTCAGGACGGTAAAACCGTATTTAAATTTGCCGTATCAAATATGGCCGATGCCTGCGCCCGAGTAATGGAGCAAAACGGTTTAACGAAGCAGGACATACAGTGGCTTGTGCCCCATCAGGCGAACAAGCGTATTATTGATGCCGCAGCAAGCCGTATGGGCGTCACCGAAGACAAGGTGATGATGAATATTCTGCGTTATGGAAACACCACATCAGCTACCTTACCGCTTTGTTTGATGGATTATGAATCTCAGCTTAAAAAAGGTGATGGCCTTGTGTTTGCCGCTTTTGGTGGTGGATTTACATGGGGCGCAGTTTATTTGACCTGGGCGTATAACGGAGCATAAATTAGAGTTTATATAAAACAAGACTTATGGACATTAAAGACATTCAAAATTTAATCAAGTTTGTAGCCAAGTCCGGCGCTAGTGAAGTGAAACTTGAGATGGAGGACATCAAAATCACCATCAAAACCGGAGGCGATAGCGAACGCGCTGAGACCTCTGTTTATCCAGCAACCCACACGGTCATGCATGCTGCTCCGGCAGCACTGCAAGTGCCTGTGCCGTCCCCTGCAGCCCCTGTGGCTGAATCTTCACCTGCAGCAGCAGCCCCTGCAGCAGAAAACGATAAATACATTACCGTTAAGTCGCCAATTATTGGGACATTTTACAGAAAACCTTCACCGGATAAATCGGTATTTGTTGAGGTTGGAGATACGGTAAGCCCTGGCAGCGTTTTGTGCGTTATTGAAGCCATGAAGTTGTTTAATGAAATTGAAAGTGAGGTTTCTGGGAAAATTGTAAAGGCCTTGGTAGACGATTCATCGCCTGTTGAATTTGATCAGCCTTTATTTTTGATCGACCCAGCTTAATTTAAAAGCAGCACCATGCCGTCAAAAAAAACCAAAGGCCCGAATAAGGCCCAAGAAAATAGCATGTTTAAAAAAATATTGGTCGCCAATCGCGGAGAGATCGCCCTTAGGGTGATTCGAACCTGTAAAGAAATGGGCATTAAAACGGTAGCAGTTTATTCTACTGCAGACGCTGAAAGTTTGCACGTAAAGTTTGCTGACGAGGCCGTTTGTATTGGCCCTGCACCGAGTTCAGAGAGCTACTTGAAAATAGCCAACATCATTGCCGCGGCCGAAATCACCAATGCAGATGCGATCCACCCTGGGTACGGATTTTTGTCTGAAAACGCTAAGTTTTCAAAGATTTGTGAAGAACATGGCATCAAGTTCATCGGGGCTTCGGCCAAGATGATTGACCAAATGGGAGACAAAGCGTCAGCCAAAGCGACGATGAAGGCTGCAGGCGTTCCCTGTGTCCCTGGAAGTGATGGAATTATTCCGGATTTTGAAACCTGTAAAAAGGTGGCAAAAGAGACGGGTTATCCGGTCATGCTCAAAGCAAGTGCTGGGGGCGGAGGAAAAGGGATGCGCGCCGTTTGGAAAGAAGAAGACCTACAGAATGCTTGGGAATCCGCCAGACAAGAGAGTAAAGCGGCTTTTGGCAACAACGACATGTATATGGAAAAGTTGATCGAAGAGCCACGGCACATAGAAATTCAAGTCATTGGCGATAGTCGAGGAAAAGCTTGTCATTTGAGTGAGCGCGATTGCTCAATTCAAAGACGCCATCAAAAGCTTACTGAAGAAACGCCAAGCCCATTTATGACGGATGAATTGCGGCATGCGATGGGAGAAGCAGCGGTAAAAGCGGCAGAATTCATAAGTTATGAGGGCGCAGGGACTATTGAGTTTTTGGTCGATAAACACCGAAACTTCTATTTTATGGAGATGAACACCCGTATTCAGGTGGAACACCCAATTACAGAACAAGTAGTGGATCACGACTTGATCCGAGAGCAGATTTTAGTCGCAGCAGGCGTGCCGATTTCAGGAAAAAACTACCTGCCTCAACTGCATTCAATAGAGTGTCGTATCAACGCAGAGGATCCCTATAATGGATTCCGACCCTCGCCAGGAAAGATCACCACGCTCCACGCCCCAGGAGGTCACGGAGTGCGCTTAGACACCCACGTTTACGCAGGGTATTCAATTCCACCAAACTATGATTCAATGATCGCAAAGCTGATCACCACGGCTCAAACCCGTGAGGAAGCCATTAATAAAATGAAGCGCGCTTTGGATGAGTTTGTTATCGAGGGCATAAAAACCACCATACCCTTTCACAGACAACTTATGGACCACCCCGATTATGTTGCCGGAAACTACACCACGGCCTTTATGAACGAATGGAAAATGGAAGAGTAATAGTTTAATAACCCTCCCGAACGGAGGGTTATTTTATTTAGCGCTGAAGGGTTATTAATTCAAAATGGGCCAAAACAGATCATATTGGGAATCCTATTTACTTAAGGATATCGACTACCTAATCGTCGGTGGTGGTATTGTGGGACTTACCTGTGCCCTAACCTTAAAATCAGAACATCCTAAGGCGCGTGTCGTTGTAATTGAACGAGGAATTTGGCCCTCAGGAGCCAGTATTAAAAACGCGGGATTTGCTTGTTTTGGGAGTGTTTCAGAGATTTTAGATGACGCCCAACGTCATTCAGAACAAGAACTTATCGGACTAATTCGTCAAAGAGCTCAGGGACTGCAGCGCTTAAAATCAATCGTGGCGCCAGAGACCATGGACTATCAAGAGCGCGGCGGCTACGAATATTTTTTAAGGCACCAGGGCGCTTTGGCAGAACAGTGTTTTACCCACCTTGATTGGGCCAATCAACTCGCAAAAGAGGCTTTAAAAACAACTCAGGATGTTTTTACCCCGGTGGAGAATCGATTTGGTTTTTCTGGGATTTCGCCCAAAGGCATTCTGAATAAGTTTGAGGGACAGATTCACACTGGGCGACTTATGGAGGCCCTATCGCTGAAGGCGGCTGTCTGTGGCGTTCATTTTCTGGGCGGCGTTAAAGCCATTTCCCATACTGCGAATTCAAGTGAAGTTGTGCTGCAAACACAAGATCACGGAATAATTACCACAAAAAAACTTTTACTCGCCACCAACGGTTATACACAAGATTACCTTTCGGACTTGGTCACCCCGGCGCGGGCTCAAGTACTGATTACGGCGCCGATTCCTGACCTCAAGATTGAAGGGACATTCCATTTAGATCAGGGCTACTATTATTTTAGAAATATTGAGGGGCGCATACTGCTAGGAGGTGGCCGAAACCTCGATTTTAAAGGCGAGCAAACGACCTTAGAGCAAACCACAGAACAAATTCAAGGGGCTCTAGAGCGCATGTTGCGCGAGGTAATTTTACCAGACTTCCCTGGCCATGCGATTGGTATTGAGCGCCGTTGGTCCGGAATTATGGGCGTGGGCCCTCAAAAAAAACCTATTGTCAATACTCTTGCCCCAAATGTTTATTGTGGGGTTCGTCTTGGAGGGATGGGCGTCGCTATAGGCGCCGAGGTCGGCCAAAAACTTGCGGAATTAGCCACAGAAGTATCATGAGCTCATAGATCAATCGCGAGATGAATAAAAAAAACCAGCCACTAAGGGCTGGTTTTTTTATTGTAGTCTTACTAAACCGATGGAGAGTAAAACAATAATGAACTTCAGTAAATTAGTTTTTCATTAACTGAACTGTAGTACTTCCTGAAGCGGTGTTGATTTGGGCAAAATAAGCGCCTTTGCTTAAGTTGCTGTTGTCGATGGCCAAAGCAGTTCCTGGGTTGTTGAATTGAGCAACTTTCTTCCCTAAAACATCAAAAAGAACGACTTGTGTCATATCGTACTGAGCAGAACGCACATTCCAAACTGAATTTGATGGGTTTGGCGCTACGCTAAATGAGGCCGTATTAAAGTCATTAACACTCAAAGCGCCACCGCTTACCACAACACTTCCAAGAGTAGCTTCGTCGTCTGGATTAGCGTTTAATCCAATGATTTGGAATCCGTATTGAACGACCGCATCCTCAGCTGGGTTTACGTCAGTAAAGACCACTTCGAAGTTAGCTCCGTTTAACGGAACAGTCGCTTGTTTTAGCACTGAGTAATTGGCGTTGAATACTTTAATAAAAGCCACAGCATCATAAGCTCCGTCAAGGGTATTGCTGTTTACGTTACCAGAAAAAGTTAATTCGGCACCAGCTAAAAAAATATCCTCGATGTAAGAGTTACCTTCAAAAATTTTAGCACCTAATCCAGTAGTTTGGTCTACCCAGAAAGGATCTGTTGGGTTTGCTGCATAAGTGTTGAAGTTTGGCTGAAGGGTTAAAGTTCCAGCTCCGGCGTCAACTACAGTTTTGATGTCTTGGATCCCCCATGGCTCACCAAAAACGTAATTACCAGTTGCAGGATCAAAAATGTTAGCATAGCCTAACCAGTTTCCGCCAGCGTCAACGCTCACAGAGTTTTGTGCTGCCACACCCAAACTTAAAGTCAGGACGGCAATCATTGAAAATAATTTTGTTTTCATAAGTTAAAGATTAATAAAGTGAATTAAATGTTTGATTTATTTTGGTTCAGTTGTTTTTATTGATAAACGCGTATATAATCTATTTCTAAGCTAGAGCTCTGGAAGTTTGGATCAACGGTCCCCCCAAAGGCTCCGCCCATAGCGATATTGGTGATGAGGAAGAAATCACTGTCAAAGGGCATCAACTGGGTATTGGCCACTGAATGATAAACATTTCCGTCTACGGAAAATTTGATTTCATCGGCGGTCCATTCCACAGCATAAACGTGAAAATCATCAGAAACGCCTGGAACGGTGATTCCTTGTGTTACAGCATTACCCCCAAAATTACCTGGATAGTGGAGCGATGAAAATATTTCATCTTGGTTATTGCCCACATGCTCCATGATATCGATTTCTCCACAAGCAGGCCAAGTGTTGGTTTGATAATCAGAACCGAGCATCCAAATCGCAGGCCACGTTCCGCCACCAGTGGGGAGTTTTGCTCGCGCTTCAACACGCCCATAGGTAAAGTCAAACTTTTGATTGGACTTAATTCGTGCTGAGGTATAATTACTGCCAGCAAAAAACTCAGATTTGGCCGTGATGCGCAACACACCATTATCTACAATGATGTTTGAAGGATCGTCCGTATAATATTGGACCTCTTCGTTACCCCATCCATTGTTCCCAGTTCCTAGGTCATAGCTCCAGTTTTCGGAACATGGTGCTCCGTCTACATCAAATTCTTCAGCCCATACCAGCACATCATTACCTCCGCTGCCTGGGTTACCAGTGGTCCCAGCACATTCCACAGGCCCCGAAGTCGTTTCAGGAACAAAAGTGTGGTACCAGGCGAGTTGTGCTCCTGGTGGATCAAATGGATCTTGTAGGCCACGAACGACTAATTCGTCTGCGGTTAGTGAAACTATTTCATAAGACGACGCTCCAGACCAGTAAGAAAGAAAGCTATTCTGGAGGGTTAGGGTTGAAGCCCCAGTATTGGCGTCATCGAGCACAACAAAAGAAGTGTCAAACGACAAAAATGGGGTCAAATCACGACACTCATCATTAAACTGACCGGGGTTATCATTGGGAAAAAATCGCTTGATCTCGGCCCAGTTGATAAATGATGCATCCCCAGGCTCTAATTGGAAGCGGTAGTCTCCCATTCCGTCATAACTAAAGATCAGTACATCATCATACATGCATGGATTGAGCTGATTTGGTGTAGCGATAAAGTAATTGGCAAAATCCACAGCCGGGTCACCCACACCGAAGTGTCCGGTAGTACCAGAATCCCAAACCCAGCGCTTGCCTTGGTTTGGCGCACCCGCTAAATTTTGAAGAATAACGGGGTCGATCATTAAGATGACATCAAGGTCAATACTGCGCGAGATTGAACTGGCTGCACCGCCTCGTCCATAGGCAATGATCACGATATCCTGGGTGTAAACCCCAGTGTCCGTATATCGGAAATTCGCAGATTCCCCCGGCCCGATGACCACAGGGTCTAAATCCGGCTTGAAGTAGACATGAAAAGTCAAGGCGTATTCCGCGGTTGGTGTTACAGAAACATTGCCGGACAAATCATCAGCGACATCAATGGTTGCTTCAAGATTAGTTGGCGCGAGCACATCACCAAAAGGCGTATCATCGTCCTGACACGAGACCAACATAAGCGGCAGAGCCAAGAGCGCAAAAATTAATTTCTTATAGTTCATCAGATGCGTTTTAGTTTGCATAATCAATATTATCATAATAGAATGTGTCGTCATTACCGGTGTTCCCAAAATCAAAGAATACAACGATTTTAGCATACTCTTGTGTAAGATCAAAACCACTAAAATCAAATTCTAATGTTTCCCATTGACCCGACACCGTGGTTATGACATCGAACTCCATGGCGATATTTGGGTTTGCCGCATTTTCGACTTTTAATTTAACAGTGCTGCCTATTATTGGGGACCATACATCCATTTTAAGAGATGAGTTTTGAGCAAAATCTAAGTTTTCGCCAAGAGGAATAGCCGTACCTGCATAGACAAGAGCCCCTGCTTCTTTAAAAAACTCCACCACAGTCGCACTGGTATTGATGCCTGAGGGATCTGGATTGGCTATTTTGGTGTTGATCGCTCCTGCAAAATCAAAAAAGGTGTAGTCCTGTGTTGCGTCTTCGAAGGTTAGTGGCAGTAGAATCGGGTTGTCAATAATAACTTCGGTGGTTGCTTCAATGGTTTGACTTCCGCCGCTAAGGGCTACAACGCGTACCTGGTAGGCGCCTATCTCTGCATAGGTATGAACTACTGAAGACCCGACCTCAAGAGGGGTGGCGACTTCGTTTTCTTGGTCTCCAAAGAAGACTTCAAAACCTGAGGCCAAATTGGCTGTGGCTGAAACTTCAATAGAAAAACTATCTCCAGCGACAGGGGAGACATTAATCTCCAAGTTTTCAGGGGCTAGGTAGGCCACGGAGACGGGCTGTTCTAGCGGCGCAGATTCCTCTCCATTGATGTTTTCCGCGGTAAG
>ERZ888423.2101-NODE-2101-length-15644-cov-8.360062_pt1 | contig 15644 bp, 11 predicted proteins | sample MGYA00520523_ERZ888423 | MGnify/ENA primary metagenome ERZ888423 (study PRJEB32303, sample SAMEA104408611) | aquatic metagenome | biome: Brackish water; feature: Pelagic; material: water | place: Baltic Sea | collected 2014-06-08T10:24:00 | depth 30,27 m ...
GGTCTCTGCCCGATCATCCGACATGGGCAGGAGGCGGACTCCCGGCTGCCATCGGGCGCAGAGGGCCTCGGTGACGGCCGAGAGCGGGTAGCCACCGTTGAGCATCTGTGTGCGCACGAGATGGGTGGCAATATCTCGATCGCCCAGGCCAAACCAGGAGGGCTCAAGGTCGTAGCGAGCGAGCTCGTCTTTGACGGTGAAGGTCTCATCCTCCCGACCCCAGCCGCGGGCCTCACTGATGCCGCCACCGAGGGTGTACATCACGGTGTCGAGGTCCGGGCAGACACGTAGTCCATGGATCCAGATGTCATCGCCGGTGTTGCCCACGACGGTGATCTCGGAGTCAGGTCCGGCAGCGATCAGGAGGCCACGCAGGAAGCGGGCTCCACCGATACCGCCGGCAAGCACGGTAATGCGATGGGGGGGACTCTCAGCCGCGGACATGGACATAGAGTGACATGGTGCCGCGAACGCCGTCCGGAGTCATCCGCGCACTGGCGCGCGCCCGACGGGGTGTGGCGTTGTCGCCGGAGGAGGCCACCTGGCTCCTATCTGCCCGCGGTGAGGCTTTGGAAGAGCTCATGATCATCGCGGCGGGACTGCGTGACCGGGGTCTCGTCGACGCCGGTCGCGAGGGCATCATCACGTACTCGCCCAAGGTCTTCATCCCCGTGACCCGGCTGTGCCGGGACCGATGCCACTACTGCACCTTCGCGACGGTGCCCCATCGGGTCGAGGCGCCCTATCTGTCACCCGACGAGGTGGTGGAAATCGCTCGGCGCGGTGGTGACCTCGGATGCGCCGAGGCGCTCTTCACGCTGGGGGATCGACCCGAGGACCGGTGGCCCGTTGCGCGGCAGTGGCTCGACGAGGCGGGCTATGCAGACACCCTGGCCTATGTCCGAGCAATGGCGATCCGCGTCCTCGAGGAGACCGGTCTGCTGCCGCACCTGAATCCCGGTGTCATGACCTGGGAGGAGATGCGTCGCCTTAGGCCCGTCGCACCCAGCATGGGCATGATGCTCGAAACGACCTCGGAGCGGCTGTGGTCAACGCCCGGTGGTCCCCACTTCGCAAGCCCCGACAAAGAGCCGCGGGTGCGGCTGCAGGTGATCGAAGATGCAGGCCGGCTGGCAGTGCCCTTCACCACGGGGATTTTGGTCGGCATCGGCGAGACGGCGGAGGAGCGGGTCGATGCGCTCTTTGCGCTGCGTGCCGCCCACCGCCGCCATCGCCACCTCCAGGAGATCATCGTCCAGAATTTTCGCGCCAAAGATGACACGGCGATGCGCCAGGAACCGGATCTCGAGGCGGCGGACTATCTCGCCACGCTCGCGACGGCGCGCATCGTGTTGGGACCGCGGGTGAGGATCCAGGCGCCCCCCAATCTCTCCGCTGACCTCACGTCCCTGCTGCGAGCGGGTGTCGATGATTGGGGTGGGGTGAGTCCCGTGACTCCCGACCACGTCAACCCCGAGCGACCCTGGCCACAGCTTGAGGACTTGCGTGAGCGGACCCGTGCTGCCGGCTTTGACCTTCGGGCCAGATTGACCGCCCACCCGGAGTACGTGCTGACGGGGGAGTGGATCGATCCACGACTACGTCCCCACGTCAATGCGCTCGTCGACCGGGACGGCCTCCTCCGTGAGGGTGCCCGCCCCCAGGGGAGGCCGTGGCAGGAGGTGGACGGGGCCCTGGGGTCCTACTCGGCCTTCGCTGCCCGGGCTGCTGGCGGACGGGTCGACCTGCACATCGACATCGATATTGCCGGCCGCCAGTCTGATCGCCGTGCCGACTTTGCGGAGGTCTACGGCGACTGGGATGACGTTCGTGAGCGCGCTGGTGCATCGACGTCATCGATGCCGACGCGACTTGATTCCGATGTCCGCGCGGCACTGGATCTTGCCCATGCCAACCCTGCGGCACTGGCTCGAGAAGACAACGCCGATGCGGCCCTCGCACTGATGACAGCGACCGGCGAAGCGCTTGAGGCCGTGGTGCGCTTGGCCGATGAGGTGCGCCGGGATGCTCTGGGCGATGAGGTCACGTACGTCGTGAACCGCAACATCAACTTCACCAATGTCTGCTACACCGGCTGCCGATTCTGCGCTTTCGCTCAGCGCGAATCTGACGTGGATGCCTTCACACTGTCGCTCGAGGAGGTGGCGAGTCGGGTGCGTGAGGCCGTCGAGGCAGGTGCGACGGAGATTTGCATGCAGGGCGGGATCCATCCCGACCTGCCGGGATCGGCGTACTTCGACCTCGCGCGAGCGGTCAAAGCAGCCGCTCCCGGTGTGCATTTGCACGCCTTCAGTCCCATGGAGGTGGTCAACGGTGCGAGTCGGGCGGACCTATCGATCCGTGAATGGCTTGAGGCCGCGCGTGAAGCCGGCGTTGACTCGCTCCCGGGCACGGCTGCCGAGATCCTCGACGATGACGTGCGCTGGATCCTCACCAAGGGCAAACTCCCCGCGCGTACCTGGATCGAGGTTGTCACGACCGCGCACGACGTAGGTCTGCCCACAACATCAACGATGATGTACGGCCATGTCGATGAGCCGCGACACTGGGTGGATCATCTACGTGTCCTGCGATCGATCCAGGAACGCACCGGCGGCTTTACGGAGTTCGTCCCCCTGCCGTTCATTCACCACAATGCGCCTCTCTACCTCGCCGGTGCCGCGCGCCCCGGGCCCACCGGTCGGGACAACCGAGCCGTCCATGCGATGGCGCGCCTGCTCCTCCACGGTGCCGTGTCTCACGTGCAGTGCTCGTGGGTGAAGCTGGGCGATGATGGGTGTCGCGCCGTGCTGGCCGGTGGGGTCGACGACCTCGGCGGGACCCTCATGGAGGAGACAATTAGCCGGATGGCGGGCTCCGAGCACGGGTCGGCCAAGACGGTCGCCGAGCTCCAGGACCTCATCCGATCGGCTGGGCGGACCCCCAGGGAGAGGACCACCGGGTATGGCACCCCCCCGGCTCGCCCGGGGACTCCACACGACCGAGTTGGCCTGCGGGCTTGACGGGGGTGCCTCAGGACCTATGTAATGACACCGGTGTTATTTACGGTCGCGGGGCAGCCCGCGCCACACGGAGGGAGGTTCGGCAGTGGTTGATCCCGTGCTCCTACCGTTGGCTAACGCGGATGACATGGAGGTCATGGAGTGGCAGGAGCGTGCCCTGTGTGCCCAGACCGACCCCGAGGCGTTCTTCCCGGAAAAGGGTGGCAGCACGCGCGAGGCTAAGCGCGTATGCCTGTCCTGTGACGTCCGGGGTGAGTGCTTGGAGTACGCCCTCGCCAACGACGAGCGCTTCGGTATCTGGGGTGGCCTATCCGAGCGCGAGCGGCGCCGGCTGAAGAAGCAGGCAGTCTGAGCGGACGCCACCGCGTCACGGCTGTCATCGTCGCTCGTGATGGCGCGGTGTGGTTGCCCGCGGTCCTCACGGTCCTGAGCGGGCAATCTCGCCATCCGGAAGCCATTGTTGGTGTCGATGCTGGGTCCACCGACACGAGTGCGCGGATTCTGACCGAGTCCCTCGGTGCGGACCGCGTCATCATGCTTCCCTCCGCAGGGGAACTTCCGAGCTTTGGTGCATCTGTGCAGACAGGCCTGGCCTCCGGGGTCTTGAGGTCAGACACCGATGAGGCCTTCGATATCGAGACCACCGAGTGGGTGTGGTTGCTCCACGATGACTCGGCCCCCGCCTCGGACTGTCTGGAAATCCTGCTGGCCGCGGCGGATACCTACCCGCGAGCGGCGATCTTGGGACCCAAGGCCCTGGGATGGCACGACCGCAGACTCCTCCTGGAGCTCGGCTTCAGCATCACCGGCTCCGGTCGACGCACCACCGGACTCGAGCGCCGGGAGCATGATCAGGGCCAGCACGATGAGCGGAGTGAGGTGCATGCCGTCGGCTCGGCAGGCATGCTCATCCGACGTGATGCCTGGGATGCCCTCGACGGCTTCGACACCTGCCTGCCTCTCTACCGAGACGATCTAGATCTGTGCTGGCGTACCTGGCGGGCGGGTCACGAGGTGCGTGTGGTGCCGGAGGCCGTCATTCATCATCGCGAGGCGTCCTATCACGGGCGTCGGGAGGGCTCGACGCAGTCGGCGCGCGGGCATCGATTGGATCGTCGATCTGCCCTCCACGTCCTCCTCGCGCAGACACCGGCGTGGAGGCTCCCCTTCACCGCGCTGCGGCTCGCCATCGGCTCCCTCGTGCGTTCCCTGGTCTACCTGCTCGGCAAGGACCTGCGCCGAGCCGGTGATGAGATTGCCGCGATCGGCTCCATCGTTGCCCACCCTGGTCGCGTGGCAGCGAGCCGTCGTCACATCCGTGAGACCTCCACCATGACCTCGCGCGAAGCCGTTCATGATCTGCGTCCCGGGGCGTGGTCCCAGGCGCGGGGCGCTGGAGAGGCACTGATCGGCATCATGGCGTCTGGGCGGGCCGAGGATTCACGCTCCGTCGGTGCGCTGGAATCCGGTCCGGTCTCGGATGACGCGGATATCTTCGACGATCCGACCGATGGATTCCTTCGACGCGCACTCGGACGGCCCGCGGTTGTTATCGCGCTCGTCTTAATCGTGGCATCGGCCGTGGCGGGACGGTCCCTGTGGTGGGGCGATGGGGTGCTCTTCGGAGGTGCCCTGCTGCCCAGCCCTGCTGGTGCCGGGGACCTGTGGGCTGCCTACACCGACACGTGGCACGACGTTGGTCCTGGATCCACTGTGCCGGCGGCACCCCTGACGGCGATTCTGGCCTCTCTCGCGACACTGGTCCTGGGCAAATCCGGCCTGATGGTCGGCATTGTGCTCTTCATGGCGGTGCCTGCCGCTGCTCTGAGTGCCTGGTGGTCACTGCGCGGTGTTGTGCAGGCACGAGGTCCGCGGGTGTGGGCATCCCTTGCCTACGCGCTCCTACCGGCGATGACCGGGGCGATCGCGACGGGTCGCATCGGTGTGCTCATCGCGGTGGTCTTGCTGCCGCCTGTGGTGCGAATCCTGGCTCGGTCACTGGATCTCGCACCGTCACTGCCACCGCCGACCGGGCGCACCGCCTGGGGGGGTGCCCTCCTCCTCGCCCTGGCCATCGCCGGTGCTCCCATCCTGTGGGTGTGGTTGGTGCTCGCCGTCCTCGCCGGTCTCGTCGTTGCGCTGCGTCGGAGTCTCATGACGAGAGATCTCCTGCTCCGGTGCCTCGCCATGGTGCTGGCTCCCCTCGCACTCCTCCTGCCCTGGTCCCTCCACGTGCTCAGCCATCCCGCCCTGTTTCTCGCCGATCTGGGAGTGCCGCTCGACGTACCGCCCATCGGCGCGTCCTCCCTGTTGCTGCTGGATCCGGGGGGTCCCGGCACGCCTGCGATGTGGGTGACCGTGGGGATCGTCCTGGCTGCCGTGGCAGCGGTGCTTCGGCCCGCGACCCGGCGCCTGACCCTGTCGACGTGGGCTGTGGCGCTCACCGTGATGGGACTGACTCTGCTGTCGACTCGCCTTCCTCTGCAGACGCCATCATCAGAGAGTCCCGTGGTCATGTGGTCCGGCACCGCCGCCGCGGTGATGGGGGGTGCCCTGATCCTGGCCGCTGCAGTTGCGTCGGACGGTCTGCGCACGAGCATGTCCGAAGCGGCTTTCACCTGGCGGCAGCCGGTCGCTGGGGTTGCCTCACTGCTCGCGGTAGTTAGCGCGGCGCTGCTCTTGGTCTCCTGGCTCCCGGGCTCGGATGATCCAGTCCGGCGAGCGGATCCCACGGTGTTGCCGCCGTTCGTCACCGCCGAGGCCATCGGTCCAGAAGCGCCGAGGACGCTCATCTTGAGTCCAGAATCGGCGGCCCAGGTCGGCTACGCACTGATCAATGGCACCGGCCCCACGCTCGGTGATGCCGAGGTCGCACCTCCCGCCAGCGATTGGGTGCGGTTGGACGCCCTCGTCGCCGGACTTGTTTCCGGACGGGGTGGGGACGACGTGGAGGGTCTGGCAGCGTATGCCGTGCGCTACGTCGGCCTCGAAGATGCAGCGGAGGCGGGACGCTCGCTCGCACGCACCCTCGACTCGGTCCCGGGACTACGTCGTGTCGCTGGACAGGAGGGTGAAGTCCTGTGGCGCGTGGCCCCGGAGGCCAGCCGCGTGACCGTCCTCAACCGGGATGCCTCGGATGGCATCACGGTGACGCCGGTGCCCATCGTGCAGCTGTCATCCGCTGAACCCCTGGTGGACTCCTCACTCGCCGCGGCCCAGGGTTCGGTCCGGATTGCCCAAACTGCTGATTCGGCCTGGCGCGCCACCCTCGACGGTGTCGCCCTCCCGCCCGCGGAGCGTGAGACCGCTGGTGTGGACGGTGCGCTGCAGCAGTTTGTCCTGGCCTCTCCTTCGGGCGGCCAACTCGTGGTGACCATCGAGGATTCGACACGCACCCGGTGGCTCTGGGCCCAGGGAATCATCCTGTTTGTCGTGATCATCCTGGCGCTGCCGGGGCGCCGTGCCATCGGAGACGATGACGCAGACGACGGTGTGGATGCCGACGTCGCGCGCGAATCGGCGTCCATCCCCGATCCAGCGGTGGCCCACGATGAGGTGTCGTCATGACCTCACCCGCTCCTGACTCATCGAAGCGTCCACGTCGGCTCCGGCGCACCAGAGCATCCGCGGAGGTCACAGTCTCGGATCCGCGGGGCTGGCAGGCTGTCGGACTCATCGCCGCCATCTCGGCCCTGCTCATCCTGATCGGCGTACTCGTCCCGGGTCCCCCGGCGGCAGATGGGGCAACGGCACGTGTGGAGCCGGTCAATTCCTCCGTGTTGGTGTGCCCCGAGCCGGGATCGACGGACGGGTCGCGAACGACGACAACGGTGACGAGCATCCCGGGTTTTCCGGGGCAGGACCGTGCTGGCGAAGCCGCGATCACCTATCTCGAGGGGCCCGAGGCCGGTGTCGCCGCCGATGCTGACGCCGCGGAGCAGGCGACGGGCTCGCTGGAATCCCCCGGGGACTCCGCGCAACTGATTGAGGAGACCCGGAGACTGCCCGCCCTGGAGATTCGCTCGCTCGGTGGACTCGCCCCGGGGCTCGTGGCCGCTCAGACGACGCAGGACTCCTTCAGCGCGGGTCGGGGTTTTGCCAGCGTGGCGTGCCTGGGACCGGACACGTCCTGGTGGTTTGTGGGTGGTGGATCAACCGCCGGTCGTGACAGCGAACTCGTGCTGGTGAACCCAGAGGACACACCTGCCGATGTGGAAGTGTCCATCAGCGGGCCGGAGGGGCTCGTGCAGACCCCGCGCCTGCGTGGACTCGTGGTAGAGCCGCGCAGTCGCATCGTCGTGCGCCTGTCACGTGAAGCGCCCCGCCTGTCCGCGACGGCCTGGCGCGTCGCTGTGCGCTCCGGGCGCGTGGTGGCCGCGCTGGCTGACCGCGAGACGGATGGTTTTGTTCCCCGTGGAGCAGATTGGATCCCCGCGTCCGCGGATCCATCGACGCGGGTGCTGATCCCCGGTGTCGCGGGGGGAGCGGGTGGTCGTCAATTGCTCGTCCACGCTCCCGGTGATCTGTCGGCGACGGTGCGCCTCCGCCTCATCACGGCCGATGGTGCCTTTGTCCCATCAGCCGTGCCGGAGATTGACGTCCCGGGAGGTGCGGTCGTATCGGTCAGCATGGACGATGCACTCCAGGGCGAGGACGCCACCATCGACCTCGTATCTGATGTCCCCATCGTCGCGGGTGTGCGGCAGCGGCACCCGGGTATCGATGCGGCCGCGGGATCGCTGGAGGAGTTGTCTTTCGCGACCGGTGCCGCTGGCATTAGGGATGTCTCTGCCGTCTCCGGTCTGCCCGCCGAGCGCAGCACGGCTGTCACCGTGTGGTTGACGGCTCCCGGTGCAGCTCCGGACATTCAACCGATATCTCAGATGATGGACGATATGTCTGGCGCTGATGGGTCCAGCGCATCGCCGGGTGTGAGTGCCGACGACACGATCCCGCAGGTTGCACCGACGACGGTCGAGGCCCCGGTGAGCGTGACCTTGCGTCTCTACCCCGTCAGCCCCGACGGTGCGCCACTCCCATCGCCTCCTGACATCACGGTGTCGATCCCCCGGGATCGCTTGGTGGCGGTCGACATCCCGAGACCCGAAGGGGCCGCGTGGTTCACCGCATTGGTCACCGTCTCCGACGGGGACATCGTCGTTGCCCACCGGTCGGTACGTCGCAACCGGGACGGCTCCTTGATCACCGGTTATCCCTGGCGGCCCCTTCGCACCACGGTGGTCGTGCCGCGCGCCTACCCAGCACCCCAACTCGCCGTCCCATCCCCCTGAGGCGTCCCGGCGTGGCACCGACGGTCTCGGCCGACAGGACGGTAGCGTCGCCGTTCGTGGGCTACCGTCGTCGCTGCTCCCGCGTCACCTGCAGCAGAGCTGCCACGGCCACCTTGACCTATGTCTATGCCGACTCCACCGCTGTGCTCGGTCCCTTGTCCACGGTGCGTGATCCGCACGGATATGACCTATGTGACATGCACGCCATCAAACTGACCGCGCCCTTGGGCTGGGAGGTGGTGCGCATCGCACCCGACCTCGCGGATCTGGGGCCGTCCGGTGATGATCTCGAGGCCCTCGCCAATGCCGTGCGTGAGGCAGCCGCGTCCAGTGATCGCGGCCCAACCCTGTTTGACGATCTGGAAGCCCGCACAGCAGTGGGCGCCGAAGGCACCCGCCGAGGCCACCTGCGGTCCCTACCGGTCGGCTACGACCCCGAGGCGTGAGCCAATTTGAAGCGCGGCCCGGTGTCCCCGACCCCGTGGACGCCGCCCGGCTGGATGCGATCATCAAGGCCTACGACGTCCGCGGCCTCGTCCCCGAACAATTCGATGCCGATATCGCTCGTCGCATTGGTGCAGCGATGGTCGACGTCTTGGACATCCGGCAATCACGTGGAGGTCCCGGGGCCGTCATCATCGGTCAAGACATGCGCCCGTCAGGGGATGACCTCGTCGCGGCCTTTGCCGAGGGAGTCTGCTCCCAGGGGTGTGATGTCGTGCTCATCGGCTTGGCCAGCACGGACGGGCTGTACTTCGCCTCGGGAGCGCGCGGTCTGCCCGGGGCGATGTTCACCGCGAGCCATAATCCGGCGGCGTACAACGGCATCAAACTGTGCCGAGCCGGTGCGGCTCCCGTGGGGCAGGACTCCGGACTTGCAGACATTCGCCGCCTGGTCGGTCAGGGCGTGCCGGTGTACGACGGTCCCCCCGGCCGCGTGACCCGAGAGGATGTGCTGCCGGATTACGCGTCTTACCTGCGTGGCCTGGTCGACCTCAGGACGGGGCGCCCCCTGCGGGTCGTGATCGATGCGGGCAATGGCATGGCGGGGCTGACCGTGCCGGCCGTCCTCGGGATCGAGACGGGGGAGGACGCCCTGCCCCTGGAGATCACGCCGCTGTACTTCGAACTCGATGGCACCTTCCCCCACCACGAGGCGAATCCCATCGACCCGGAGAACCTGCGTGATGTGCAGCGTGCCGTCATCGACCACGGGGCTGACATCGGACTGGCCTTCGACGGGGATGCGGATCGCTGTTTTGTTGTCGACGAGTCCGGGCGTGCGGTGAGTCCCTCTGCCATCACGGCCCTGATCGCACAGCGCGAACTCCTGCGCCACCCTGGCGCGACGATCATTTACAACTGCATCAGTTCCCGCACCGTCCCCGAGGTGATTGCAGAATCCGGCGGTGTCGGTGAGCGCACTCGCGTCGGACACTCCTTCATCAAGGCCCGTATGGCTGAGACGGGAGCGGTCTTTGGCGGTGAGCATTCCGGCCACTTCTACTTCACGGATTTTTGGCGTGCGGATTCGGGGATGCTCGCCGCGATGCACGTGCTGGCGGCGCTGGGGGAGACACCCCCGGGCACGTGCCTGTCCTCCATGTTGGCGCCCTTTGATCGATACGTTGCCAGCGGGGAGATCAACTCAGCCGTCGCCGACGTTGAGGCGGCGTGCGACCGCGTCAGGTCGGCGTTTGGCCACCGACCGGGGGTGACCCTGGACGACCTTGATGGGATGACCGTCTCGGCGGCTGACTGGTGGTTCAACCTCCGCCCCAGCAATACCGAGCCTCTCCTCCGGCTGAACGCCGAAGCGGTGGATGCTGGCACTATGGAGTCTGTACGCGACGAGGTTCTGGCTCTCGTCCGCGATTCCTGAGGAGGTGCGCGATGACGCAGGAGATGGGGCTGGACCCCCTGCTGCTGGAGATCCTGGCCTGTCCGTGTGAGGTGCATGCCCCGCTGCAGGTCGACGTGTCGCGACAGGTGCTGGTGTGCACGGTATGCAGGCGCGGATTCCCCGTCCGCGATGGCATCCCCGTGATGCTGCTCGACGAGGCCCTCCCTCCGGTCGACTGATGCCCCACCTGGTCACCGGTGCGCTGAAGGATTACGACTGGGGAATCGTCGACGGGCTTGAGCGGTGGTCCACCGCGACTGGCGCTGCGCAGGCGGAGTTGTGGTTCGGCACGCACCCCGGTGGTCCCACCGTGGTTGTTGACGGACCTGACACGGGCCGTCTCCTGTCGGACCTGCCCGAGCACCAAGGAATGCCCCTGGTGAAGTTGCTGGCGGCGGCAGGTCCCCTATCCCTGCAGGTGCACCCTGATGCCAGCCGGGCAGCGCTGGGGTGGGGACAAGGCTCAGCCCTGTACGCCGATAACGCGGAAAAGGCCGAGATGCTGGTCGCCATCGAGGACTTTGACTACCACGCGGGTTGGCGCGATGCGCAGTCCGCGGCCGACGTACTCGCAGCAGTAGGAGTCCCCGACGATGTCGTGGCGCTCGTCCGCTCCGAGGACCGAGCCGGTGCCATTCGTGGATTGCTCAGCCTCGATGCGGTGTTTCAGGTGCACGCCCAGCAACGCCTGGTCCCGGCTGCGCGGGCGGCAGGATGGGATCCCGGTGCCGTGAGTGCGATGGAGCACGTCGCTGCGGCGCACCCAGCGGACCCGGGCGTGCTCGTGACCGTGCTCCTGGAGCACGGCGTACTCCATCCCGGTGAGGGTTTAGCGGTCTCCGCAGGAGTGGTGCACTCCTATGTGGCCGGACTCGGGGTTGAGGTGATGACGTCGTCTGACAACGTGCTCCGATTGGGGCTGAGCCACAAGCCGATCGCGGTGGAGGAGGCACTCGCCGCTGTACGCGAGGATCGCACCCCCACGAGGATGTCCGCTGCCCCGGGACGGGCACTGTCCCCGGAGGGCATGCCCTTTGATCTGCAGGTCCTCGAGCGGGCGCTGCGGGTCGGGATGGGGCGGCATCGCATTGTGCTTCCCCTGCGTGGGAGGGCATGGGTCACGGGCTTTGATGGACAGCCCGTGGAGGTCGTGGAGGGTCGCGCGATGGTGTGGTCACCGATGGAGCCAGACATCGATATTGAGCCGGAAGCGACGACCATCGTCGTGACAGGAGCGGTGGAGGAGTCCTAGCCACCCGGATACGTCGGACTGCCGCCGCGGGAGCCGGGGCGCCAGGGCCCGGAGGTGTAGGTCCAGATGCGACCCTGCTCGGTGCCGACAAGAATCGGTGAGCCGGGTGCTGCAGCGACACGCACGGGCGATGGGGGTCCCCCCAGCGAGCGCATCTGCCATCGATTGAGGTCAATCTCGTAGATGCTGGGAGCGGTGGCTCCCTCAACACCCAAGGCGATGAGTCGATCGTCATCACCCCACACGACATCAAGAACTGCCGTGAGTCGATTGTCGACGCGGACCGGGGACTCGATGCGCATGGATCCCTCGCGTGTTGTCACGATGGCGAGCATGACGATGGTGCGTGGGCCACGGCGCACGGTCAAGGCGGCTCGGGTGCCATCCCGGCTGATCGCCACCGACTCAAGGACGGCCTTGGGGTGCAGTCCATCGACGGGGACGATCGCGACGAGCCCGTCTGCGCTGACCCGGCGTAACGCAGCGTCGGGACCGACGACCCAGGCCTCGGGTCCGCGTCCGAACGATGGCCGTGACTGGCCGGGTTCCTCGAGGGGAGAGGTCAGGACACCGCCGGAGGTGAGAGGACCGATCCACAGTCGCGCCTGCGCATCCAGGCCCGCGATGACGGTGGACTGCAGCGAGGCCGCGATCCCGTCCAGGGGCGGATCGGCGAGGCCTGCCGGTCCCGACACCGGCAGGGGTGCGACGCCATCGAGCGTCACAGCCCGGCCGTTGATCACCCCGAGTGCTCGGGACCCATTCGGCATGGCATTGGGGTCGTACGCGGGCCATGCGTCCAGGGGCTGAGGATTGGGTGCCCCGGCGACATCGAGGGATTGGCCGCCCGCATTGAGGTCGAGCAGGCGGACACCGGGGACCTGGCGCAGGGTCCAGGCGAACTGAGCCGAGATGGCCCTACGCGTGGCTTCATCGGCGAGTCTGACGTCGGGACTGAGGTCAACGCGGGCCACCCCGTCGATGACGGGCACCGCGTCGACGGCCAGGGTCGTGCCATCCGGAAGTCCCGTGCGCACCGCCGGTGCCAGCCACTCGGTGGGACCCTGCACGAGGGCCCGCGCCAATGCCGTGGCGGGTGTCGGCCCGTCGATGGGGAAGTAGCGCGGATCAGGGACGAGAGTGGAGAAGGTCGGATCAAGGAAGTACACCTCGTAGGCGCGGTAGGCACGATCCACATCCGAGCGCGAGAGCAGCAGGCCCGGCGGCGGCGTAGCGATCCGCCAACTGCCCGAGACAAACTCAAGTTGGAGTCGTGCCTGGATCAATGTCCCCGGTGCCGCGACCTGATAGCGACCCTCCGCATCGATGGCGCCCACCCGTGTCGCCGTCATGGCGGTGGTGTTGACACCGTCCGGCACGATCGTGGGTACCCCTTCATAGACACTGACACCGGTCTGGGGCTGCCAGGTGAGCGCGGCCTCCGGGGTGAGGTAGAGGCGAGCGACGGCATGGTCATCCTCGAAGGACGCCGAGGCTTGGAGGAATCCCGACACGATTTCCGTGGGCGTCATGTCGGGCACGGGGGGACGGGCGATCACGCGGATGACCTGATCGCTAGGGGCGATACCCACCTCGATGCCCTGCTGGACAGGTCCGCTGGTGGGGATCGTGACACAGGCGCCGAGCACGGGGGCGCAGACGAGCATGGCGACAGCGGTGGCGATGGTGCACGGGCGGTTCATGCGCGCGCCTGGGAAACATCCGCTTCCGCGCGAGGCAGGGGTGCATCCTCGCCCGGGGGGTCAGGGGGCTGGTCCAGGGGCACCAGGGGTAGCGGTGACTCCTGCACGGTGACCTCTGCTCGACACGGCAGCGTGAGTCGGAAGCACGCCCCCTCACCGGGAGCACCCCATGCCTCCAACCACCCCGCGTGCAGGCGCGTGTCCTCCAGAGCAATGGCCAGGCCCAGGCCGGTGCCACCCGTCTGGCGTGCCCGCGCGGGGTCAGCACGCCAGAACCGGTCAAAGACGCGGATGAGGTCGGTATCGGCGAGGCCAACTCCTCGATCGCGCACCGTCACGGCGACGGCCACGCCGTCTCCGGCGACGGCGATATCGATGGGCAGGCCCTCACCATGCTCGACGGCGTTATCCAGCAGGTTCCTCAGGATGCGATCAACGCGCCGCGGGTCGCATTCCACCGGGCACGGATCCTGCCCGGTCACCAGGACGAGGTGTGTCCCGCGGCGCTCCGCGAGGGGGCGTGCGGATTCGACAGCCCGCCGGACGAGAGCGGCAAGATCGACCGTATCGAGGTCGAGCACCGCAGCTCCCGCGTCGTAACGTGAGATCTCGAGCAGGTCGGTCAGCAGATTCTCGAAGCGGTCGAGTTGGGTCTGCAGCAACTCCGCTGCCCGTGCGGTCGGCGGATCGTAACTCGCTCGCTCCTCGAAGATCAGGTCGGCGGCCATGCGGATGGTCGTCAACGGTGTGCGCAACTCATGGGAGACGTCAGAAACAAATCGCTGCTGAACGAGCGAGAGATCCTCCAGTCGGTGGATCTGATCCTCCAGGCTTGCGGCCATATCGTTGAAGGACATGGCGAGACGTGCGAGATCATCTTCACCGCGCACCTCCATGCGCTCCCGCAGATGCCCCTCGGAAAATTGCTCAGCGACGCGGGCGGCTGAGCGGACGGGTGCCACGACCTGGCGCGTCACCACGACGGCGATAGCGCCGAGGAGCAGGACGAGGAGGATGCCGATGCCCACGACAGCCCCCCGGACCAGGTCAAGGGTGCTCTGCTCATCAGTGAGGGGGAAGAGGTAGTAGAGCTCATAGGTCCCGACATCCGTGACCGCCAGGGGCGCGCCCACCACGATGCCCGGGACACTGCGACCATCGAGATAGCGAATCTCCGTGTAGGTCCACGACTGTCTCTGTGTCTCCAGCACGGTGGTGCGCATATCGTCTGGAACGCTGGTGTCGGAGACGAGGTTGGTGCCACGCTCCGGTGCAGTTCCATCGGTATCACCCGCGAGGAGGAGAACGTCATACTGCGGGGGCGTACCGGCCCGTGAGGCGAGTGAGGCGACGATCGTGTCCACGACGCTGGCCGGTGATGCGGTCCCTGTGCCTGATGCGGCGGCCCCGGCGATGCGTTGGGCGTCGGCCAGTCCGACGCCCGCCTCGGTCACCGCTGTGCGCTGCGCGGAATCAAGGAGACCGGAGGTGACGCGCGAGATGAGCAGGAAGCCAAGAATCGTCATGACGACGATGGACAGAGCCAGGGTGGTCGCTGTCACGCGAAGGAGCAGTGAGCGGCGCCACAGTGAGATGAGCGAGCGGCGAGCCTTCGGAGTCTGCGGACTCGTCGGGCTGACTGTCATGGCGGGCCGGCCTTGTATCCCACGCCGCGGACGGTGAGCACGATCTCGGGATGCTCTGGATCATGCTCGATCTTGGCGCGCAGGCGCTGCACGTGAACGTTGACCAGTCGGGTGTCGGCGGCGTGCCGGTAGCCCCACACTTCCTGGAGGAGCACCTCCCGAGTGAAGACCTGCCAGGGCTTGCGAGCGAGACAGACGAGGAGGTCGAACTCCAACGGTGTGAGAGGCACCACGCGTCCGGCGCGACGTACGACATGGCCCGCCACGTCGATCGTCACATCACTGACCTCCAGCGTGCCGGTGGCGGGCTCATCACTGCGTCGCACCCGCGCGCGCAGGCGGGCAACCAACTCTTTTGGTTTGAAGGGTTTGACGACATAGTCATCGGCGCCTGATTCCAGTCCCAGGACGACATCAATCGTGTCGTTCTTGGCCGTGAGCATGACGATGGGGACACCGGACTCATTGCGGATGGCACGACAGACATCGATGCCGTCCATGCCCGGAAGCATGAGATCGAGAAGGATGATGTCGGGGCGGGAATCGCGGAATGCCTGAAGGGCCTGGCTGCCATTGGTGCAGAAGACGGGTTCAAAACCCTCGCCCCGCAGGACAATGCCCAGCATCTCAGCCAGCGCAACGTCGTCATCAACGACTAAGACTCGACCCTTCACAGCCCCTATGGTGTCACCCCACCAGCAGGAATGCTGCCCCCGGCAGGTTGTTGACCGCGTGGGCCACGATGGGGGCACCGAGACCGCGTGTCTGCCAGCGCAGAACCCCGAGTATGAGACCGCTCGCGAGGAGGATCGGGATCCGGATGGGC
>ERZ888423.2103-NODE-2103-length-15629-cov-7.470528_pt1 | contig 15629 bp, 15 predicted proteins | sample MGYA00520523_ERZ888423 | MGnify/ENA primary metagenome ERZ888423 (study PRJEB32303, sample SAMEA104408611) | aquatic metagenome | biome: Brackish water; feature: Pelagic; material: water | place: Baltic Sea | collected 2014-06-08T10:24:00 | depth 30,27 m ...
GAGCGTCCGCCTGAAAAGCGGAAGGTCGCCGGTTCGATCCCGGCCCTGGCCACCAAATGTTTAACTAGTTGATCGTGTTCAACTGGCTGATCCGTACCGCTGCTCCCACAATCGCCGTCTTCCTGGCGTTGGTGATCTCCCCCGCCGCTTACGGATATCCCGCGGGTCCGTTGGTGCCGCTGGTGGACGCAGCCGCGCGGCGGTTGCAGATTGCCGAGCCGGTCGCGGCGTCGAAATTTCACACCGGCGGACCGATCGAGGATCCGGCCCGCGAAGAACAGGTTCTCGATTACGTTTCCACGGAGGCTACGAAGTTCGGCGTGGAATCGGCCTACGTGACGACTGCGTTCCGCGACCAGATCGATGCCACCGTCGCCATCCAATACAGCCGACTGGCCCAGTGGAAGCTCGATCCCGCATCGGCACCGATCCACGCGCCCGATCTGGCCGCGTCGCGGGCCATCATCGACGCGCTGAACCGCGAGATGGTCACCGAGATGGCCGACGAATGGAATGTGCTGCATTCGCCGTCGTGCGTCACCGACCTCGACGCCGCCAAGGCGGCGGTGGTTAGGGCCCGCAGTCTGGATCCGCTGTACCGGCAGGCGATCGACTTCGCTACCCGAAGCTACTGCCGGTAGGCGTGCCATCATGTCCGTGATCAGCTCGGATGTGGTCGACTTTTCCATCGCCCAGCTCAACCCAAACCGGGTTATTGAGGTGCTGGCATCCGATGGCAGTAGCCACTTCCGATCCTGTCCGGTTGCCAGCAGGCCCGCGCATCCCCAGGGCTGTTGCCGCGCTGGGGTTCTTCACCGCCCGCCACCGGGCGTTGGCCCTAATCGCCGCGCGGTACGGCGACTGCTTCACCGTGACCAAGCAACGAATCCGTCTGGGGGAGTGGGTTATTCCCGAGGGGCACGTGGTCGTACCGAGCATCACGCTAATGCACTCCTCGCGCCGTCACTTCGCCGAACCTCAGCTTTTGCACCCTGATCGTTTCATCGGGGACAGTCCGGACTCGCTGACCTGGATTCCCTTCGGCGGAGGTGTCCGTCGCTGCATCGGGGCTGCGTTCGCCACACCGTTGACTGCATTGTGCGAGAACTGTTGCGCGAGTTCGCGTTCGCTACGACAAATGCTCCGGCGGAGCGCCGGCGCTTACGGGGCATCGCGACTGCGCCGCGGTTGGGCGGGCGGGCTGTCGTGTACCGGCGTGCGAGGACCACCCCGCGGGCGCTCGGTTGACTTAATCGCGGCACCCCATCTCGGTACCAGTCGCTTGATCTCGATCCGAACGGCCGTCTGAGTGGTCTATCGTCACGCCATGACAACCAAGGATTCCCGCGAGGTCGTGATCGACGCAACTCCCCAGCAGATTCTCGATGTCATCGCTGACGTCGAGGCAACCCCCACCTGGTCGCCGCAGTACCAGAGCGCCGAGATCCTCGAGAGCTACGACAATGGCCGACCCAAGCGCGTCAAGATGACGATCAAGGCCGCGGGGATGACCGACGAGCAGGTGATCGAATACACCTGGGCCGAGGACAGCGTGAGGTGGACGTTGGTGTCGGCCGGTCAACTGAAGGCCCAGGATGCCGGCTACACGCTGACCCAGGACGGCGACAAGACCAAGGTGAAGTTCGACATTGCGATCGATCTGGCTGTGCCGTTGCCCGGCTTCATTCTCAAGCGGTCCATGAAGGGTGGCCTCGAGAGCGCCACCGACGGACTGCGCAAGCAGGTCCACAAAGTCATCAAGGGGTGACCCGAAGCGCGGGTTAGCTGTAGATTCCTCTGCGCGAGGCCGCTTGGGTAGCTAAGATTTGCCAGTATGGCTGTTCGACTTTCCAGCGCCATCGTGATCGAGGCCCAGCCTGCGGCAATTCTGGACGCATTGGCCGATATCGACGGGGTGGCCTCATGGTCGTCGCTGCATAAGGATGCCGAAGTGCTGGACCGCTACGCCGATGGCAGGCCGCACCACGTCAAGGCCACCGTCAAGATCATGGGGATCTCCGACCGGGAGATTCTTGAGTACCACTGGGGTGATGACTGGGTGGTGTGGGACGCGGCGCAGACGTTCCAGCAGCGCGGTCAGCACGGTGAGTACAACCTGACGCCGGTGGGTGAGGGAAGGACGCGGGTTCGGTTCGACCTTATTCTCGATCTGGCCGCGCCGTTCCCGGATTTCATGGTCAAGCGGGCAAAGAAGTTGGTGCTCGACGTCGCGCTCGAAAACCTTCGCGAGCGTGTCATGCGCCCAGCGTCGGCGTAGTTCAGGGACTTCGTTAATTTCGGGCGGCCCGTAGTTTCTGTAGCCGCCGGATGGCTTCGTCGAGGGTGTCGTCCCGCTTACAGAAGGCGAAGCGCACCAAGTGCTTCCATTGATCGATATGGTCGGACTCCGCGTCGCAGAACGCCGACATCGGGATAGCGGCCACGCCAACGCGTTCGGGCAGTTCGGCGCAGAACGCTGCGCTGTCGTCGTACCCCAGGGGCCGCGGGTCGGCGCACAGGAAGTATGTTCCCGAGCTGTCGTGCACTTCGAACCCGATGTCTGCCAGGGCATCGCCCAACCTGTCGCGTCTGGACTGCAGTGAGTCGCGCAGTGCCGCCACCCAGGCGTCCTCGGTGGACAGTGCCTGTGCAATAGCAGGCTGGAACGGGGCGCCGCCGACATAGCTGAGGTACTGCTTGGCCGCTCGAACACCGGCGATGAGTTCGCGTGGGCCACAGGCCCATCCGATTTTCCACCCGGTGACGTTGAACATCTTGGCCGCACTGGAGATGGTGATGGTGCGCTCGGCCATGCCCGGGTAATTGGCCAGGGGAAGGTGGCGTCCCCCCTCAAAAACCAGATGCTCGTAGACCTCGTCGGTGATCACCAGCAGATCTGCCGACACGGCGAGCTCGGCCAGCGCGCGCAATTCATCGTCGGTGGCCACCATGCCGGTCGGATTGTGCGGTGAGTTGACGATGAGCGCCCTGGTCCTCGCAGTCACGGCCCCGCGGAGAGCGTCGATGTCGATGGCGAAGCCTCGGCCGTCGGGCTGGAGCGGAACAGCGCGCCGATGGCAGCCGGCCATCGCGATGACGGGGGAGTACGAGTCGTAGAAGGGCTCGATCAACAGCACCTCGGAATCGGGTTCGACGAGCCCGAGCACCGAGGCCGCGATCGCCTCGGTAGCGCCGACGGTGACCAGCACGTCGGTGTCCGGGTCATATTCGGTGCCGTACCGGCGCCGGCGCTGCTCGGCGATCGCCTGGCGAAGGGGTGCGATGCCCATGCCCGGCGGGTACTGATTGACGCCCTCGGCGATCGCGTTCTGGGCGGCCTTGAGCATCGCCGGTGGGCCGTCCTCGTCGGGAAAGCCCTGCCCGAGGTTGACCGCGCCGATCTTGGCCGCCAGCGCGGACATCTCGGCGAAGATGGTTACCTCGTAGGGCTGCAGCCTATGGACCGTCATGGCGCACGATCTTCACCGACGACCTGCACCGGATGCGCCACCACCGATTCGTGCATGTACCCGAGTTCATTCCAGGGCGTGGATTCGGGCTGCACCCGTCCCTGATCGTCGCCGGCGCGCACCCGAAGCACATGCTCGCCGGGTTCGGGATTCCACTCGAACTGCCACCGTGCCCACACGCCGGGAGTTGAGGCAGAGGTGATCTCGGCGGGACACCATGGTCCCTCGTCGACGCGGTAGTGCACCTCGCTGACCCGGTGCTCACCGGCGAATGCCCTCCCGCGGATTATCTGCGGTTCCGGCAGTAGCCGCGCCGGCCACGGCAACTCGACCAGGCTGGAGATCCCGAGCGCGGTAATGGCCGGGCCCCTTCCCGGCCCTTCGGACGGATGCTCCGGGCCGATCAGCACATAATCCTCGGTGTTCCATGGCACATATTTTGGTTCCTCGGAGACCTCTAACCGGCCGAGCCACTTGATGCTCGCCGCGCCCAGCCAGCCCGATACCAGCAAACGGGCCGGAAAGCCGTGGTCGGGCAGCAGTGGCTCGCCGTTCATCGCGATCGCGACGATTGTGTCCTCGGCACGCGCCTTGGCCAGCGGCAGCGGACGGCACGCGCGGATCGCGTCGAGTGACTCCGCCATGACCTCGCATGCCCCTGAGCTGACTCCGGCCGGTTCCAGCAGGTCACGCAGCCGAACACCGGTCCACTCCGCGGTGCTGATCGCACCGCGGCCCCATTGGGTGCCCTCGAACGTCTCGCCGAGTTCCTCGCCGAACAGAACGCGTCGGTTCCCGGCGCATTCGATGGTGCGAACCATCGACCTCAGCGGGAAGTGCCGGCACAGGTCCTCGTAGGTATAGCGCATCGGCCGCCGTACCCCGTGGCCGTCGACGGACAGCGCCCACGTGGCCGCATCGATCAGTGGAGTGGGGGCGTGGCTGCGGATGAAGAACCTATCGACGGGTGTGATGTCGCCGAGCATCCGATCGGGTCGGGTGCCGTAGTCCAGGCCCGAACCGGCGTCCTCCATCAGGTCATCGGGTGTGGGTTTATATACCCCCCGGGGGTCCATCGCCTGTTCTCCAATCTTTGCCGATTACGACGCCCGTCCGATCACGACTGCCGTCCGCGCAGCGGGCTACCGCCCAACCAACAGGTTGATCGGCGCTGTTGCTAGGCTCACTAGACCAGAGGAATACCCTCTATGTGGTCGTATTTCCGACGAGACACCCCAACAGGACCTGGAGACCTAAGACATGTCCGAAGAAGCCTTCATCTATGAGGCTATCCGCACTCCCCGCGGCAAGCAGCGAAATGGCTCGCTCAACGAGGTCAAGCCCGTCAACCTCGTGGTCGGCCTGATCGACGAAATCAGGTCGCGTCACCCCGACCTTGACGAGAACATGATCAGCGACCTCATCCTGGGCGTCGTGTCGCCCGTCGGCGACCAGGGTGGCGACATCGCCCGCACCGCCGGCCTGGTGGCGGGTCTTCCAGAGACCACCGGCGGATTCCAGCTCAACCGGTTCTGCGCTTCCGGCCTGGAGGCCGTGAACCTGGGCGCCCAGAAGGTGCGTTCCGGCTGGGACGATCTGGTGATCGCCGGCGGTGTGGAGTCCATGAGTCGTGTTCCGATGGGTTCCGACGGTGGCGCGTGGGCCAGCGATCCGGAGACCAACTACCGCATCGGCTTCGTACCGCAGGGCATCGGCGCCGACCTGATCGCCACGATCGAGGGCTTCGACCGCGACGACGTCGACGCCTACGCGGCCCGCTCGCAGGAGAGGGCCGCCGCAGCGTGGTCGGGCGGCTACTTCGCGAAGTCCGTTGTGCCGGTGAAGGATCAGAACGGTCTGGTCCTGCTCGACCACGACGAGCACATGCGACCCGGCACCACGGCTGCCGACCTGGGCAAGCTGAAGCCCGCGTTCGAGGGACTCGGTGCGATGGGCGGGTTCGATGACGTAGCACTGCAGAAGTACCACTACGTGGAGAAGATCAACCACATCCACACCGGCGGCAACAGTTCAGGCATTGTCGACGGCGCCGCGCTGGTGCTCATTGGTAGCGAAAAAGCAGGCAGTGCGCAGAACATGACGCCCCGCGCACGCATTGTGGCCACCGCCACCAGCGGTGCGGATCCCGTCATCATGCTCACCGGGCCGACTCCGGCGACCCGCAAGGTGCTTGACCGTGCCGGTCTGACGGTCGACGATATCGATCTGTTCGAGCTGAACGAGGCTTTCGCTTCGGTGGTGCTGAAGTTCCAGAAGGACCTCAACATCCCCGACGAGAAACTGAACGTCAACGGCGGAGCCATCGCGATGGGTCACCCACTGGGGGCCACTGGTGCCATGATCGCCGGAACCATGGTCGACGAGTTGGAACGGCGTAACGCGCGACGCGCGCTGGTCACGCTGTGCATCGGCGGCGGCATGGGTGTCGCGACCATTATCGAGAGGGTTTAAGAACCATGGCAGAGAACACCATTCAGTGGGACAAGGATGCCGATGGCATCGTCACCCTGACATTGGACGACCCCACCGGCTCGGCAAACGTGATGAACGAGCACTACAAGGAGTCGATGCACAACGCCGTGAAGCGCCTTGTGGAGGAAAAAGATTCCATCACCGGCGTCGTGATCGCCAGCGGGAAGAAGACCTTCTTCGCCGGCGGCGACCTCAAGGGCATGATGAACGTCGGCAAAGAAGATGCAGCCGACGCCTTCCAGGAAGTCGAGTTCATCAAGGCCGATCTTCGTGCGCTGGAGACACTCGGTAAGCCCGTGGTGGCGGCTATCAACGGCGCCGCACTCGGTGGCGGCCTGGAGATCGCACTGGCATGTCACCATCGCATCGCAGCCGACGTGAAGGGTGTGGTCATCGGCCTGCCCGAGGTCACGCTGGGCCTGCTGCCCGGTGGGGGCGGTGTGGCGCGCACCGTGCGGATGTTCGGCATCCAGAAGGCATTCATGGAGGTGCTCAGTCAAGGCACCCGCTTCAAGCCCGGCAAGGCCAAGGACACCGGTCTGGTCGACGAATTGGTCGGCAGCGTAGAGGAATTGGTGCCGGCAGCGAAGGCCTGGATAAAGGCCAATCCCGAGGCGCACACCCAGCCCTGGGACCAGAAGGGCTACAAGATGCCCGGCGGCACCCCGTCACACCCGGCGCTGGCCGCGATCCTGCCGTCGTTCCCCGCACTGCTTCGTAAGCAGCTCAAGGGCGCGCCGATGCCAGCGCCACGATGCATCCTGGATGCCGCAGTTGAGGGCGCACAGGTCGATTTCGACACTGCCACCCGCATCGAGAGCCGGTACTTCACCACATTGGTCACCGGCCAGACCGCCAAGAACATGATCCAGGCGTTCTTCCTGGATCTGCAGCACATCAACGGTGGCGGGTCACGTCCGGACGGCATCGGCAAAACCCCGATCGCCAAGATCGGTGTACTCGGTGCCGGCATGATGGGCGCCGGGATCGCCTACGTCTCGGCAAGAGCCGGATTCGACGTCGTGCTCAAGGATGTCACGCTCGAGGCCGCGCAAAAGGGCAAGGGCTACTCCGAGAAGATCGAGGCCAAGGCTCTTGAGCGTGGCCGCACTACCGAGGAGAAGTCCAAGGCGCTGCTCGCCCGCATCACGCCCACCGCTGACGCCGCCGACTTCAAGGGCGTCGACTTCGTAGTCGAGGCGGTCTTCGAAAGCCAGGAACTCAAGCACAAGGTTTTCCAGGAGATCGAAGACATCGTCGAACCCAACGCCGTGCTCGGCTCGAACACCTCCACGATGCCGATCACCGGTCTGGCCGCCGGAGTGAAGCGCCAGGAAGACTTCATCGGTATTCACTTCTTCTCGCCGGTGGACAAGATGCCATTGGTGGAAATCATCAGGGGCGAGAAGACCTCTGACGAAGCGCTGGCTCGAGTATTCGACTACACGCTGGCCATCGGCAAGACCCCGATCGTCGTGAACGACAGCCGCGGCTTCTTCACCTCACGGGTCATCGGCACGTTCGTCAACGAGGCGCTGGCAATGCTCGGTGAGGGTGTGGCACCTGCCAGCATCGAACAGGCGGGTTCACAGGCCGGGTATCCCGCGCCGCCACTGCAGTTGTCCGACGAGCTGAACCTGGAGCTGATGCAGAAGATCGCCGCAGCTTCCCGCAAGGGCATCGAGGATGCCGGCGGTACCTACGAGCCGCATCCGGCCGAGGTCGTCGTCAACACGATGATCGAGGCCGGCCGCCCGTCGCGGTTGAAGGGCGCGGGCTTCTACTCCTATGTCGACGGCAAGCGAGTGGGGCTGTGGGAGGGTTTGACGGAAGCCTTCAATTCAGGTTCGTCGACCCCGCCGCTGCAGGACATGATCGACCGCATGCTGTTCGCCGAGGCGCTGGAAACCCAGAAGTGCCTCGACGAAGGCGTGCTCATGTCGACCGCGGACGCCAACATCGGCTCCATCATGGGTATCGGCTTCCCGCCCTACACCGGTGGTTCGGCGCAGTTCATCATTGGCTATGAGGGAGCGGGCGGTGTCGGCAAGCAGGCCTTCGTGGCCCGCGCCAAGGAGTTGGCCGCCGAGTACGGCGACCGCTTCAACCCGCCGGCTTCACTGCTGAGCTAGTCACTACAGGAAGTCCCCCTCACTACAGGAAGTCCCCCGAAGCCGTCACGACGGTTTCGGGGGACTTCTCGTATTCGGGCCGATGCTGGCCCATGCTGGCCGTTTCGCATCCCGGTGCGGCCCTTTAGAGTCAGAGCCATGCGCTTTGGACTGTTCATCCCGCAGGGCTGGCGACTCGATCTTGTTGGAATCGACCCGGCCGACCAATGGCCGGTGATGCGGGACCTCGCCACCTATGTCGATGACGGTGGTATCTGGGATTCCCTGTGGGTCTATGACCACTTCCACACCGTCCCGGTCCCGACGAATGAGGCCACCCATGAGGCGTGGTCGTTGATGTCGGCCTATGCCGCCACCACATCGCGGATCAAGCTGGGCCAGATGTGCACGGCGATGAGCTACCGCAACCCTGCCTACCTGGCCAAGGTTGCGGCGACCGCTGACATCATCTCCGGTGGCCGCATTCAGATGGGGATCGGCGGCGGCTGGTACGAACACGAATGGCGCGCATACGGATACGGCTTCCCGTCGGCCGGCGTCCGACTGGCGCGACTCGATGAAGGCGTGCAGATCATGCGAGACGCGTGGCGCGACGGAGTAGTCACCTTCGACGGAAAGCACTATCAGGTCGACGGGGCGATCGTGGCGCCCAAACCTCTCCAGGAGAACGGCCCTCCGCTGTGGATCGCCGGCGGTGGAGAGAAGGTGACGCTACGGATCGCGGCGAAGTACGCCCAGTACACGAACTTCACCTCGGAACCGGAGGGGTTCGCGAACAAGTCGCAGGTGCTTGCCGGGCACTGCGAGGATGTCGGTACCGACTTCGGTGCCATCGTGCGGTCGACGAACATCAATGTCGTGGTCGGGGCGACCGAGTCCGAGGTGAAGGACCGACTGGGCCGGGTGCGGTCCCGGATGAGCGCGCTCACCGGTGATGCCGCCGCCGACGCCATGCTGAACTCCATGAGCACACCCCAAGGTGGCTGCGGCACGCCCGAGCAACTCATCGAGTCGATTCGAACGCTGAGCGATCTCGGCTGCGAGTACGTGATCTGCTATTTCCCGGAAGCGGCTTATGACCGCTCAGGGATTGAACTCTTCGAGCAAGTGGTTATCCCGGCGCTGTTGTGAAAGCGCATCAAATCGCCGGCCCGAGAAGGTCGTCGGCGTCCTTGATCAGGTAGCCGTAGCCTTGTTCGGCGAGGAACCGCTGCCGGTGCGCGGCGTATTCGGCGTCGAGGCTGTCACGCGAGACCACTGAATAGAAGATGGCGCCGCCGCCGTCGGCCTTCGGTCGAAGCAGCCGTCCGAGGCGTTGTGCCTCCTCCTGGCGGGACCCGAAGGTTCCCGAAACCTGCACTGCCACACTGGCTTCGGGCAGATCGATGGAGAAGTTGGCGACCTTGGAGACCACCAGGGTGCGGATCTCGCCTCGCCGGAACGCGTCGTAGAGAGCTTCGCGCTCGGCTGTCTTCGTCGACCCCTGGATCACCGGGGCGTCGAGTTCGGCGCCGAGTTCATCGAGTTGGTCGAGGTAGGCGCCGATCACCAGCGTCGGCTCAGCGGGGTGTCGCGCCAAGATGGACTTGACCACCGCGATCTTGGTGTGTGCTGTCGCGCACAGCTTGTAGCGCTCCTCGGGCTCGGCGGTCGCATACAACATGCGCTCGTTGTCGGTCATCGTGACGCGTACCTCGATGCACTCGGCCGGTGCGATCCAGCCTTGGGCCTCGATGTCCTTCCAGGGCGCGTCGTAGCGCTTCGGTCCGATCAGGGAGAACACGTCGCCTTCGCGGCCGTCCTCGCGGATCAACGTCGCGGTCAGGCCCAACCGTCTGCGCGACTGTAGGTCTGCGGTCATCCGGAACACCGGTGCCGGCAGCAGATGAACCTCGTCGTAGATGATCAGGCCCCAGTCGCGGCTGTCGAACAACTCCAGATGCTTGTACTCGCCTTTGGTGCGGCGGGTGATCACCTGATAGGTGGCGATAGTGACCGGGCGGATCTCCTTGCGTTCGCCGGAGTACTCGCCGATCTCCTCCTCGGTCAGCGACGTCCGCGCGATCAATTCACGCTTCCATTGGCGGCCGGCCACGGTATTGGTGACCAGTATCAGCGTGGTCGCGCCGGCCTTGGCCATGGCGGCCGCGCCGACCAGTGTCTTGCCGGCCCCGCAGGGCAGCACCACCACGCCGGAGCCGCCCGCCCAGAACGACTCCGCCGCCATTTCCTGGTAGTCGCGCAGATGCCAGCCGTCTTGGGCCAGGCTGATCGGATGTGCCTCACCGTCGACGTACCCGGCGAGGTCCTCGGCCGGCCAGCCGATTTTCAGCAACATCTGCTTGATGTGGCCGCGTTCACTGGCATGCACGATGACGGTGTCGTCGTCGACGCGGGCCCCCAGCATCGGGGCGATCTTCTTGTGGCGCAGGACCTCGGCGAGGACTGCGCGGTCCAGGCTGACCAGGATCAGGCCGTGCGCCGGGCTCTTGACCAGCTGCAACCGGCCGTAGCGGGCCATGGTGTCAACGATGTCGACCAGCAGTGGCTGGGGCACCGCGTACCGCGAGAAGGACACCAGCGCGTCGACGACCTGCTCGGCGTCGTGCCCGGCCGCGCGGGCGTTCCACAACGCCAGCGGCGTGATGCGGTAGGTGTGGATGTGCTCAGGTGCGCGTTCCAACTCGGCGAATGGTGCGATCGCCGCGCGGGCGGCGCCCGCCTGCTCGTGGTCGACCTCTAGCAGCACGGTCTTGTCGGACTGCACGATCAGTGGGCCGTCGGTCATGCGCGGTCTCGATAGGACGTCATCGTACCCATTATCCGGATTCCGCGGAGACCACCGAAGTCACGCGGTGGATAGCGAACTCCCGGACCCTGCCGGCCGCCGGGTCGTAGGCGGTCAACTGCCCGCCCCGGACATTGATCGGGGCGACCACTCGCTGCGTCGCCACACCGGCAGGATCGACGTAGCCGATCACCACCGATTCCTGATGATGGGCCGCGTACTGCAACTCGGTGATCGCCACCGCGGGGTCCAGGCGCATGCCCGACGGTGACGCCGCCACTTTGCGCATCACCGCGACGATCGCGCCCAGAGTTTGGTTCGTCGGTGTCAGGTTCTGCCGGTATCCGCGGCGACGAATTAGCGCCGGAACTCTGGAGCCGCGGCGGCGGAGATCAACGATGGACCCCGCCGAGTCCTCGGCAGCCGGGGCGAAGCCTGCAGTCCGCAGTGCTGCGAGCACATCGGCGATCGGAGCCTGTGACACCGCCACGGTCGGTGCCAGACAGCGCAATTCTACCGACTCGGTCGCCGGTGCGGCTACCGCGTGCGCGAGCAGGGCGGTGTCCTCGCAACGCACGAAGGAGGCGGCCATGCCGACGCGCAGTTGTCCGTGCCGACGCGCGACATCGTCGATCATGTACGTCAGTGACTGTGGCACAGGGGTTTTTGAGTGTTGGGTGAATAGTGCGTGCAGCTCGGCTGCGGTCTTTCCGGTGTCCAGTGCCTTCCGGATAGAGGTCTCGGTGATGCGATACACCATCGCCGCGCCAGCGGACTCCACCGTCGCTACGGCCGACAGTTGCTCGGCCAGTGCGCGTTCCAGCGGGCCAGGTACGACGACGGTCAGATCGGCTTGCAGAAGGAAGTGGTCGATCGGTTTGGGAAGGACTTTGGACATCGCAGCGACGACCGAGTCGTCGGGTTCGTCGGCGAGCAAGCGTCGTATCGGGGTGGGCAGGGCGCCGCGGCCCACCACCCCGACGGCGTGGGCTTCGGTGAGCAGGTCGGCGACCGGTTCGGGTTGCAGGCGCGCCGACCACCGCGGCCGCCGCCACACCAGCGACTGAGATGCGCTGTCCCCGTCGACGCCGGAACCGGGTGGCAAGTCATCGAGCATCTCGAGCAGTAGCCGACGGTCCAGCGGCGCGGCGGTGGAGAAAAGTGAATCAGAAAGCGCCGCATAGGGTTTGCCATCTGGTCCGCGGCTGCCAATGAGGCTGGGCCGCCCCGGAAGGTCAAGCCATGCCGTCACGACCAGATGCCATTTCACTGCTGACGGAGATTCGATGAACCGGTCGGCGGCGACTGTCGGGGCCCAGTAGGTTCCGGCAGCGCCGGGCGGATGGGGTTCAGGCATCCCTGGAGCGATCAGGCCCGCGGCGGCGGCCACCTCCAGGATCAGTCCCAGCCGGCGTTCATCGATGCCGGTCAGCTTGGTCAGCCTTTTAATTTCCCGCACTCCGAGTCCTCCGCTGCGGAGCTCGGAAACTGGTGTATCGCTGAGGGTTTCGATGACGATATCGATCTCGCGCAACAGGTCGAGGGCTGCGCCTGCGGCCACGGCGTCAACATCGCGGGCAGTGGTCGACGACGCCGTGGGGTCTGGTCTGGCCAGGCTGGCGGGACCCGGGACTTCGCCGCGCAACACGTGCCCGACCAGTCGGGGCAGGATGACAGTGTCGGTATCGAGACGGCGGAGGAGTCCGGCCTCCAGCAGGCGTGGCACCGGACGCTCGGGCGGGGTTCCCGGTGCCGCGTCGCGGGTTCGGCCCACTGGCGAGCCTTCGAGGAGCTTGTCCAGCAACTCGCGTGCGGGATCGTCGAGCGCTTCGATCGCCTCGGTGATTTCGGCCCCCGGCAATGCGGCGCTCTCCGCGGTGGCCTGTCCGGGGTACCAGGGCAGGGCCGATGCCGCTTCGGTGACCACTCTGAGCGCCCCCTCTCCAGCGGAGTCCCCCCAAACCAGTGCGCGTTCTCCCAGATCCTCGACCGCAGCATTGACGGCTGAGCCCGTGGTCTGGTCGCCAAGGAGATCGGTCAGTGCGGCGATCGTGACGGCGGTGGTGTCAGCGTGCAGCGTGAGCAGGGCGTCGAGAACCGTCAGGTGCAGGAAGTCGAGATCGTCGGTGGCGGCCTTGACCGACTGACGCGCTGCTGCTCGGGCGGCCAGTGCCGCGATGGTGCCCGGCGGTGGTTGGGTCAGGTCGGGGCGCAACCGCAGCAGTCGGATCAGCCGCTCGTCGTCCGACTCGGCCAACCAGGCGCCCAGTGGCACGCCCGGGCTATTCACGCTCATCAGTGTCCTCTGCTCTTCGCGCAGGCGCTCATCCGTGTCCTCTGCTCTTCGCGCAGGCGCTCATCCGTGTCCTCTGCTCTTCGCGCAGGCGCTCATCGCCGACCAGCGTAAAGCAGCGTCCCGCTCTCGCCAGCAGGCGATCGGCCTGCCACAATGGGAGACGTGGCTGATGAGAAACGGCAAAAGAGCAGATACATCGACCCGGGTTGGCCGACAACCGACGTTGACGACCACGCGGTCAGCGAGCTGGCGGCCGACCGTACGGGAGCACTGTCCCCATTTGGTGACCTGACGTTCCCGCTTCCGGCAGACGAGATTCCCTTCATCCAATCTGCCACGGTCATCAACAAGTAGCGGTGCGCTGCGGTGTGCCCCGATCATGCGGATCTTTCGCATCTCGATGAATCGGGCGCGGCTCACATGGTCGACGTCACCGCCAAGGACGTCACCAAGCGGATCGCGGTTGCGCAGGGAACTGTGCGCACGCGCCCCGATGTCGTCGCGATGATCAGTGCCAACGGGCTGCCCAAAGGTGATGCCCTGGCCACCGCTCGGGTAGCCGGAATCCTGGCGGCCAAGCGCACCAGTGAACTCGTTCCGCTCTGCCACCCTTTGATGATCACGGGGGTCGATATCGATTTCGCCGTGGGAGCTGCTGACGATCCGGGGTCGGTCGGCGTGACCGCGACCGTGCGCACCAGCGACCGCACTGGCGTCGAGATGGAGGCGTTGACCGCGGTCAGCGTCGCCGCGCTGACGATCTACGACATGATCAAAGCGGTCGACCGGGCGGCGCGCATCGACAACATCCGGGTGGTGCGCAAAGAAGGCGGTAGGACAGGCACGTGGGTCAGGTGATGTCGGCGTGACTCGCTCAGGCTTGGTGATCATCGCCTCCACGAGGGCATCCGGCGGCGTTTACGAAGACCGGTGCGGCCCAGTCATCGTGGGCTGGCTCAACGATCGTGGAATGGCGACCCCTGCGCCCGTCGTCGTCGCCGACGGAGATCCCGTCGAAGCGGCGCTGCGATCTGCATTGCCCGACAGGCACGACGTCATCATCACCTCCGGCGGCACCGGTATCTCCCCGACGGATTGCACGCCCCAGGTCACTGCGGCCCTGGTGGACTATCAGATTCCTGGCCTCGCCGATGCCATCAGGCGCGCCGGGCTTCCGCACGTGCCGACCTCGGTGTTGTCGCGCGGCGTATGTGGCGTCGCCGGCCGAACGCTGATCGTGAACCTCCCCGGCTCCATCGGAGGTGTCCGCGATGGCCTGGGCGTGCTCACCGACGTGCTCGAGCACGCGCTGGACCAGCTGTGCGGCAAGGATCACGGGCAATGACTGCCATCCTGCGTGCCGCGCTGACCGAACAGCTCATCGTTTCGACCGAACACGAAGCCCTGGTCTCGAATCATTCAGCGGGCGCGGTGGTGGTGTTCTCCGGTGTCGTCCGCGATCACGACGGTGGGCGAACGGTATTGCGACTGGACTACTCGTGCCATCCGTCCGCCGAACAGACGCTGGCTGGCGTCGTCGCCGAGATCGCGGCCGACTGCGTGGGCGTCCGCGCCATTGCCGTCAGCCATCGGGTCGGCACTCTGCACATCGGTGACGCAGCATTGGTCGCTGCAGTGGCTGCCGACCACCGGCGGGCCGCGTTCGAGACATGCTCGCGCCTGGTGGACAGCGTCAAAGAGCGGCTACCGGTGTGGAAGCACCAGTTTTTCGCCGACGGCACCGATGAGTGGGTCAACTCGGCATAGTCCGACCGGCGGCGATGTAGTCGGGCGAAAAACTTCCCGAATCAGGCTGGCGGCAGCACCGGAGCCGGGACGGGGGCAGGAACCGGCGGGGCAGCCGGGTCGACGCTCATCGGAACCGGCAGGCTCGGCGATGGGCCACCCCTGGTTTCCGGAGTGTTCAGCGGGCGCTGAGTCAGTGCCAGCAAGGCACCCTTGCCGGAGACGTCCTGGGTCTGGATCGCGTGCCAGATCTCCTTCAGGTAGCTCACGTTCGGGCTCGCGGCGCCGGGATCGACCGTGGTGCCGGGGGGCAGGTTTTCCGGGCTCACCAGGTGAGGCGTACCGGCCGGCAAGAGGAGGTCCCCGTTCACGCCGGCAAGAGGTGCCAACGGGTCGACGGACGCGGGCGCCGCGACGACATTGGGCGACGATGGCAGCACCGGGTCGACGGGTGCGGGCTGCAGCGGCAGGTCCCCGTGCCAGTTTGCCGCTGTGACGATCATCTCGACCGGCGGCGCGTCGACGGGTGCCGGGGCAGGCAGCGGCGCATCCAGGGGTAGGACGAGCGCAGGGTCGGCGATCGGCGGAGCCGGTGCGGGCAGCGGCGCGCCTAGTGGCGCAGGCGGAGGTGTGGGCAGCGGCGCATCCAGGGGTACGACCAACGCGGGGTCGGCGATGGGTGCGGGCGGCAGTGCTTCGGGAGC
>ERZ888423.2104-NODE-2104-length-15624-cov-4.622134_pt1 | contig 15624 bp, 10 predicted proteins | sample MGYA00520523_ERZ888423 | MGnify/ENA primary metagenome ERZ888423 (study PRJEB32303, sample SAMEA104408611) | aquatic metagenome | biome: Brackish water; feature: Pelagic; material: water | place: Baltic Sea | collected 2014-06-08T10:24:00 | depth 30,27 m ...
CTGCGAACCCCGCCTTACGCTGCTAGGCGCAAGGGCTTAGTTTCGGCGACCCGAACTGCTTACGCAGCCAGAGCCATTGCCGGAGCACGGTTGTCATTGGCAACTGTACGTTTGGACCGGTAACGGTGGTACCTCACCGAGCAAAAGCAATCACCTTTACACGTTCGTCGATCCTATTTCGGCCCCATTCGCCCCCAATGAGGGATGTTTGGTGGAGCCGCCGGGTACCGCCCCCGGGTCCGATCCGCTTATTCCGTGCGCGTTTATCGCCATATTTCCCGTTTCCGAGAACACTATGAACATAGGCGCGGGTGGGCCCAACCACAAGTGCTGATCTGGGGTGCTGGCTCAGGTGCCGCAAAACGTCGCGTGAACGACTTGGTTTGGGGCAGGGGAGAGGGCCAGATCCTCGGCGCCTGGTTGGGTTTCATATGGGCGTGCCCAGACGGCAGCTATCCGATGAAATGGGGCGAAATCACCCGACAAACCTGCAGTGATTGCTGCTGCGATTTGGTGATTGCGGGGGATATATGCGGGGTTGGCTGTGGCCAATCTTTGCTCAAGCGGTGGTGTGTTTGGCGGGGTAGGGGTGCTGGCCAGCCGTGCCTGCCAGCGCGCGTTCCAGATTTCAAATCCGGCTGGGTCTTTGAATTCCGCCCATGTTGTGCCGTTGGCCAATCCGCGAAAGCTGCGCGTGAAATCAGCGTTTTCGGTGGCCATCAGTGCCAAAAAGTCATCAATCAATGCGATGTCGCCGGCATCTTCACCAATCAAGCCCAGTTTGGCACGAAACTTTGCCGCCCAAGCCGTTTCGTAGAGTGTTGGAAAGGTGTGAACGATCTCGGTCGCCCGTTCAATTGCCGCATCGCGCGGACCCATCAAGGGCAGTAATGCGGTTGCAAACTGCGCCATATTCCAAACCGCGATTTGTGGCTGATTGGCATAGGCATAGCGCCCCATATGATCAATCGAGGAAAACACCTGGTTTGGGTTATACCCATCCATAAAAGCGCAGGGGCCATAATCAATCGTCAAGCCGCCGATATGGGCATTGTCGGTGTTCATCACGCCGTGAATAAAGCCAAGCCCCATCCATTGCGCAATCAAATGTGCCTGGGCTGTGATGGTGGCTTGCAGCAGAGAGAATGCATCATGGGCTGTCGGGAAATGGCGCGTGCAGCTGTAGGCCAGCAACGCCTCTAACGCTGCGGTATCTTGGCGCACAGCGAAATATTGAAAGGTTCCAACCCGGATGTGGCTGGGGGCCACGCGGGTTAAAATGGCACCGGGCACGGGCCCCGTGTCGCGTAAAATCGTAGCGCCAGTTGTCACTGCCGCAAGTGCGCGGGTGGTGGGCACACCGAGCACATGCATCGCCTCACTTACCAGATATTCACGCATAACCGGCCCAAGCCATGCCCGCCCATCGCCCCCGCGCGAAAACGGGGTGCGGCCCGCACCTTTCAGCTGAATGTCTTGGCGGGTTCCGTGATCGTCGATCACCTCACCCAATAAAATCGCCCGCCCGTCACCCAATTGCGGCACAAAACCGCCAAACTGATGCCCCGCATAGGCCTGTGCCAATGGTTGCGCGCCCGCAGGCAGGGTGTTGCCCGACAGCATGGCCAGCCCATCAGCACTGGCCAATTCGGCTGGATCTAACCCTAAGGATCGGGCCAGTGGGGCATTGAGTGCGATCAGGTCAGGGTTTGGCACTGGCGTGGGTGATTGCGGCGCAAACAGCCGATCAGGCAGGCGAGCAAAGCTGTTATCAAAGGCAATGCGCAGGCTCATGCCGACAGCCGCGCCAGAATGCGGGCCCAACTGCGAATTCCTTTGTGAAAGCTTTTAAGATCGTATTTTTCATTGGGCGAATGGATCTGATCATCATCTTTCGAAAACCCCACCAGCATCGCATCCATATCCAAAACTGTCTTAAAATGCCCCGCCACAGGGATCGAACCGCCGCTGCCCACAAAGGCCGCAGCACATCCCCATTCCTCAGACAAAGCTTGGCGCGCCTGTTCAAACGCAGGCGCCGTGGTGGCCATCTTTGAGGCGCGCGACGCGCCATGGCCCAAAAACTCAACCCGACAATCAGCGGGCAGCATCGCGCGGACCATGGCGCGAAAATTGTCGCGAATGGCATGGGGATCTTGGCCAGGAACCAGACGAAAGCTGATTTTTGCGCGCGCCTCAGCTGGCAAAACGGTTTTGAACCCATCGCCTGTGTAGCCGCCGATAATACCATTTACCTCACATGTTGGGCGTGACCACAGCATTTCCAAGGGCGTGCGATCCTGCTCGCCCGCGGGTTGTGACAGGCCGACTTTGCCCAGAAAATCAGCGTGATCAAAGCTGAGCGCCTGCCACTGCGCACGCATGGCATCTGGCAGCTCTTCGACATCATCATAAAATTCCGGAACGGTGACGCGCCCTGTGTCGTCATGCAACGATGCGATGATTTTCACCAAAACCCGCACCGGGTTGATGGCCGCCCCGCCGTAAAGCCCAGAATGCAAATCTTTGGTGGGGCCGCTGATCACGACCTCTTCACCCAATAAGCCGCGCAGCATGGTGACGATGGCTGGGGTTTTGCCTTGAAACAGCCCCGTGTCGCAGATCAAGGCCAAATCAGCTGATAGCAGGTCGGCATGTGTGCCCATGAAAGGCACAAGGCTGGGTGAGCCAGATTCCTCTTCGCCTTCAAAGAAAACTTTGATCCGGGCGGGCAGCGTGCCAGTTTCAGCCTGAAAAGCGCGACAGGCCTCTAAAAACGTCATCAACTGCCCCTTATCATCCGACGCACCCCGGCCCCGGATCACGGCCCCATCGGGGGTTTCTTCTATGTGGGGGTCAAACGGATCATTGTGCCATAAAGCCAGTGGATCAACGGGTTGCACATCATAATGTCCATAAAACAGCAGGCAGGGCCCTTGATCGGCACCTGCTTGACCCACCACCATCGGGTGGCCGGGGGTGTCATAGGTCTGCGCATCAAATCCCAAATCTTGCAGTTCTCGCACCAGCCAATCGGCTGCGGCGCGGCAATTGGGGGCAAAAGCAGGATCGGTTGAAATTGACGGGATGCGCAGCAATGCTTGCAGCCGCGTGACAGCCTGCGGCATGTTGGCATCGATTCGGTTCAAAACGGCATTAAGCGTCGCGGCGTCGGTCATTTTCGGCCCCTTTTTGCGGCAAGGGGGTAAGCCTAACAAGCCTGACGGTGCTGTCCAGAGATCATCGGGGCGCGAGGGCCCAATTGATACAGTGATTACGGCAATTTTTTGGTGAATTGCTTACCAGCACGTTAAAGAATCTCTTGCGTCATTGGGCGATTCTCATGGATAGAGTTAATGAGGCCTTGGGGTGCGTTGCTGAGCCCTTAAAAAGGTAGGGTTTTGGGGGCACGAAATGATCGGGCGCTGGTATCGCCGCCATGCAGACGCCGCCGCAGTGCCAGAGGATGGCCCGCGCGGTTTCGACGATTATGACGTATCGCTGGGCGATCTAATGCGCGGTGAACGCGCGACCCTTGGCAAATCACTGCTGGATGTACAGCGCGAATTGCGCATCAAAGCCTCATATATTGCAGCGATTGAAAACCGTGATGTGGCCGCGTTTGATACCCCAAGCTTTATCGCAGGGTATGTGCGTTCGTATGCGCGTTACTTGGGGATGGAGCCAGATGCCGCCTATGCACGGTTTTGTGCTGAGGCTAATTTTTCTGTCGCACATGGTCTGTCCGCAGCGGCATCAAGCCCGCAACTGGTGGCGGCAAAGCAGCGCAAAGCAGCCGAATTTACCGACCCTCTGGCCAATCCAATTTTTGTGCCACGCCGCGAACATCTGCTCGATCAGATTGATCCCCGCGCGATGGGGTCAATGTTGGTTTTGTTGGCCCTGATCGGCGTGATTGGTTACGGTGGGTGGTCGGTGTTGCGCCAAATACAGCAGGTTGATCTGGCCCCGGTCGATCAAGCCCCCGAGGTTGTGGCGAGCCTGGATCCTTTGGCCAACGTTGGCGTGCCCGCGCTGGACAGTGCGGCGGTAGATGCGGCTGTCAAAGGTGCCATGGCAGCGTTGATGCCATCAGATGCACCAGACGACGGCTTTACCGTTTCGGGTGGTGCGCCCGCGCTTGCCGTTGCCAGCACCGGTGCCCGGCCTCAGGCGCTGGATGTGCCGGTGCTCTCACCACGCGATGGTCCGATTGGGGCGCTTGCGCCGCTGCGTCGGGCTGACTTGCGCCAAAGCGTTGATTCTGTATTGGCTGAAATGGTTTTTGATGAGGACGCCCCAGCAAAGCCACAAGTGCAGGTGCTGGCAGATGCCGCGCCAAAACTTGAGCTTTTTGCCGTCCGCCCGGCATGGGTGCGTGTGCAGGCCGCGGATGGCACGATCCTGTTTGAAAAAATTCTGGATGCTGGTGAGCGTTACAGCGTGCCACAAAGCGATATCCCAGCGCGGTTGCGGGCGGGCAATGCAGGGTCGGTTTATTTTGCTGTTGCGGGCAAAACCTATGGCCCAGCCCGCGCAGATGGGGGTGTTGCGAAAAACGTAACGCTATCTGTTGATGCGCTGACCAAAAGCTATAGCTTGGCGGATCTGACGCGTGATGCAGATCTTGCACGTATGGTGGCTGTTGCTCAGGCGCAAACGGGCCGATAGCGCAGGGCTTTGCGCTGCGTTCTTTTGAATCAGATCAAGCTGCAGCTTTGCATGACGCGCGTGTTGCCCGAATGCGTTTGGCGCGCTATCACTTGGGGAGATAATAATTTCCAAGCGGTGAGGCCCCATGTCGTTGCATGCAATCAGACCCTGGCGTGAAATCGCGCGCCGCAAATCGCGCCAGATCCGGGTGGGTAAAGTTCTGGTGGGGGGGGATGCGCCAATTTCGGTGCAAACAATGACCAACACCGACACGTCAGACGTCAAGGCCACGATCGAACAGGTGCAGCGCGCTGCTGTCGCTGGGGCTGATATTGTGCGGATTTCTACGCCAGATGAGTCCTCAACCCGTGCATTGCGCGAGATTGTCGCCGAAAGCCCGGTGCCCATCGTGGCGGATATCCATTTTCATTATAAGCGGGCGATTGAAGCCGCAGAGGCAGGGGCTGCGTGTTTGCGGATTAACCCCGGAAATATTGGCGATGCCCGCCGTGTGGCCGAAGTGATCCGCGCGGCCAAAGATCACGGCTGTTCGATCCGTATTGGGGTAAATGCAGGGTCATTAGAACGGCATTTGTTGGAAAAATACGGTGAGCCTTGCCCAGATGCGATGGTGGAGAGCGGATTAGACCATATCCGAATTTTGCAAGATAACGATTTTCACGAATTCAAGATTTCGGTCAAAGCGTCGGATGTGTTTATGGCGGCCGCCGCCTATCAACAACTCGCCGATGCGACCGATGCACCAATCCACCTTGGCATCACCGAGGCGGGGGGGCTGGTTTCTGGCACTGTCAAATCTGCAATTGGTTTGGGCAATTTGTTGTGGATGGGCATCGGTGATACCATTCGCGTCTCGCTGTCGGCCGATCCGGTCGAAGAGGTCAAGGTTGGCTTTGAAATTCTGAAATCTCTTGGGCTGCGGCATCGAGGGGTTACGATCATTTCTTGCCCATCCTGTGCGCGGCAGGGATTTGACGTGATCAAGACTGTGTCCACGCTGGAAGACAGGCTGGCCCATATTACCACTTCGCTCAGCCTGTCGGTGATTGGCTGTGTGGTCAATGGCCCGGGTGAGGCGCTGATGACGGATGTGGGATTTACGGGGGGGGGCGCTGGATCAGGTATGGTGTATTTGGCCGGAAAACAATCGCACAAGATGGGCAATGACAAGATGATTGACCACATTGTGGAACAGGTCGAAAAGCGCGCCGCCGCGATTGAGGCCGCTGAACGTGAAGCGGCCGAGGCTGAAGCGCGGGCCGATTGATCGGAAAACTGAGAATTCAGCAATGCAAAAGCCCCGTGCGGTCGATGACGCGCGGGGCTTTATACTGCCAATGTTTGTTCGAATTCTTTGGGCGGGCCGCGCGGTTATTTACCGCGGACCTCTGCCACGATTTCGCGCATGGCATCCAGAGGTACATATCCACGCAAAATTCCTGATCCCAAAACAAAACCGGGTGTGCCCTGAATTTGCAACGTGCTGGCCAAAGTCTGATTTTGGGCCAAAGCGGCCGTAACCGCATCGCTGTTCATTTCTGACTGAACGGCGGCCAGATCAAGTGACAGGTCCTTGGCCAGACTGTCAAAGGTGGCCTGTGACATCTGCCCACGCAGGGTGATCAGTGCGTCATGCACCTCTTTATAGGCCGCATCCCCGGCCAGTGATTTTACAGCCATTGCAAAACGTGCAGCCAGAACAGATTCCGGCCCCAAAACCGGAAATTCTTTATAAATGAGCCGGATGTTTCCGTCGCTTTCCACCAATTCTGTCACATCCGCATGGGCTTTTTTGCAATAACCACACCGATAATCCATAAATTCAACAATCGTGACATCGCCATTCACATTTCCACCCACCCAAGAATAACCATCGTCAAACAGGGCCAGGGCGTTGGCCTTTACCAGATCTTCGTCAGACATCGCTTGGGCTGCGGATTTGCGCTGTTCAAGCACCGCGATGGCTTCCATCAGAACTTCGGGGTTTTCTAACAAATAGGCGCGCACGGCTTGGCCGAATTGGCTTTGCTGCTGCACGGTCATTTGATCCAGTTCAAGCGCCTGTCCTGGCGTGCCCAGCGACAAAACGCAGGCGCTGGCTACCAACAGAGATTTCAGGCGTGAAAGCGGGGCGAAAGCGGGCATGAAAACGATCCTTGGATGAATTGCAGGCCACCTTCGCAGATCATAACGCAGATGCAAGACCAAGAGGGCCGCTTGTCGCAGGCCAGCGCCATCATATTTTCTCAGGTCTGTTGGGCTTTTCGGCCAAGGGGCGTTTGCAGGGCGGATGCTTCGGGTTAAGATAACCCCCAAAGATCTGTTTGCGCAGACTTGGGGTGCAGGGGGCGCGGTGCTGTGACAGCTTGGCAAATGGGGGCATGGCGATGCTGGTGGCGCGCGATTTGCCTGTGCTGCGGTTTGTGTCTTGGTGGGGCAGTTTTGGCGCAAGCACCGCTGACGGCGTTGGCGCGTGTGAACCCGATGTTGTCAGGCGTGACAGAAACGGTGTCGGGGGTTCGGCTGGGGGTGGCGCTTAGCCAGCCGGTGCCATGGCGGGTTGCGCTGCTGGCAGATCCGCCGCGTTTGGTGCTCGACCTGCAAGAGGCGGACTGGTCTTTGGTAGATCTGGCGCGATTTGCGGCGGGGGCTTTGGTGGTGGATGCCCGTGCGGGTGTGGTGCAGCCGGGATGGTCACGATTGGTTTTGGAACTGGGCCAGCCCTTGGGGCTGCGCCAAGCCGGCATGCGCACGGATGGGCAATGGGCACAAGAGGCGCTGATTACGATTGATCTGTCCCCAGTGACTGATGCCGAATTTGCCCAGCAAGTGGCGCGTTCAGAAGGTGCGGTGGCGATGTCCGCACCTTGGCCAGCGTTACCACCCGCGCCCCCCCAACCAACCACGCCGCCCCGAGACACCGGGCGCAGGGTTGTTGTGCTTGATCCTGGGCATGGTGGCATTGACCCTGGCGCACGCCATGAGAACCGATCCGAGGCTGATTTGATGCTGACCTTGGCGCAAGAATTGCGTGAGGCGCTGCTGCGCCACGGTGGGTTTGATGTGGTTTTGACCCGCGAAGATGATCGTTTTGTCCCGCTTGAAACCCGTTTGAGCGTTGCCAATGCGGCTGGTGCGGCGGTGTTTATCTCACTGCATGCTGATGCGGTGGAAGATGCGGTAACATCGGGTGCCACAATTTACACGCTGTCGGCGGATGCCGCTGATACCGCATCGGCGCTGTTGGCCGAACGTCACGACCGTGATGATTTGTTGGCGGGCGTTGATTTAAGCGGGCAGGGCGATGAGGTCGCGCTGATCTTGATGGACTTGGCGCGGGCGCAGACTGCGCCGCGTGGGCAGCGGTTGGCGGACAGTTTGGTTTCAGCGCTGCAAGATGCGGGAATTCGTTTGCACAAACGTCCGCTGCAGCGTGCTGCGTTTTCAGTTCTGAAATCACCCGATATCCCATCTGTGCTGATTGAGGCCGGGTTTCTTTCATCTCGCGCAGATCGGGCCAATTTGCTGAACCAAGAGTGGCGCGGGGTTTTCACCCAAGCATTGGTCACGGCGTTGGCCGGGTGGACTGTGCAAGAAGATGTGCGGACCTCCGTTGGGGCAGGCCCGCAATAAAGGGGTTTCGCTGGGTTTAATCCACCTGAAACTCTGGCCCGGCAATGTGTACGGCCAACAGGCAGCCATTGGGAGTGGTGGAGCAGTGTTCCGTGCCATCGCGTAAAAACACCAGATCGCCCTTGCGAAAAACTGTGCCGTCATTTTCGACCAGCTCGCCCTCAAGGATCAAAAACTGCTCATGTCCATTGTGGCGATGTGGGCGGGTCGTCATGCCAGCGGGCATGCGATAGACGTGAAATCCGGTGCCCAGTGCCACCCCGTCATCATGCTGTAAGACGGCATCGCCCAATGCCAGCCCATCATCATAGACAAAAGGCGTAAACTCTGCGTCATAGATGTTGGTGACTTTGCGGTCTTTGGCATCAATTTTTTGCATTTCATCCTCCAAGTATTACTGTGAGCGTGGCGGTTTTGCTGCAAGCTGTCAACGCTACAGGCCCGCGTGGCGCAGGTCAGGTCTGTCTGTTGCTTTGACGCGCAGTTTCTTCATGCCTATAAGCAGACCCATCGGTCAGGAGACGCGCGTGATCCGTTGGATTTTATCATTTTTGGGGGCGATTTTCAGCCTTGTGACGTTGGGGTTGATTTTCATGGCCATCGCGATTGGTGCGGTGTTTTGGATTTATGGCCGCGATCTGCCCAGCTATGATCAATTGGCGCAATATTCCCCGCCGACCATCAGCCGTATCTATTCTGCTGAGGGGCGCATTATTGATGAATTCGCGCAAGAACGCCGTATTTTCACCCCAGTTGAAGAAATTCCCGATCTGGTCAAACAGGCGTTTATATCGATCGAAGATCAGCATTTTTATACCCATAAAGGGTATGATGTGACCGGTATGTTGGCGGCGGCACGGGATGCTGTGGTGTCGCGGGGGCGCAATGTGCGGGGCGCCTCGACCATCACGCAGCAGGTCATGAAAAACTTTTTGCTGTCAGGTGATCGCACGGGGGAGCGCAAGATCAAAGAACTGATCTTGGCTGCGCGTATTGAAAAGACACTCAGCAAAGAAAAGATACTTGAGCTTTACTTAAATGAGATTTTTCTGGGCCAAAATTCCTATGGTGTGACGGCGGCAGCCCAGACCTATTTCAACAAAACATTGGTCGAGCTGGGTCCAGAAGAGGCCGCATTTTTGGCATCGTTGCCTCAGGCGCCCTCAAGCTATCATCCGGTCCGTGCAAAAGAGCGGGTGACGCAGCGCCGCAATCAGGTTTTGCGCCGGATGGCGGCAGAGGGTTATATTAGCGCCGAGGCCCGTGATCTGGGCATTGGCGCGCCGCTGCGCACCGTGCAAAATGGCGATTATCCAGGCTTTCGCGCCAGTCTGCCGCCGCGCGATTATTTTACAGATGAAATTCGCCGGCAATTGTCAGACACATTCGGTGAGCAAGAGTTTTTTGGTGGCGGCCTGACCATTCGTTCCACCGTGCAACCCGATTTACAGGCACAGGCTGCGCGGGCACTGCGTGATGGGCTTGAACTTTATGACCGGGGTCGAGGGGTTTGGCGTGGCACAGGTGTGGCCATTGCCGGTTCGGATCTGAACGATGAGCCCAATTGGCGGGCTGCTTTGGCCAATGTTCAAGTGCCCCGCGACATTGAGGGATGGCTGCCTGCGGTTGTTCTTAGTCTGGGCAAAACTTCAGCCCGGATCGGGATTGAGGGCGTGGCCGATGACAGTGATAGCCACTTTATCGGACCCGACGATGTCACATGGGCGCGCAAGCGCCTGGCGGATGGCAAGCTGGCGCCCAAGGCCCGCGTTGCGGCGGATTTATTGGCTGTGGGCGATGTGATTATGGTTGCTGCCTTGGCCAATAAGGATGGCACGTTTGACCGCTGGTCGTTGCGCCAACTGCCCGAGGTTCAGGGCGCTTTCATGGCGATGGATGTAAATTCTGGTCGCGTGATGGCGATGCAGGGCGGCTTTAGCTATCAGTCGTCTGTATTTAACCGCGCCACCCAAGCTGCGCGCCAACCAGGCTCATCATTTAAGCCCTTTGTTTACGCGGCAGCGCTTGATTCGGGCTATACCCCCGCCACTATCGTGATCGACGCCCCGATCGAAGTCGACACCCCCGAGGGGATTTGGAAGCCGAAGAATTCATCTGATAAATTCTATGGTCCCGCGCCGCTGCGGGTGGGGATTGAACAGTCACGCAACCTTATGACCGTCCGCTTGGCCCAAGAAATTGGGATGGATACGGTGGGGCAATATGCGGAAAGCTTTGGCGTTTATGATCCGATGCAGCGGTATTTGGCCAACGCGCTTGGTTCGCAAGAGACCACGCTGTTTCAAATGGTGGCGGCCTACGCGATGTTTGCCAATGGTGGTGAGCGGGTGGAACCCACACTGGTTGACCGGGTGCAAGACCGCTGGGGGCGCACGATTTATCGACATGATCCGCGCAACTGTCTGGAATGCGGTCTGCCTGCTCTTGCCCCAGGGTTTGGCCCGCGTATTTTGTCCAGCCGCGAGCGGGTGATGGATGCGGTGACCGCTTATCAGCTGACGGCCATGATGGAGGGTGTGCTGGAGCGCGGTACAGCGCGCGGGATCAACCTGCCGGTCCCGATTGCGGGGAAAACGGGTACAACGAATGATGCCAAGGATGTTTGGTTTATCGGCTATTCGTCCAATCTGGTAGCAGGGTGCTATATTGGTTTTGATCAGCCGCGTGCCTTGGGGCGGGGCGCATCGGGTGGGGGGATGTGTGGTCCTGTCTTTCAGTCTTTCATGCAAGAGGCGATCAAAACGCGGGGTGGCACCGAATTCAAAGTGCCAGATGGCGGGTATTTCCTGAACATTGACCGCTATACCGGCGCCCTTTTGCCCGAGGATGCCGAGGGCGAAAATGTCGTGGCTGAATATTTTCGCGAGGGATTTGACCCATTATTTGGGACCGAGGCGGTGGTGGATGGTGGCTTTGCGGTAGGAAGAAATCTGCCGTTGTTTAAGCTGGGTGAAACCGATGCCGAGGAACTGAGCACCGTCACCACGGGCACCGGGGAAATTAAGATATTGCCAAAGAATAACGCAGATTTTGGCACGATTAGCGCGGGTGGGCTTTACTAGGTGCTGGCTGGTCTTGCCCGGCGGGCGGGATGGGGCTATCACCCCAACCCTAAAGATAAGAACGTCAAGAAAGGTGCGCGCAATGCGGACAGAGGCACAAAACATGGTGGATGCGATCAAGAAGTCCCTTCGACTTCTTGGCCAGCGCATGGATGTGCAAACTGCACCCCACCGGTTGGAAGAATTCAACGCCATGATCGAGGATGGCGATCTGTGGTCTGACCCGGCGCGCGCCCAAAAACTGATGCGCGAACGCCAAACCCTTATGGATAAGCTGGCGATCCACGACTCGATCACCCGAGAGCTGTCAGACAATATTGAGCTGATTGAAATGGGCGAGGCCGAGGGCGACGCCGATATCGTGACTGAGGCCGAAGAGGGGCTGCGCGCCCTGCAAAAATCCGCCGCCAAAAAAGAGATTGAGGCGCTGTTGGATGGTGAGGCCGATGGCAATGACACGTTTTTGGAAATCAATGCAGGCGCGGGCGGCACCGAAAGCTGCGATTGGGCGAATATACTGGCGCGGATGTATGTGCGATGGGCCGAGAAAAAGGGCTATAAAGTCGAACTGATGTCTGAGACCGCAGGTGAAGAAGCTGGGATAAGGTCGGCCGCTTATAAAATCACAGGTCCAAATGCCTATGGCTGGCTGAAATCTGAGTCGGGCGTCCACCGGTTGGTGCGTATCTCGCCCTTTGATTCCGCAGCGCGGCGCCACACGTCTTTTAGTTCAATCTGGGTCTATCCGGTTGTCGATGAAAATATTGAAATTGATATCCCCGACCGTGACATTCGAATTGATACCTATCGCTCGTCGGGGGCGGGTGGGCAGCACGTCAATACCACCGACTCAGCAGTGCGCATCACCCATATTCCCACCAATATCGTGGTCACCAGCTCTGAAAAGTCGCAGCACCAAAACCGCGCCAACTGTATGGCCGCATTAAAATCGCGTCTTTATGAAATGGAGCTGCGCAAGCGCAACGAAAAGATCATGGAGCAGCATGAAAATAAGGGCGATGCTGGTTGGGGAAACCAAATCAGATCATACGTTTTACAGCCCTATCAGATGGTCAAAGATTTGCGCACTTCGGTGGAAACCTCGGACACCCAAGGCGTTCTTGATGGCGATCTGGATCAATTCATGGCAGCGACCTTGGCAATGGAAGTGTCGGGCAAAAGCCGTGCCGACGCACAGGCTGAGGAATAACCCCACCCCGATATGTCATTCCAGACAGGCGCCGCGATACACGCGCCCATCTGGTGATCATGTTCAGGCTCAGGCTCAGGCTCAGGCTCAAGCTCAGGCTTAGGCCTTGGCCGCTTGCAGATATTGCCATACCCGGTGCGGGGTCAGCGGCATATCGATATGGCGCACCCCGCGCGACCAAAGCGCATCCAAAACCGCATTGCTGACGGCAGCAATTGATCCCACTGTTCCTGCCTCGCCGCAGCCCTTCATACCGATTGGGTTCATAAGAGAGGGCACGCATTCGGTGGTGAAAACCACGGGCGGCATGTCGGTGGCGCGCGGCATGGCGTAATCCATAAATGTGGCTGTCAGCAATTGGCCGTTTTCATCAAACACCACCTGTTCACACAGTGCCTGGCCCAGGCCTTGGGCGATGCCACCATGCACCTGACCTTCGACCAACTTTTCATTCATGATAACCCCGAAATCATCGGTCACGGCATAACGCAGCACGGCAGTTTCGCCAGTGTCGGGATCAATCTCAACCTCAACGACATGCGCGCCATTGGGAAAGGATCGGCCCTCAAGTTCATAGCTGTGACGATGGCGCAGCAGATCGGTGCGCCCATGGGTGCGCGCCAGATCAGCAGCCTCGAGCAGGGTCAGGCGGCGGTTGGTGGCGGGTGATTGAAATGTACCCTCTTCAAATTGCAACTCTTGGGCGTTGATCCCCAGTTCTTGCGCCAAAAAGGGGGTAAAATCGGCAACCATCTTGGTGGTGGTGTTCAGGGTTGCGCTGTTTTGAACTGTGACCGACCGTGATCCCCCGGTGCCATCACCCTCGGGGATTTCATCGCTGTCGCCTTGGATGATATCGATCTGTTCAACGGGAATGCCAGTTTGTTGGGCCAAAAACGCGCTATAGACCGTTTCATGCCCCTGCCCATTTGACTGCGTGCCGACCCGCAGCGATACGCGCCCATTGGGTTCAAACCGAATTTCTGCTGCCTCAACCGGATTGCCAAGAATAGATTCGATATAAAACGCCAAACCCAACCCACGCAGCTTGCCCTGTGCCTGCGATTGCGTGCGGCGTGCTGGAAAACCAGCGGCGTCTGAGACTTGATAGGCGCGATCAAGAACTTTGGTAAATTCCCCCACATCATAAAGCCCCCCCGATGCGGTGGCATAGGGAAAGGCGTCTGGGGCGATGAAATTGCGCCGTCTTAACGCCCACGGGTCTTGGCCCAGAACGCGGGCGGCGTGATCCATTGCGCGTTCAAGCGTTGTAATTGCTTCGGGGCGACCTGCGCCGCGATAGGCGTCGACCGGTGTCGTATTGGTGTAAAACCCCTGACAGGTCATAAAGGCATTTTTTATATCATAGGCACCTGTCAGCACTTTCGAGAACAGGGTTGACTGGATTTCCTGCGCAAATTGCGAATTATAGGCCCCCAGATTGCAGCGCACATCGACCCTGTAGCCCGTGATGCGGTAATCTGCGTCAAAACCCAGTTCTGCCTCGGCGACCAGATCGCGCCCGGCATTGTCACTGAGCATTGCCTCGGTCCGCTCAGACATCCATGCCAGTGGTCTGCCAGCCAGCCTTGCGCCTGCGGCCAGGGCCAGATGTTCGGGATAGTAAAACGACTTCATCCCAAACCCGCCGCCGACATCCGGAATGGTCACGCGCACGTTTTGGGCGGGCAGGTTGAAATGTTTCATCAAGTCAGCTTTAAGCTGCCAAACACCCTGACCGTTAAAGGTCATGTGCAAATGGCCATCCAGCCATTCAGCCTGTGCGCCGCGCGGCTCCATTGAATTTGCAATGATCCGATTGCCCAAAACTGACAGTCGCACCCGATGTTTGGCATTTTCGAGCGCGGCCATGGTGGCCTGCTCCTGACCCACGGCCCAATCAAAGGCCGTGTTCATCGGGGCCTCGGGGTGCAGCGTCGGGGCTCCGGGGGCGAGCGTCAGGGCTGCGGGCAGGGTTTCATAGCGCAGGTCAATGGCTTCGGCTGCATCTTTTGCTTGGGCCATCGTCTCGGCGGCAATCATCACGACCGGCTCGCCCACAAAACGCATAAACTGATCTGCCAGAACTTGACGGATTGGCAGGGCGCCAAGGGTGCCGTCGCGGTTGTTGGTCTGTGCGCCGCGCAGCACCCCGCTGAACCCTGCTGCGTCAAGATCAGCGGCCGTCATCACCAAATGCACGCCGGGCAGGGCGCGGGCCTCTGCGGTCTGCAGGGTTGTGATGCGGGCATGGGCGACCGGCGCGCGCAGAAAGAACACCACCAAGGCATCTGCCACCGCGTGATCGTCAATATAGCGACCCGCGCCGGTCAGAAACCGCTGATCTTCACGGCGCCCGCTGTATTGGCTTTGCCCGAATTTGGTCATGTTGGCCTCCGCTGTTGGTCATTGCGCGCAAACTGAACCGGATTGGCGAGGGTGTCCACCCGGCAATTTCTGCAGGTGAAAAAAGGCCCGCCCTTGTCAGGGCGGACCTTTTTGATCACGCGCGAAATTAAGGATCAGAGAGCCAATGACAGCGTTGTTGCAATCGTCAGCTCGCCAAATCCGTTAAAGCGGGTGTTGGTAACGGTGGCATAGGCGCCCATGCCATGGATCACGACATAATCACCCTCGGCAGTGTCACCGGGCAGCATCACCGCGCCGGGCATCCGGTCGGTGCTGTCACAGGTGGGGCCGAACACAATCCGCCCAATGGCAGGGGCCTTGCGCAAATGGCCATCGGGGCTGACAACCTGCACCCGGTCAATCATACCAATCAGCGCCAGTTCATTCATCGACCCGTAATAGCCATCGTTCAAGAACACATGCGTATCATCACGCAGGGCTTTGACGCGTGCGATCAGTACACAGCTTTCGCCCACAATCCCGCGCCCCGGCTCACAGACCAGTGATGGGCGCAATTGGCCAAAGACCTCTGTGCTGACACGATCGATCAGGGCAAAGATTTCCTCAAGCTGCGGTAAATGGGCCACTTGGCGGTGTGCGGGAAACCCGCCGCCA
>ERZ888423.2105-NODE-2105-length-15623-cov-10.918936_pt1 | contig 15623 bp, 16 predicted proteins | sample MGYA00520523_ERZ888423 | MGnify/ENA primary metagenome ERZ888423 (study PRJEB32303, sample SAMEA104408611) | aquatic metagenome | biome: Brackish water; feature: Pelagic; material: water | place: Baltic Sea | collected 2014-06-08T10:24:00 | depth 30,27 m ...
CTAACATTTCCCCGACTCGCAATTAGAACTCCAACTTTCGGGGTTCAGTTCATTTCCCAGGAGGTCTTTGTTGTTAGTGCTTAGTTTGTTGCTTGTTTGCTACTAGCTGCAGCCGCTTGTGCTTCCGCAACCTTCACATACGTAGCAGGAACCTGCTGGGCGCATCTTGATGCCACAGGTCATGCAAAGCGGCGCATCTGAGGTTTTGCCGGTGATCTGCTCAAGTAGTTCTGCGCTTGAGTGTGCATCTCCGGTGCCGCGCTGTGATGCTGGAACTGCTGCCCGGGTTGCCTGCATGTCAGCCTTTGGGGCTGCTGCTGGGGTTTGGGTATCAGCAAAGCTCATTGCTGATAGTTCGGCAGTTACTGCTTCGATTATTTCTGGAGTAGGCGCTGGCGCTTGGTCATAACCTGCAACTTGGGCGGTGCGCTCATCAGCTGTGAAGATGCTAAGTGCTTCGCGCTTTTCGTATGGCAAGTAATCAAGTGCCAGGCGACGGAAGATGTAGTCCATCATGGACTGGGCCATGCGGATGTCCTTATCATCTGTCATACCTGCTGGCTCGAAGCGCATGTTGACGAACTTGGAAACAAATGCTTCCAGTGGTACGCCGTACTGCAATGCAATCGAGATTGCTACAGAGAAGGCGTCCATTACACCGGCAAGAGTTGAACCCTGCTTGCCGAGCTTTAGGAATACTTCGCCTAGTTCGCCGTCATCGTAGGTGCCTGCGGTTAAGTAACCTTCGGCGCCGCCGACTGCGAATGAGGTGGTGCGGCTGTTGCGAGTCTTTGGCAGACGCTTGCGGGTTGGGTGAGACAGAACTACTTCTGCTTCGGCTGGGGCGTCTTTTGCCTTTGCCTTTGCATCGGATAGTGGCTGGCCAACTTTGCAGTTGTCGCGGTAGATCGCAAGAGCCTTGATGCCTAGCTTCCATGACTGGAAGTAGACTTCCTCAACTTCTTCAACGGTCGCATCTTCTGGCATGTTTACGGTCTTTGAGATCGCGCCAGATAGGAACGGCTGGCAAGCAGCCATCATGTAGACGTGACCCATTGGGCTAATCGAGCGCTCGCCCATTGCAGTGTCAAAGATTGAGTAGTGCTCAATCTTTAGACCTGGGGCGCCTACTACGTGACCCTTGTCGGCGATGTATTCCACAATCGCTTCTACGGTCTCCTCGGTGTAACCCCAACGGCGAAGTGCGCGTGGGATTGTCTGGTTAACGATCTGCATGGAACCGCCGCCAACAAGTTTCTTGAACTTAACTAGTGAGAAGTCAGGCTCAATACCGGTGGTGTCGCAATCCATCATGAAACCGATGGTTCCGGTTGGGGCAAGTACGGATGTTTGCGCGTTGCGCCAGCCGTTCTGCTCGCCCGTTGCATTGCCTTGGATCCAAGCAGCTGTTGCTAGCTTCCAGATGTCGCCATCAAGAGAGGTTGCTGAGACGGCTGCTTCGGAGGCGGCTTGGTGCTTGCGCATAACGCGCTTGTGACCTTGCTCGTTGCGGGCGTAACCCTCGTATGGGCCAACTATGCCGGCAAGTTCTGCCGAACGCTTGTAGGCAGTTCCAGTCATAAGGGAGGTGATCGATCCGGCTAATGCGCGACCGGCTTCGGAGTCGTATGCAAGACCTGTTGCCATAAGTAATGCGCCAAGGTTTGCATAACCGATACCGAGTTGGCGGTAAGCACGAGTTGTGACACCGATTGGCTCAGTTGGGAAATCAGCGAAGCAGATGGAGATGTCCATTGCCGTGATGATTAATTCAACAGCCTTACCAAATGTTGGGGCGTCAAAGGTGTCGTCATCTTTTAGGAACTTAAGCAAGTTAAGAGATGCCAAGTTACATGATGAGTTATCTAGTGACATGTATTCGCTGCATGGGTTAGATGCGTTGATACGTCCGGTTTCTGGGTTGGTGTGCCATTCGTTGATGGTGTCGTCGTACTGGATGCCAGGATCGGCGCAGGCCCAAGCAGCGTGGGTTACCTTGCGAAATAGCTCGCGGGCATCCACAGTTTCGATAACTTCGCCATTGGTGCGAGCGCGTAAGCCGAATTCAGTGCCGTCTTCGACAGCCTTCATGAATTCATCCGATACGCGTACCGAGTTGTTGGCGTTTTGGTACTGGACCGAGATGATGTCTTTGCCGCCAAGATCCATGTCGTAACCGGCATCGCGTAGGGCGCGAATCTTGTCTTCTTCGCGGACCTTGGTCTCGATGAATTCTTCAACATCTGGGTGATCGATGTCTAGGACAACCATCTTGGCTGCGCGACGAGTTGCGCCGCCACTCTTGATAGTTCCCGCAGAGGCATCGGCGCCGCGCATGAAGCTAACGGGACCTGAGGCGGTGCCGCCTGAGTTCTTCAAGATTTCCTTGGAGGAACGAATGCGCGAAAGATTAAGACCCGCGCCTGAGCCACCCTTAAAGATCATGCCTTCTTCTTTGTACCAGTTAAGGATTGAGTCCATGGTGTCATCAACAGAAAGGATGAAGCACGCACTTACTTGCTGAGGAGATGCGGTGCCAACGTTGAACCAGACTGGTGAGTTAAAGGAGAACACCTGGTGCAAAAGCATCCAAGTTAGTTCGTGCTCAAAGATGTCAGCATCCTTTGGTGTTGCAAAGTAGCCGTTCTCTTTTCCAGCTTTTGTGTAGGTAAGTACGACGCGGTCGATGAGCTGGCGAAGTGTGCGCTCACGAGATTCTGTTCCAACCTGGCCACGGAAGTACTTTGTGGTCACGATTGTGGAGGCGTTAACGCTCCAGAAATCTGGGTACTCGACGCCGCGCTGTTCGAACACGGTTTCTCCGGTCTTCCAGTTTGTCTGCACAACGTCGCGGTTTTCCCAAATCACTTCTGCGTATGGGTGCACGCCTTCGGTTGTGTAAAGGCGTTCAATGGTCAGACCCTTGCCTGACTTCGTTGTTCCTGTTCCTACGTTGACCATGTCGGTCATGTTGTCCTCCTCATGGACTTTTTACTCTTGGCTCATCGAGATGAACCGAGAGAAAACTAATTGTTAGATATTGCTTTGGTTTGTTAGGAAGTTTGTCTTTGTTGTGGGAAGGGCTTTCGGGGGAAGTGAAAGTTTTTAGTTCGCGGGCTCTTTTTGCTTTTCAGCAGCTGGAGCCTTTGAGGGCGCAGATCTTAAGTCTTCGATTTCTAACTCGAAGTCCGCTAGCGATTCAAACGAGCGATACACGCTGGCGAATCGCAGGTAAGCGACTTCATCTAGTTCGCGAAGTGGACCAAGGATTGCAAGTCCTACTTCGTTACTTGGAACTTCCGCGGTTCCGGATGCGCGCACAGCTTCTTCCACGCGCATGGCTAGAACGGCTAAGTCATCATCGGTTACGGGACGGCCTTGGCAGGCGCGGCGCACACCGGAGATAACTTTTTCGCGGCTAAATGGCTCAACTACCCCATTGCGTTTAACAATGTTGAGCGTGACTGATTCATTTGTTGTGAAGCGACGGCCGCATTCCGGGCATTCCCGGCGGCGGCGCGTTGACGCACCTTCGTCAGCGCTTCGCGAATCGATAACGCGGGAGTCATCGTGACGGCAGTATGGGCAGTTCATGATTTCTCCTTATCTCGATTCGTTTGCTTCTTTTTATTCGTTAGACCGAGGTTTTGACCCCTAGATCTGGTGTTGTGCGTTTCGTGCTTTTTAGTGTCTTTTTATCTGGTGCGGGTGTTACTTGTGTTACTTCGTATTATCTAGAGTTACTGGTGTGACACCCAAAAAGTGTGCATTTCTCCAGGTTTTGGATCCTTTTGGGGATAACCTGTGTGGAGAAAACCACAATCTGTGGGTAAATCACATTGCTGTGACCACTAGATGTAGTAGTGAATCTATTGGATAACCAGCTTGTGTGCAAGTGATTTACCTATATATGGCGTGTTGGGCGTGTCGCGACCACCATATGATGTGGTTTGCCGGGGTTCATATGACATTTCATCAGGGATTTCGTGATTATCCCCAGAATTAGCTGCCAAACCCTGTTCTTTATATTCAAAACCCATAATTATGGGTTTATGTTAAGGTGTGCCATGGAGAGTTTGATTGAACGCGCTTTGGCGGCCGAGATTGAAAAATTTCATGCCCAACCGGTATGGAAACCAACCGATGAGTTTTTAATTCATGGAGATGTGATTGTTAATAGCGACGTAAACGCAGACATCGCGCAGATGTATGAAGAGTTGATGGATTACCACGAGTCACTTGGTAGAAACACGGAATGAAAGGACTTGCATGAAAACTACAGTTGAAATTAGAGATCCGTTAATGGCGGAAGCAAAAGCAGTTTGTGCGCTACACAACATCACGCTTAAGGGTTTGATCGAGCGCGCACTCGCTGCAGAGATAGAAAAGCTTCTAGCCCAACCGCGTTGGCAACCAACTGACGAGTTCTTGTGGCATGGTCCGGTTGATCCCAACATAGATGTCATTGAATCTATCGATCAAATGTATTTAGCTATCATGGCCGAGCACGAAAACTTAGGTAAATAATTCCGATGATTAGTATCGATTCAAACGTGCTTGTCTATGCATTTAAATCGGATGACGCTAACCATGTCGTAGCAAGAAAAACTATGGAAAAGTTGCTTAACCAGCAAGAACAAATAGCGTTCACCGATATTGTGATGTTTGAATTTATTGCGCAGGTAACACTAAAACTTGGTTCTGTTCCGGCACCAAGCCCAGCTCAGGCTTTGGCGCAATTGGAAAACTGGTTATCGGCTGAGAATGTGAGTGTGATTAGAAACTCCCCCAAAAACTTCGCAACCTTTTCTCGACTTTGCAAAGAGACCGGTCGAACTGGGCAAAAAATTTACGACGCGCAGATCGCAGCAGTATGTATTGATAACGGAGTGACTGAGTTTGTTACCGGTGATAAAGGTTTCGAGAAATTCACGGAACTACGAATCCGCAATCCATTTGCTGCGTAGTCCGTAGCGACAAAAACAACTGGCGCTCCCCTATTAGGAAAGCGCCAGTTGGTTTTTTTAATTATTTAGAGAAGGCATCTCCGGCTGGGGCGTTGCTCTTCTTGTGAGCGCCACTTACCAACATGTAGACAACGCCTACGCCAACAACGATCAGTACTTCAACAAGCACGATGTAGTTATCAACGAAGGTTGCATCTGGGATGCCATAGGACTTGAGCATTAGATAGATAGCAAACAAGCCATAAACCAGTGCCAGCACATTTACGATCATGCCGGCTCCGCCCATGGACCATTTACCTGCTGGTTTCCAGCCATTCATGCGAGCCCGAAGCGCAGCAAGCACAACCATCTGGAATGCGATGTAGATACCAACGGAAGCAAATGCCACCAGGCGGTAAATGCCACCAGGTAAGAACAAGTCAGTTAAGACAAATAGCACTGGCAACACAGCAGATGCAATAAGTGCAACTGGCGCAATACCGGACTTTGAATCCATCCTGGAAAGTGACTTTTGCGCAAAGATCATGCCATCGCGGGCGTATGAGTAAATCAAGCGACTTGCAGCTGCTTGCAAACTCAGAGCACATGAGAAGAATGAGATAGCAACAATTGCCAAGATTGCCTTGGAGCCTGTGTCACCAAATGCTTCCGCTAATGACTGGCCAATTGGGTCTGCGTTCTCGCCGCTAACTACCGCGCCAATGTCAGCTACTGACAAAATCAACGCGTAAGTAATGAACAACGAGGCAGCGCCACCGATAAACAGTGTCATGCGCATAGCTTTTGGAATTACGATGCCAGGATCTGCAACTTCTTCGGCCACATCTCCGCAAGCCTCAAAGCCATAGTAAAGATACAGACCAATTAAAGCTGCGCCCATGAAGGCTGTGGTGTAGCTAGTGCCGCCATCGGAGACAAAGGAGGTGTCAAAGACAATTCCAAATGATTGCTCCCGATGAACTGCCAGTAGGACAACACCTACGATCAATGCGCCAACGAGTTCGGCAACGAAGCCAAAGAATGCCACGCGCCCAAGTACCTTTGTGCCACCGAAATTAACCAGCGTAACAATTGCAATTAGAGCTACGGCGATAATGATTGTTAGGTTTTGAGTGGATTCCATACCAAAAAGTCCAGCCACAAAGGGGCCTGCGCCATAGGTAACGGCGGCAATGGTTGCAACTAAGGCAAAGCCATAAATCCAGCCCGTCATCCACGCATAGCCCTTACCCCAAAGCCTTCTGGCCCATGGGTAAACGCCACCTGCAATTGGATACTGGGAAACAACCTCACTAAAGACAAGGGCGACTAGAAACTGGCCAATGCCACAGATTGCGATCCACCAAAACATTGGCGGCCCACCGGCAGCAAGTGCCAGCGCGAAAAGGCTGTAGATACCAACTACTGGAGATAGATATGTGAAGCCAAGTGAGAAGTTTTGCCAAAGGCTCATCTCTCGCTTGAATTCAGATTTATAGCCCAAACTTGCCAAATGCTCCGAGTCAGAGGCATGTTGTGTTGACATGAAATACTCCTATGTCATTAAGGCGGTTCACAGGGTGTGGGCCGTCAGTTCACGTTACTGCTGGGCAACTCAAAGGCAGGGATGTTTGGCCAGATACATATCAACTAAAAACTGCAATTTGCCTGTTTTATTGAGAACCTGTTCCACCCAAGTGCAAAAACCCGACAGGATTCACGGGGTCTGTCGGGACTTTGAGCTTTTTTGAGGTGAGCTAATGCCGCGAGGTTTAAATCTCATCGCACATCACCAAACGCAGTATTTTTTCCTTAGTTTGCGGGCACTACCAATGCCTGGCCTGCTTGAACTTCACTAGTTGCTAGTCCATTAAGGGCTTTGATAGTCCATATGGTTGCGCGGGGATCTTCATTTGGAGCGATCGCTACCGCGACATCCCAAAGGGTTTGTCCTGCTTCAATTTTAATGATGGCAGTTGCTGGCATTGCGGTCTCGGCTTGGGCGCTACGGGTACCTATTAATAGGAAGGCTGCAACGATGGGGAGCAAGGCAAGTAAAGCCACCAAGCGTCGGCCACGAACCGTTAATTTAATACCCGGTTGAGCTGGGCGAAGCACTTGACCTGAAATAACTGGTCGATCTAGGTTGCGCGAAGCGCTATGTGCTGGGTTGGCAGTTTCTAGTGCCATGGTATTTCTCCTTGATTTGAGGAAGTTGCCGACCTGGTGGTCTACCCGTATGATTCGAACAAGTGTTCTAATCGAACGTATGTTCTATTTCTACACCCCAGCTCCGACACTTTGCAAGTTCATTCGAACAAATGTTTGAATATCTTTCTAAAGTGTTCTAATCTGTTCCTACTAAGACCTGTAATACCTGCAAGAAACCCATTGAAATAACAAAAATTGATTAGAAGATTGGTAAATCATGGCTAAAAATGATTCGAACACCCCGGAATCAAGCGCCCAGATCCTTTCGCTACCAGATGGTCCGGATGGCTCAGATGGCTTAACTGCGCGGCAACGATTGATTATGGAAATGATCACCGCAACAACTGCCGAGCGTGGCTATCCACCAAGTGTTCGCGAAATTGCTGACGCAGTTGGTCTAGCTAGCCCATCGAGTGTGCAGCACCAATTGGGGGTCTTACAGAAAAAGGGTTTCATAAATAGAGATGCCACTCGCGCTCGCGCACTTGATGTACTCTCGCAAGATGTTGTTGGAATTCCAGAACATTTACTCGAAGGCGATCTGAATCCAGAAACTGCTTATGTGCCACTTGTTGGTCGCATTGCTGCTGGTGGACCGATTTTGGCAGAACAATCTGTCGAGGAAATTTTCCCATTACCTAAGTCACTGGTTGGCGAAGGCGAATTATTCATGCTTAAGGTATCGGGCGACTCAATGATTGATGCCGCGATTTGTGATGGCGACTTTGTTGTCGTTCGTCGCCAACCAACTTGTGAGAACGGCGACATAGTTGCCGCGCTACTTGATGACGAAGCAACTGTTAAGACTTTCAAAAAGCGTGATGGTCATGTTTGGTTAATGCCACATAACCCAGCGTATGAACCAATCGCTGGCGATCACGCCACGATCATGGGCAAAGTTGTTTCGGTACTTCGCAAAATATAAATCTTCGGTTTCGCAGCCGTAACTAAAAAGAAGCGCTAGTTGGAACTTGGCCCAACAGCGCTTCTTTTTACGTCTTGATCTTTATGAGTCTCGTTTGTATTTATCTTTTTGATCTGGACAAAGATAAGTTACCGCTGCGGCTGAAGTATAAAGACTAAATACGGTGCGCTGATCTTCATTTAAACCGTTTTCCCTGCCAGAGGTTGCCAGCGCACTTAAAATCTCATCAAGTTTGATGTCCTGCTTAAGACCATTGCATACCGTGTCGGCAATTGTGAGGTAATCCGTAGCAGATAAGAAAATGCTGGCAGCTAAATCAGCGTTTGTAATGTCGTCTAAATAAGCCTGTTGATCAGCGGTGTATGCATTTGGACCCATGGCACCAGCGTCCGCACTTGCTTGCGCCGCTGGGTCAGAATTCCCGCAAGCACTAAGCACTAGCGCCAATGACGCGACCAGCAAACTAACGTTGCGCGGGTGCGCGCGATGAATTAAAACCATTCCATAAACTTACCAGCGATTAGCTAGCAGGATTGCTGGCTGTTTCATCCAAGCGTTCGAGCGCCGAAACCACTGCCGCTTTTTCAGTTGTCCACCAAAGGTTTGGTAGCGATTTACGCAACGTGCTGCCATAGCCCGAATTAGCAAGACGCGAATCCAAAACAGCCACGACTCCCCGATCCTCGGTGCTGCGGATTAAGCGGCCAACTCCTTGGGCAAGTAATAGCGCAGCTCGCGGCAATGACACTGAACGGAATCCGCTACCGCCCGCCTCATCCACCCGAGCTGAGCGCGCAGCCATCACGGGATCATCTGGACGCGGAAATGGAATGCGATCAATAGTTACTAATGTGCAAGTGTTACCAGGCACATCAATACCCTGCCAAAGCGAAACTGTGCCAAGCAAACTTGCTTCGGGCGATTCTTTAAATCTGCGAACTAATTCGGCAACTGAGTCACCTTTTCGAGCAACAATTAGTGGCCGGTCACTTCGTCCCTTAAATCTCACAGTTAAATATTCCTCGGCTCGCTCAACACCACGCCAGGAAGAAAATAACGAAAGCGTTCGCCCGCCTGCCGCGTCGATCAAGTCGCCAAGTTCATCCAATGCTTCTTCAGCAACTCCACTTGATGATGGCGCTGGCAAATGAGATGGGCAATATAAAATTCCTTGTTTGCTGTAGTCAAAGGGACTGCCCACATCAAGGCCAGTCCAACCAGATTCGCTAAGTCCAACAGTCTTGGCAGTTGAATCCATGGATCCTGCAACCGCCAAAGTTGCGCTTGTTAGGATGATCGTATTTTTTCCAAATAACGCTTCACCTAAAAATCCTGCAACTGAAAGTGGCGCATGATGCAAGACTGCAGTTCTGGAGACATCAATCCAAGTCACGCTATGTTCATCAGCGCTTATTAATTCAGCAGCAACATCAAGGACATCTTTAACAGCGGACTTAGCGCGTTGTTTGGAGGCAGCGACATCTGATTCATCTTGTGAGGAAGTGGTCATTTCGGCTTGCGCAATTTTGTAAACATCGCGCACTGCAGTTAGGGCATTCAATAACTGGCCTTGGAAACCTTGCACTCGGGTCGTGGTGCCCTCGCGGTCATAACTTTCCAGAGCCAGACCTAGATCATCGGCAACTTCCATCATGCGATCATGTGTGGAAGGTTGAATGAATTTGCGCGCCATTCCCGTTGCTCGTCCCATGATGGCAACATCAAGAGAGCCGGCCAGCGCGTTTGTGGTTCGATCGACTAGCTCGTGCGCTTCGTCAATAATCACAGTGTCGTGCTCTGGCAGAATTGGCAGATTTTCCAAAATGTCGATGGCAAGTAACGCGTGATTGGTGACCACTATGTCGCTTGCGTGGGCAGTTGCTCGAGCGTTTTCAGCAAAGCAATCTTCGCCCCACGCACATTTTGAGGCACCCACACATTCGCGACCAGATACCGACATTGATCGCCACAACCTGGAATCAAGTTCATGTTCATAATCGTCGCGATCACCAGTGGATGTGACATCAACCCACTGTCGAAGTTTCTTTGCTTGTTTAGCTAGCGCCGAAGTTGAAGTTTGAAAAAGTTCTTGTTCGCCATCATCAGCTGAGTCCACATCAGTGCGATTGAATTTATCTAGACAGATGTAGTTATGACGTCCTTTAAGTACTGCGAAACTAACTGCGTTCTCTGTCTTTTCCGCTAGCGCAGCAACCGCTGCCGGCAAATCGTGTTCAACTAATTGACGTTGCAGTGCCAATGTTGCGGTGGCGATCACGCTGCGATTTGTGCCATCAGGCTTTACGCCTTTGCCAGCGCGCATGATTGCCGGAACCAGGTAGCCAAGTGATTTCCCAGTTCCAGTGCCGGCTTGGACAAGTAAATGCTCGTTTGATTCCATAGCAAGTTCAACTGCCTTGGCCATTTGGATTTGGCCCTCGCGCGGAGTCCCGCCAATAGTCTCGACAACAGTTGCTAGCGCATCAGAGATTAAATCTTTATCGCCCTTAGAGGATTTAGCCACAGTAATCCTGCAGAACATTGGCTAGGGGCTGGGGAACTTTAGCAATAATTACAGTTCCTATTTCAGTGTCAGTTCGCGAAAGTACATTTCCTTCTCGATATGCCCGGGCCAGCAGATCGCCGCGGTCATAAGGAATTGTGGCCTTGATATCAATTTGTGGAAATGGCAGTTGCGCTTCAATTAACGCAATTAGTTCTGGGATGCCTTCCCCCGTTAGCGCTGAGACGGCAATCGAATTTTTCTCGCGCAACTTGAGGCGATCAATTACGAACGGATCAGCCGCATCCGCCTTATTTATGACAACTAATTCTGAGATCTTGTGCGCATCAATGTCAGCCAGCACTTTACGAACAGCGGATAACTGGCCTTCCGGATCAGGATCACTGCCATCTACTACGTGCAAGATCAGGTCGCTTGCCCCGACTTCTTCCAACGTTGAGCGAAACGCTTCGACAAGTTGATGGGGCAAGTCGCGCACGAACCCAACAGTGTCAGCCAGGGTGAACTCTCGACCCCCTGGAGTCTTTGCCTGGCGCACAGTTGGATCAAGCGTTGCAAACAGCGCGTTCTCAACTAAAACTCCTGCTGATGTTAAGCAATTAAGCAAACTGGATTTGCCTGCGTTGGTGTAACCAGTGATTGCTACCGATGGCACATTGCTACGCCGACGCTGGGCGCGCTGAGTATTTCGGGCAACTCCCATTTCTTTAATTTCGCGGCGCAGCTTTGACATGGACTTACCAATACGGCGGCGATCTGATTCAAGTTTGGTTTCACCTGGGCCGCGAGTTCCGATACCACCGGACTGACGCGAAAGCGCGTCGCCCCAACCGCGCAGCCTGGGCAACATGTATTGCATTTGCGCCAAACTAACTTGCGCTTTACCTTCTCGGCTTCGTGCGTGCTGGGCAAAGATATCAAGAATCAACCAAGTGCGATCAATAACTTTCACCTTTACAACTTTTTCCATTTTGGAAAGTTGGGATGGCGAAAGTTCCCCATTACAAATAACAGTGTCGGCCCCGGTTGACATGACGATTTGATGTAGTTCTTGTAATTTGCCAGAGCCAATGTATGTTGCTGGATCTGGCCGGTCGCGGCGCTGCACTAATACATCTAATACTTGCGATCCTGCAGTCTCGGCAAGGAGTGCCAACTCGCCAAGTGATCTTTGGGTTTCATCAAAGTCGCCACTGGTCCAAACGCCGATTAAAACAACTTTTTCCAGACGAAGTTGGCGGTACTCAACTTCCGTTACGTCTTGGAGTTCAGTGGATAAACCAACAACTCGGCGTAATCCCGAGCGAGCTTCTAAGTCGAGTTCGCCAGTAGTTTGTTCGCCTAGATCTAGTTCTTGAAATCGGGGGTCAAAGGATTCACTCATCTAGATCAGTTCTGCCACAAGTGAGACTCGATAGTGCCACTTGCCACGAATTGCGCAGGGCCGCGCAAAGTTAAGGTGCCATCAATTGCGCTATCCACAAATACTGTCCCACCGAGCACATCTACTTGCACAGTCCACGGCGCAGTTAAGTTATTGCTGGTGGCGTGCACATAGGCGGCCGCGCACGCGCCCGAACCACATGACAAAGTCTCGCCCACTCCGCGTTCATGCGTGCGCATCGAGATGTGGGTTGGCGAAACTTGGGAAATGAATTCGAAATTAACGCCATCTGGATATGTTTCATCTGGCAGCGCAGTTGGTATTTGCAACAAGGATCCGGCCTCGGCGATATCGCTAACAACACTTACTGCGTGGTTATTCATTCCAGCTAGGCAAACTGCCGGCCAGGAACCTGATTCAGTGCTGACAGTGACATCCATCGGGCCAAGGGAAAGTGATCCCATAGTGATTGCGATATTTGTGAAGTCAACATCTGTCTCGGAGATTTCAACCGCAACTGCGCCCACGCGGGTGCCAATAAAAAATTTGCCGCGCTTTTCTAGGCCGGCTTCAACTAAGTAGCGCGCAAAGACGCGAAGGCCGTTGCCACAAGTCGCGCTCTTGGAGCCATCGGCATTTGTGTAGTCCATGAAATAGTTTGCAGCCGCAACATCAAATTCGCCGGCAAAATCACTGGCCCTGGCAACCCGCAAGATGCCATTTGCCCCAATACCCAAATGACGATCACATAAGGAAATTGCCTGTTTTGGAGACACTTCCAAACCATCTAGGCCACTTACCAAGATGAAATCATTGCCAGTGCCATGGCCCTTACGAAAGGGCGTTTGCGAAGTTGTCATTGCACCGATTCTATCTCGCCCCTCGGAAACTAGGGGAAAATCATTAACTCTGCAGCGCTAAAACATCCTGCGCCGAGAGCGTATTGGCATCGCGCCAAATGATCGATGCGTCCCGGCCAAACCAGGAATCTTGCCGGCGGGCAAATTGGCGAGTGGCAATCACAGTTCGATCGGGCGCATCTGACATTGGATACTGCCCGTCCAAGGCTGCCAGAATCTGGGCGTAACCCAGTGCCTTTCGGGCAGTGACTCCCTCGCGCAATCCAAGAGCTATTAAGGCGTGCACTTCAGACTCAAAACCTTGCTCCCACATCTGGGCAACTCGCATTGTGATTCGCGCATCTAGTTCTGGTCGCTCGCGGCGCAGCCCGACTCGAATACTTGGCACCACAATTGGTAACGCCACAAGTGAGGTAACAGGGGCTTGTCCAGTAACTTCTATTACTTCTAGCGCTCGAATTACGCGCCGCGCATTTGCTGGATTCACTTTTGCCCCAGCCTCGGGGTCAAAGTCGATTAACTTGGCATACATCGCAGCAAGTCCTAGTTCTTCAGTTTCTTGTTCTAGCCGAGTGCGAACTAACGGATCCCCTGGTGGGAACTGCATGTCTTCTAGGAGCGCTTGAATAAATAGCCCGGAGCCACCGACTATTACAACGCGTTTGCCACGTGCTTGAATTTCTTGAATTACTTGTCGGCCACGAACTTGATAATCCGAAACATTAGCAAGCTCGGTGACATCCAAAATATCTAACATGTGATGTGGAATTCCACGGCGCTGATCGATTGGGAGTTTTGCGGTACCGATATCCATACCGCGATACAGCTGCATGGAATCCGCATTAATTATTTCGGCGTCAATTAACTGCGCGAGATCAAGTGATAGTTCAGTTTTGCCAACTGCAGTTGGCCCAAGAATTACAAAGACTGGTTGGTCGGAAGTGTTATTTGACATTAAAAATTACTTAACTGGAATAGTTGGCATTCCCAACATCACACCAGGTGTTTGCGGTAATTGACCGGCTTCAAAATTATCGCCAGCAATAGTTTTGCGAACTGAAATTAGTTTGTCTGCCAATAAATGAAACGGCGCTGCGTGAGTTACTTCAGCAACAACAACATCACCTGGTCGCAAATTATGCGACACCCCAGCAATGTCAGTTTGTGGGATGTGAGCAAGGCGGAAATCGCGCGCACGTCCGCTGACTCGCCCAGTGCTGTCATCTTTGCGACCTTCACCGGAAGCCACCATTACTTCAATTTGCTTGCCAACGAATTTCTTGTTTTCATCCCAAGCAATCGAATTTTGTAATTCAACTAAGCGTTCGTGGCGATCTTGAATTACTTCTTGGGGTACTTGATCCGGCATAGTGGCAGCCGGAGTGCCAGGGCGCTTTGAATATTGAAATGTGAAAGCGCTGGAGAAGCGGGCTTGGCGAATTACTTCCAGAGTTTGTTGGAAGTCTTCCTCAGTCTCGCCAGGAAAGCCAGTAATGATGTCGGTTGTGATCGCAGCATCGGGCATAGCTGCTCGCACCCGCTCGATGATTCCTAAGTATTTATCTTGACGATAAGAGCGGCGCATCAACTGCAAGATTCGATCGCTGCCTGATTGCAGTGGCATGTGAAGTTGGGGCATCACATTCCAAGTTGTTGCCATTGCATCAATCACGTTGTCAGTGAAATCGCGCGGATGCGGACTGGTGAATCTCACGCGTTCTAATCCCTTGATGTCACCACAGGCACGCAGTAAATCCGAAAATGCATTTCGATCGCCAAATTCAATTCCATAAGCATTTACGTTTTGGCCAAGCAACGTAATTTCAAGTACACCTTGGTCGACTAGAACTTTAATTTCATTCAAGATGTCGGCTGGGCGCCGGTCTTTCTCGCGGCCGCGAAGGGCCGGCACAATACAAAACGTACAAGTGTTATTACATCCAACGCTGACACTGACCCAGGCCGAATGCGCTGCGTCCCGGCGAGCGGGCAATGTCGATGGGAATACATCTAAGGATTCTAAAATCTCAACTTGGGATTCTTTCTCCACTCGCGCGCGTTCTAGCAAAACTGGCAAAGCGTCCATGTTGTGCGTACCGAAAACTACGTCCACATACGGGGCTCGCGCAATAATTTCTCCGCGATCTTTTTGCGCCAGACATCCGCCAACGGCAATTTGAAGTTTTGGATTCTTTGCTTTGAGTGGCACTAACTGGCTAAGTGAGCCATAAAGTTTGTTAGATGCGTTCTCGCGCACTGCGCAAGTGTTAAACACAATGATGTCGGGCGATTGCCCCTCGGACACCGCGTTGTAACCCGCGGCATCCAAGAGGCCAGCAAATCGCTCAGAATCATGGACGTTCATCTGGCAGCCCATAGTTCGCACCTCGTAGGTCGAACCAGTGCTCGGGGAAGTCACCAGATCAGAAGTCACTAACCAATTCTAGGGTTGTTTTAACGCGAGATTATTAAGTCAAATCCGAGACTATTTCAGTGCCATCAAAGTCATCTGCATCCAGATCGCTGATAACTTTCAGCGCAATGGCAGTGCCATATCCCTTTCGAGCCAGCAGACCAAATAGCCTGCGCTTACGAACTTGGGGATCTAGCCGGCTCATCGCACGCGCTTTTCTTTCCACTAACTCAGTAGCCATGCGCAACTCATCATCATCTGTTACAACCAGCAGCGCTTCATCGATGATTTCTTGATCAACTCCTTTTTGCCGAAGTTGTTGTCGCATAACGGAGCGGGACACTTTCTTGGTGTTGCAGC
>ERZ888423.2107-NODE-2107-length-15621-cov-10.088269_pt1 | contig 15621 bp, 18 predicted proteins | sample MGYA00520523_ERZ888423 | MGnify/ENA primary metagenome ERZ888423 (study PRJEB32303, sample SAMEA104408611) | aquatic metagenome | biome: Brackish water; feature: Pelagic; material: water | place: Baltic Sea | collected 2014-06-08T10:24:00 | depth 30,27 m ...
CGAAATACGATAATATGGATAGCAAAATCAGAGATTTACTTGGGGAATGCGGGATTAGTCATTGGTTACGCTTTTTGGGCACAAATAAGGCGACGCGTTCAGCCTGATTCGCAGTTAGGTATTGATTCGCTTGCCTAATTCAGGGCAAAAACATGAAAAATCAGGCAAAAAATTGCCACGAGCAGTAGGAGTTACCCCATGGCGAGGATTGCATTGGTGGACGACGACAGGAATATCCTGACGTCTGTTTCCATGACACTAGAGGCCGAAGGTTTTGATGTGCAGACCTATAATGATGGTCAGGCCGCACTTGATGCCTTTAACAAGCAGATGCCCGATATGGCCGTTCTGGACATCAAGATGCCGCGTATGGATGGCATGGACTTGTTGCAACGCCTCCGCCTGAAATCCTCGATGCCGGTGATTTTTCTGACATCCAAGGACGATGAAATCGACGAGGTACTCGGCCTGCGCATGGGGGCCGATGATTATGTAAAAAAGCCCTTTTCGCAGCGACTGCTTGTTGAACGCATCCGCGCGCTGCTGCGCCGTCAGGACGCGATCTCGGGCGAATTGATCGAAGAAACCGAAGAAACCAAGGTAATGGTGCGCGGCGAGTTGACGATGGACCCGTTGCGCCACGCGGTAAAATGGAAGGGCAACGATGTGTCCCTTACTGTGACCGAGTTCTTGTTGCTTCAGGCTCTCGCACAGCGCCCCGGTTTCGTGAAATCCCGCGACCAGCTAATGGACGTCGCGTATGACGACCAAGTCTACGTGGACGACCGTACGATCGACAGCCACATCAAGCGCCTGCGCATAAAGATGCGCACTGCCGATGATGAATTCTCGGCAATCGAGACTCTTTATGGTATTGGGTATCGCTACAACGAAGAGTAGGCGATGACAGTAGCCCCCAAGATCGACATACATGACTTGAACTCGGTCCGTTCGGCGGCCGGGGCCGGTGATGGCGTCGAACACACCGTCGTTCTTGGGGAAGACTGGATGTCGCCAGATGCGACGTCCGACAAAGAAATGGCCGATCGCCGACGGAGGCGCGGGCTGGTGCGTTTGAACCGCTCACCGCTCGCGCGCAAGATCATCACCTTTAATCTGCTCGCCCTGATCATTTTGGTTGCGGGCGTTCTTTATCTTAACCCGTCCCGCGATAATTTGGCATTTCAGCGGGCAACCGGATTGGTGACAGAAGCCGAACTGATCGCTGATGTCTTTGAGGCGCAATTGCCAACTGGCGCGCCGGTCAATCTGGTTACGGGGGACGGCGTGAATGCTGTCACGACGCTGCAAGGGCTTGATCTGCGCGGCGGCATTAACGTCTATATTTTTGACCCCACTGAGACGTTGGTTGCCGAAGCTGCAGGGCTTGCCGCGGCGCCAAGCCAACGCATAGATGGCTTGGCCTATGATGGCGGCGGCACGCTCATTACAGATTTCTTGAATACGGTTTGGGACGGGGTCGCTGGCATTCTCTCCCCCGAACTTACCGAACGCGAAGCCGTTGACACAGAGAGCCATGCTCGCGAACTGGTTGCGGCTGCTTTGGGCGGCGCACCAAAAGTGCAAACCCATACTGACGCTGCGGGCGGCAAAATTTTCGCGGTTGCGACCCCGATCATGCAGGGTAACACCGCCATTGGTGTTGTAGCCCTGACGAGTGCCGCGGGCGAAATCGACGGGTTGGTACGGCGCGAACGTGAACAGCTTTTGCAGATGTTTGTCATCGGGAGCCTTGTTTCGATTGGCATAAGTCTTGTTCTGGCATCGACCATTGCCAATCCCCTGTCCGATTTAGCTGCCGCCGCTGAATTGGGGCGTGATCGCAATGCACGCAAGATGTCGCCCAACCGCATTCGCATTCCTGATCTTACCGCGCGGCCCGATGAAATCGGGCGGCTATCGGGGGCGTTGCGTGGCATGGTTGCGGCCTTGTTTGAACGGATCGAAGGCAACGAACAATTCGCCGCCGATGTGGCGCATGAAATCAAGAATCCGCTGGCTAGCCTCCGGTCCGCTGTGGGCACCCTGCGTGTGGCCAAGCGAGATGACCAACGCGAACGCCTCCTTGAGGTGATCGAGCATGATGTGCGCCGCCTTGACCGGCTGGTCAGTGATATTTCAAACGCGTCGCGGCTTGATAGCGAGCTGGTCAAAGAAGACGAAGAGCCGTTCGATCTTATCAAGACGCTACATAACCTAACCGAGTTTCTTGGCGATCAAGCTAGCGAAAAGGGCATTGATTTCATCGCCGATCTGCCGCTCGATCCGATTATCGTGTACGGCCTAGAAGGGCGATTAGCGCAGGTGTTTGTGAACCTGATCACCAACGCGACGTCGTTTTGCGAAGATGGCGATGCGATCCGTGTTTGGGCGCGCAAGCGTGAAAACCGCGTCCTGATCGTGGTCGAAGATACAGGGCCTGGCATCCCCGATGAAGCCCTGACAAAGGTATTCAAGCGTTTCTATTCAGAGCGTCCAGAAGCGCAGTTTGGTAACAATTCCGGCCTTGGCCTTGCGATCTCGAAGCAAATCGTCGAGGCGCATGGCGGCGTGATCTGGGCTGAGAACATCCGCCCGACCGAAATGGACATCACGTCAGAACCACTTGGCGCGCGGTTTGTTGTCGGTCTGCCGGTCTGACCCACCCCTATGCCGATCCTCATTCCTGAACCTCGACCTGATGGCGCGCTAGTTATGCACGCGACTTGTGTCTCGAGAAACGGGCGTGGCGTCCTGATCTGTGGGCCGTCTGGTGCAGGGAAATCAGCCCTTGCTTTGAAACTCATGGTACTGGGCGCGGAGTTGGTCGCGGATGACCGCACGATCCTGCGCCATGACAACGGTACTTTGGTCGCCTCGGTTCCCGCGGCACTTGATGGTATGATTGAAGCGCGTGGCGTCGGTATTCTAAACGCGGTCCCAAGCATACCTACCACAGTGCAACTTTGCGTTGATCTAGGCGCCGTGGAGACGGAAAGACTCCCTCTATTACGTAGCGTTTGCCTGCTCGGCGTTGCGATTCCCTTGCTTAACGCCATACCTTACGACCATTTTGGCCCGGCAATCCTGCAATATCTTACATATGGGCGACACAGCTAGATGACAGACCTACGCCATGACGTCAGGATCGACCCGCCGCTTAAACGGGTTGTTGTTGTGACTGGTCCGTCCGGTGCCGGACGTTCAACAGCCGTGCGCGTGCTCGAGGATCTGGGCCACGAAGTGATCGACAACTTGCCGATGTCGCTGCTGCCTCGTCTGATTGACGGACCACCACATGATCATCCGCTCGCGATTGTCGCGGACGTGCGCAACCGGGATTTCAGCGTCGAAGGTTTCCTCGATATGGCCCGTGCTTTGAGCGACGATGAGACTGTAGCGTTTCAGCTCTTGTTTCTGGATTGCTCCGAAGATGTGCTGGTGCAGCGCTATTCCGAAACCCGTCGCCGCCATCCGTTGGCCCGTGATACGACCCCGCTTTCCGGTATCCGCGAGGAAATAGAGCTTTTGACCGCGATCCGTGCGCGTGCCGACGTGCTGATAGATACGTCGCCCCTAACACCCCATGACCTGCGCGCCGAGATCGAGACGTGGTTCGCGCCCGACGACAACAAACTTCTGTCGGTGTCCGTGCAGTCTTTCTCATACAAACGGGGCCTACCGCGTGGGCTTGATATTGTCTTGGATTGCCGGTTTCTCCGTAATCCTCATTGGGAGCCGGCCTTGCGCGCGTTAGATGGGCGCGATTGTCCCGTCGCAGACTATATCGAAGCTGACCCACTTTTCGCGGCCTTCATGAAACAGGTCGATGACTTTGCGACCCTATTGATTCCCGCTTATAAGGCCGAAGGCAAAGCACATCTTTCGATCGGATTTGGCTGCACTGGTGGGCAACACCGTTCGGTTGCCGTAGCAGAAAGATTTGCCAAGACCCTTGCGCAGGCGGGATGGCAAGTATCTAAACGACATCGGGAAATTGAGCGCCGCCGCGTGGCAACATCGGCGGACAAGGCATAGGGGCAACTGCGTGATCGGGATCGTGATCGTGGCGCATGGTGGGTTGGCGTTGGAATACCTCGCCGCTGTCGAACATGTTGTCGGCAAACAAACCGGGATTCGTGCCATCAAGATTCTTCCCGACGACAGCCGCGCCAGCAAGCAAGACGAGATTTGTGATGCCGCCGATGTGGTGGATACCGGCCATGGTGTCGTGATCGTTACGGATATGTTCGGCGGCTCGCCCTCAAACCTATCATTACGTGCATGTAGCCCCGAAAACCGCCGCATCTTATACGGTGCGAACCTCCCGATGTTGGTCAAGCTGTCAAAAAGCCGCCAGAAATCTGTCCCTGATGCTGTTGCGGCTGCGCTTGAAGCCGGCCGGAAATATATAGACAGCCATTCAGTTGATCAAAGCGAAGGCCTGAAATGACTGTAGTTCGCTCATTAAAGATCGAAAACATCAAGGGTCTGCACGCGCGCGCCTCGGCAAAATTGGTCGAGGTGGTTGAAGAGCATGACGCCGAAGCAACCGTCTCAAAGGATGGGCTGAGCGCTTCGGGCGACAGCATCATGGGACTCTTGATGTTGGCAGCTTCAATCGGAACCTTTATTGAAGTCGAAACGAAAGGCACGGGTGCCGAAGCTCTTGCTGATGCGATCCAAGCCCTTGTGGCTGACAAGTTTGGAGAAGGTAACTAAGGCCCGCCGTGTTTTGCAAACGGGCAAGTGATTGCTGAAACGCCAAAGCAAGGGAGCGCCCGCGTTGACCGATACGACAAAACGGAATGCTGCCTCGCAAACTCGTGCGACGCAGCCCGAGGCCGAACCGCGTATCTATGATCGCCGCGCGCTGACCTATTCCAACACCTTCGAAGATCCATGGCGTCGTAGCTTTATTCGCGTCATGGAATGGATGACTGGTAAGGTTACGATCATTCGCCGCATCCGCGCATTTGAAAAGCGCGGCGCGCCGACGGGGCAGGCGTTCTGGCGGGCCAGTCTGGACGCAATGGGTGTTGATCTTCTCACACCCGCTGAACAGATCGCGCGCATACCGAAAACCGGCCCTGTTGTCCTTGTGGCGAACCATCCTCATGGTTTGGTCGATGGCATGATCTTGGCTGACCTCGTCGGTCGCGTTCGAAACGACTACCGGATCCTCACGCGGTCATTGCTCACGGGGATCGACGAAGGCGCGGCCAGCTACATGATCCCCGTGCCGTTCCCGCACGAAGACGATGCCCAAAAAAAGATGATCGAAATGCGCGCGAGGGCCATGGAGCACCTCAAGCAAGGAGGCGTCGTCGCGCTGTTTCCATCTGGCGTCGTCGCGTCGTCCAAAACCATGTTTGGTCCGGCGATCGAACAGGAATGGAATGTCTTTACCGCCAAGATGATCCGTACGTCGGGTGCAAAGGTCTTGCCCGTCTTCTTCCAGGGGTCGAATTCGCGGTGGTATCAGATTGCCAACAAGGTTTCCGCGACGTTGCGCCAGGGGCTTTTGTTGCATGAAATCGTCCATTCGCTGGACAGGCCCCAAGCCCCGATTGTTGGCGAGGTAATCGCGTCGGACGACGTGCGCGACCGCGCCAAAGACCCACGCGCATTCATGGCATGGCTTCGTGAAAAAACGTTGGGACTGAAAGACCGCGCCTAACGGGTCGGGACCGGATCACCGTCGCCCCGATAATCGTAAAAACCGCGCTTGGTCTTGCGCCCCAGCCAGCCAGCCTCGACATATTTCGTCAACAGGGGGCAGGGCCGATATTTCGTATCCGCCAAGCCGTCGTGCAACACGTTCATGATCGCAAGGCAGGTATCCAGCCCGATGAAATCGGCCAGTTCAAGCGGCCCCATCGGGTGATTGGCCCCAAGTTTCAGTGACGTGTCGATAGATTTGACGCCGCCGACACCTTCGTAAAGCGTGTAGATCGCTTCGTTGATCATAGGCATCAGGATGCGGTTCACGATAAAACCGGGGAAATCTTCGGATGCAGTTGAAGTTTTGCCAAGCCGGGCCACAACTTCCTGACATGCCTTGAAGGTTTGTTCGTCCGTCGCAATGCCGCGGATCAACTCCACAAGCTGCATGATCGGCACTGGGTTCATAAAGTGAAAGCCCATGAATTTTTCGGGGCGATCCGTGCGCGCCGCGAGGCGCGTAATCGAGATCGACGATGTGTTCGACGTCAGGATCGTGTCGGGCTTAAGGTGTGGCAGCAGGTCTTCAAAAATGGCGGCCTTGACGGTCTCCCGTTCGGTCGCGGCTTCGATGATCAAATCTGTCGGGCCAAGGTCAGAAAGCGTCAGCGTGCCTGCGATCCGGCCCATCGCATCAGCCTTGGCGTCCGCAGTGATCAGATCACGCCCCACCTGACGCTCCAAATTGCGATCAATCAATGCGCGCGCGCGATCAAGCGCGTCTTGGCTAATGTCGCTCATCAACACGTCATAACCCGCAAGGGCAAAGACATGAGCAATCCCGTTGCCCATTTGGCCTGCGCCAACAATGCCTACCCGTTCAATTGTCATGGTGTCGCCCTTTCGCTGCTTGCGGGCACCTTATGCCTGCGCGCTAGCAGGCATCAAGGCCGCCTGATCGTTAAATACTAACTCAATGTGAACGATTAGCAATTTGGCAATGGAATCGCGTCATCCTCAACCGTGGTGAGAGAAATTATTGAGTGGTGGGATCCATGAAACACGAAACACTTTGCGAAGTGGGGCTGTCGTATGCCCCATGCCAATATGGCACGTCACGGCTGTTTTTCCGCGGACCGCGGCAGCGGCTTGACGGGCGCTACATCGCCTTTGTCGGCGGTACTGAAACCTACGGCAAATTTATTGACAAGCCGTTTCCAACCTTGATTGAGGCAGAGACGGGCGAAAGGTGCGTCAATTTCGGCTGTGTTAACGCCGGTATTGACGCCTTTTTCTATGACGACACGGTGCGAACTGCTTGCCGAGATGCAAGGCTGACTGTGGTGCAAGTCATGGGCGCGCAAAACATGTCCAACCGGTTCTACTCGGTGCACCCACGCCGCAATGACCGGTTCCTCAAGCCGTCAACCGTGCTGCGCGCGATCTATGACGATGTGGATTTTGCAGACTTTAGTTTTACGCGGCATATGCTCGGCGCACTCATGAAAAGATCGCCCGAGCGTTTCGAAATTATGTGCAACGAACTGCGTGATGCATGGGTCGCGCGGATGACAAGTTACCTCAAGGAAATTGGCCCCAATACCCTGCTTCTTTGGTTTGCGGATCACGATCCCCACGAAAGCATTGGTGCAGAGCCAATTATGGAGCTTCAATCAAACCCCCTCTTTGTCAGCCGACCGATGATTGAGGCGTTGCGCCCCCATGTACGCGACATTGTAGAAGTCGTTCCGTTGCCGACGGCAACGCGCGGCATCACTGAAGGGATGATATTTCCTGCACACGAGGCTGGAGCAGCCGCCGAAATGCTTGGCGTGCGCGCGCATGCAGAGGCGGCCAAGGCATTGTGCGCGCCAATTGCTTCGGCGTTGCTGCGCCACATAAAAAGGCCCGCCTGACTTAACCGGCGGGCCTTTCAAATCCATGTGCTAGGGGGCTAGCCCAGCTTTTCGGTTAGTTCCGGCACGGCTGTGAACAGGTCGGCTACCAGTCCGAAGTCGGCAACCTGAAAGATCGGTGCTTCTTCGTCTTTGTTGATCGCGACGATGATTTTGCTGTCCTTCATGCCTGCAAGGTGCTGGATCGCGCCGGAGATGCCGACGGCGATATAGAGATCAGGAGCGACGACCTTGCCGGTCTGGCCGACCTGCCAATCGTTGGGGGCATAGCCACTGTCCACAGCGGCGCGCGATGCGCCGACTGCCGCGCCCAGCTTGTCAGCAAGACCTTCGATCAGTTTGAAGTCATCTTCCGATCCGACACCGCGGCCGCCAGACACAACCACGCCAGCAGATGTGAGTTCTGGACGATCAGAGGCTGCAACCTTGTCTTCAATCCATTCCGACAGGGCCGGATCAGCTGCAGCACCGATGCTCTCGACGCTTGCCGACCCACCCATACCAGCGGCGTCAAACCCAGCCGTGCGGATCGTCATGACCTTGGTGGCGTCAGATGATTTCACCGTCTGGATCGCGTTGCCCGCATAGATTGGGCGCGCGAATGTGTCGGCGTCGATCATTTCGACCACTTCCGAGATCACCATCACGTCCAACAACGCCGCGACGCGCGGCATGATGTTTTTCGCGTCCGTGGTCGCAGGGGCGACGATATGGCTGTAGTCGCCAGCCAGCGACACGATCAGATCGGCTACAGGTTCGGCCAGGCGGTGACCATAAAGCACGTCTTCAGCGCAAAGAACTTTGGCCACGCCGTCGATTTTCGCTGCTTCGTCCGCCGCCGCCTTGCAGTTCGCACCAGTGCACAGCACAGTTACATCGCCCAAAGGCGCCGCAGCGGTCACGGCCTTGGCGGTTGCATCAACGGCTAGTTCGCCGTCATTCACTTCGCCCAAAAGTAGAACAGCCATTATACAGCCCCCGCTTCTTTGAGTTTCTCGATCAGTTCATCGACCGATCCGACAATGATACCCGCCTTGCGCGTGTCAGGTTCAGTTGTGCTGACAACGGCCAGACGTGGTGTGACATCGACGCCGTAATCAGCAGGTGTCTTTTCATCCAGCGGCTTTTTCTTGGCCTTCATGATGTTGGGAAGGCTCGCATAGCGCGGATCGTTCAGGCGCAGATCGACCGTGATAATCGACGGCATCTTAACCTTGATCGTTTGCAAACCACCGTCAACTTCGCGGGTCACAACCGCGCTGTCACCGTCGATATCAAGGCTGGACGCGAACGTGCCCTGGGACCAGCCGAGCAGCGCCGACAGCATCTGCCCCGTCGCGTTCATGTCGTTATCAATCGCCTGCTTGCCCGCCAGAACAAGGCCCGGAGCCTCTTCTTTGACGATCGCGGCCAAGATCTTGGCAACTGCCAGTGGTTCGATATCTTGATTCACGTCATCGGTTGCAATGACCAGAATGGCACGATCCGCACCCATCGCCAGCGCCGTGCGCAACGTTTCCTGCGACTGTTTCACGCCGATCGACACCGCGATGACTTCATCAGCTTTGCCAGCCTCGCGCAGCCGAATGGCCTCCTCGACAGCGATTTCGTCGAACGGGTTCATCGACATTTTGACGTTGGCAAGATCGACACCGGAACCGTCCGCTTTCACACGAACCTTCACGTTGTAATCAATCACGCGTTTGACGGGCACAAGCACCTTCATGGGCGGTCTCTCCTCTAAGAAATCAAACGCCCAGCAGGGCGCACAAACGTTCAAGGCAGTTGGTAGCGCGGCGCGCGCGCGGAAAACAGTGCAAAATCGACGCGGCAGAGGCGAGGGACGCCACGTCTTGACGTTCGCGTCACCCTGTGGGCGCTAACATCGCAGAAAATCTAGCGATTTGCGCCGGGAACCCAAAGGACATCATCGTGCCCATCGTTATTGGCGATGCGTGATGCAACAAAGAACCAGTCGGAAAGACGGTTAAGGTATTTCACCGCAGCGCCGTTAACTGATTCCATCGTAGCGAGTTCAACACACAAGCGTTCCGCGCGACGCGACACTGTCCGACAAAGATGTAACTGTGCCGCAAGGGCCGACCCGCCCGGTAGGATGAAGCTCCGCAATGGCTGGAGTTTTACATTCATGACGTCGATTTCGTCCTCAAGTCGGGCGACTTGCGCATCCGTCATCCGTAGCGGCGGGTATTCGGAGTCTGCGTCTTTTTCCATCTCGGGGCGGCACAAGTCAGCGCCCAAATCGAACAGATCGTTTTGGATCATCGCGAGAAGGGTATCTATTTCGCCATCTGCTTGCAGGCGCGCAAGGCCAACAGTCGCGTTGGTTTCATCAACGGTGCCGTAGGCCGTGACGCGCGCAGAGTGCTTTGCCACGCGGGTGCCGTTGCCCAGTGCCGTGTCGCCCGCGTCGCCGGTTTTTGTGTAGATTTTATTCAGAACGACCATCAGTTGCCTCCCCGCTGCCGCAACCAGACATAGCCGACGATCAAGACAACCGCGACGAATTGCGCGATAATCCGATATTGCATGATCTTGTTGGACTTCTTGCCGTTGTCATCGCTGCCCACCGAAAAGGTGCCGATCCCCCAGATGAGGATACCTGCGACAACCAAACAGCCGATCATTGCGATGATAAATAGTGGATCATTGGCCATCTGGCGTCCTTTCCGTTGTTTCAACTGACTTAGCAGGGCTGCGCAGAAAGGGAAGGGCATCAACCCCGTGATAAAACCCAATCAAGCATGCGTGTCGGAAGTAGACGCCGCATTATTCCAGCAAAATAGGTCGGTGTCGTGACATAATAGCGCGGGCGCGGTCGGCGGGACGCTACGGCGTGCAAAAGCTTTTGCGTGACCGCATCGGCGGGCAGTTCAAAACGATCCGGCCCGTGATTCTCGTAAAGTCGTTTCATCAATGATGCGCGGTATTGATCGGCGCGCGCCGAGTTTTTCCAGTCAATGAACCGCTCGAAATGCGGGATCGCGTTCTTGCGGATGTCAGATGTGATCGGTCCCGGCTCGATCAGGATAACGTCGATGCCGGTGCCGCGCATCTCAAGACGAAGAACATCCGTCAGGCCCTCCAAGGCAAATTTCGTGGCAACGTAAGCCCCGCGCCATTGCATCGGGACGATGCCAAGTACGGAGGAACAATTTACGATCCGCCCGTGCCCTTGCGCGCGCATCACCGGAATTGCCGCGCGGGTCAGTTCGTGAACGCCGAACACGTTGGTTTCAAATATCGCACGAAGGGCCTCGCGTGGCAGGTCTTCGACGGCACCGGGAATGGCATAGGCCCCGTTATTAAACACCGCATTCAACGTCCCGCCAGTCGCGACTAGGACGTCGGCGAGACCGGCATGGATGGTGTCACTATCTGCGTAGTCAATCAGCGGGCTGTCGAACCCTTCAGCACGAAGGCGCTCGCAATCGGCGGCCTGTCGGCAAGACGCAAATACATACCAGCCCGCCGCGCGCATTCCATGGGCTGCGTCATAGCCGATACCGCTTGAGCAGCCGGTGATCAGGATGCTTGGCTTGTGGGAGGGGCCTGTTGTCATGCGGCCTATTTGAGGCCTGTGCAAGGCGCAGGCAAGGGCCTAGCTGTCAGAAAGTAGACGTTCAGCCATCCAGCCTTCTTCGCCGGTTTGATAAATCAGCACGCGGGCCCAACCGTCGAGGTTAACCTCAAGGACTTCGGCTTTGCTTCCACGTGACAGGGTCGCCAGCACAGCATAATCGGTACTTGGCCCGCTGCGAATATTTACACGCGCCGCGGCAACGGTTCGCCTGTCTGGCAACACAGTTGGGGGAAACAATGACTTCAACAATCCCGGGCTCATCCACGGTTTCAGGTTCAAAGGATGCGGCAACGCTCAATAGCATCTCGGTGTCGGCGCGCGACACGGATTCTGCGGTTAGCTCTTTGACAACGGGTGTCTGCGCGACAAGTTCGTCGACCTGCGCCGGTTCCTCAACTTGTGAAGGTGCCGAGATTTCGGCAACGGTGGCCACGTCGAGAACGAAGTCAGCGCCGCTGGATAATTCGTAAAAGCCCCAGCCAAGAAAGCCCAAAGACAGCACAACAAAACGGGTCACAACAAATCCCCCAGAGATTCAATAAAGTCACAGGCAGTGCGGCCATAATTCATTAGCGTTTCAAAAGTGGGCAGGGAAAAGTTTCACGTCGTTCCCCCTTTGTGTGCTTTACGCCCCATTTGTCCAAAGCTACACAGCATCTATGAATAATGACGTGGATGACCCCAAGATCGGTGATACCGATCTGACAGAACCGCTGCGCCGCGCGATTGGCGAGCGGTATCTGACCTATGCCCTGTCCACGATTATGAACCGTGCGTTGCCCGATGCGCGGGACGGGCTCAAGCCTGTCCATCGTCGGATTCTGTTTGCAATGTCGCGGCTCAAACTGACCGCAACGGGCGGTTTTCTAAAATCTGCCAAGATCAGCGGCGACACCATGGGTGACTTCCATCCCCATGGCGATATGGCGATCTATGATGCAATGGCGCGATTGGCGCAGGATTTCAACGTGCGCTATCCGCTGGTTCACGGGCAGGGGAATTTCGGCAATATCGACGGCGATAACCCCGCCGCCAGCCGTTACACCGAAGCACGTATGACCGCCGCCGCCGAGGCGCTGCTGGAAGGCATGGCCGAAAATGCCGTTGATTTCCGCCCCAACTATGACGGGCGTCTGGAAGAACCTATTGTCCTACCCGCCGCCTTTCCGAATCTGTTGGCGAATGGATCGAGCGGCATTGCTGTGGGCATGGCCACGAACATTCCACCACATAACCTGCACGAATTGATCGATGCCTGCCTGCATTTAATCAAAACACCGAACGCGCGTGACGAAACGCTGGTTGAATATATCCCCGGACCTGATTTTCCGACCGGTGGCGTGATCGTCGAGCCGCGTGAAAACATCGTGGAGGCCTATCGCACTGGCAAGGGCGGCTTTCGCCTGCGTTGCCGCTGGGAGGTTGAAGACCTTGGCCGTGGCCAGTGGCAGATTGTTGTCACTGAAATCCCCTATCAGGTGCAAAAGTCCAAACTGATCGAAAAGCTGGCCGAAGTGATCCAGACCAAAAAGGTTCAGATCCTGGCAGATGTGAGAGACGAGTCAGCCGAAGACATTCGTATCGTGCTTGAGCCGCGCTCGAAAAACGTCGATCCCGAAGTGCTGATGGGGGTGCTCTATCGCAATTCCGATCTGGAAACGCGGTTCAGCCTGAACATGAACGTGCTGATCGACGGGCTGACGCCGCGGGTCTGCAGCCTCAAGGAAGTGCTGCGGGCCTTCCTTGATCATCGCCGCGATGTCTTGATCCGTCGCAGCCAACACCGCGTGGCAAAAATCGATCACCGGTTAGAGGTGTTGGAGGGCTTTATCGTTGCCTTCCTGAACCTTGATCGGGTGATCGACATTATCCGCTATGACGATGACCCCAAAGCCGCGCTGATGCACGAAGACTGGGGCAAGGACCATGTCCGCGCCCGCGACGAGGCCGATTATGTGTCGCCCGCGCGTCTGCCAGAAGGTGAAGAGCCGGGCCTCAGCGATGTGCAGGCCGAAGCCATCCTTAACATGCGTCTGCGTAGTCTGCGCCGCCTTGAGGAATTGGAGCTGGTCCGCGAGCGTGACGCCTTGATGCTGGAACGCGCAGGGCTGGAGGACTTGCTGGATTCTGATGATCTGCAATGGGCAAAGATTTCCGAGCAACTTCGCGAAACCCGCAAACAGTTTGGCCGTGACAGTGTCGGTGGTGCGCGCCGTTCCACATTTGCCGTCGCTGGCGAGGTTGAAGATGTGCCGCTTGAGGCGATGATCGACAAAGAACCAATCACGGTCGTCTGCTCGAAAATGGGCTGGATTCGCGCGATGACTGGCCACATTGATCTTGCCCGCGAACTGAAGTTCAAGGACGGCGACGAGACCCGCTTTGTGTTTCATGCCCATACCACCGACCGCCTGCTTGTGTTCGGCAGCAATGGCCGTTTTTACACGATGAGTGCTGCCAATTTACCCGGTGGGCGTAGCATGGGTGAACCTCTGCGTTTGATGATCGACCTGCCCAACGAGGCAGAGATCGTCACGCTGTTTATTCACCAACCCGCGCGCAAATTGCTTGTGGCCTCGACTGCAGGTGACGGTTTTGTGGTGCCCGAAGACGACGTCATCGCGCAAACCCGTGCTGGCAAACAGGTGTTGAACGTCAGGGACGCGGTGCGTGCCTTGGTCTGCGCGCCTGTCAACGGCGATCATCTGGCCTGCGTCGGTGAAAACCGCAAAGTGCTAGTGTTCCCCTTGGATGAATTGCCGGAAATGGGCCGCGGTAAGGGCGTGCGTTTGCAAAAATACAAAGACGGTGGGCTGTCGGACGCCAAGACGTTTGTGCTGGCAGGTGGCCTCAACTGGCTTGATCCTGCGGGGCGGACCCGCACAGTTGAAGGCGATGAGCTGGCCGAATGGATCGCGAAACGGGCAAGTGCGGGGCGTATGGCGCCACGCGGATTCCCGCGCGATAACCGTTTCACCTAAATACTAACGCCCAGCCCAACGCCGCAGCAGATAGCTAAGCACCTTGCCCAGCCGATCAACGACGGCTGACTCCACGCTTGTGGCGATCGCCTGATCCAGATCGATTAGGATTTTGCCTGCACCAACGTCACGAATCCAGCTTTCGACCCGGCCAACAACGGCAAGCCGTTCACCGCGCGTGGCAGGCGCCACGCGGTGCAGCGTCGTTGATGGATAAAGCACCAGATCACCCGCATTCAGACGAATATCGCGGGTGCCTGCTGTGTCTTCGACTTCAAGCGCACCATCTTCGTAGGCGTCCCGTTCCGGTGAAGGCGCGGCTTGCGCGGTCGATTTGCGCATGGCGGTCGCTTCTGCCTGCGTCAGGACATTGGCAATAACAGGCAACATTACTCGATTCGTAATCCGGCCAGTTCGACCTGCGCCGCGGCATGGTTTGCGCCGTTCCCGCCATTGGAATCCCGGTTGAAAGCCTCCAATGACAAGTGAAGTCCAAACGCGGTGCGAGGTTTTGAGAGCCATTGGTGTAATCCCAAATTGATGCTGGCTGTTTTTGTCAGATCAGAGATTCCCCCCCGACATGGTCTCGATGTGACGTTGTCGTCATTCCCCACATTGCCTTTCTGGGCATTGCTGAGATAGCCATGTGGAAACCAAGGGGGAATCTGATGATCCGTTTGCTCGTATTGCTAACCAGCTTTGCCGTCCTGACAGCCTGCGCGCGCGATGACCTGTCGTTGCCCCCTGAGCCGTTGGGGGACTTCCGGCTTGGTTTTAACGTTGTTGTCGCGCCGCATCCGCAACAGGGTCCGTTTTCGCGCGAAGCAACGCCTGAAGAATGGATCGCATCTGTCGAACAGGCGGTAGCTGAACGCTTTAGCCGCTTTGAGGGCGACAAGTTCTATCACATCGCCGTTTCTGTCGATGGCTTCGTTCTTGCCCAACCCGGTCTTCCGCTGATCTATACGCCAAAATCCGTCCTAGCCATCGGCGTAACGTTCTACGAGGACGCAACCCAGACCAAGCTGAACGAAGAACCGATCCAACTGACGATCTTTGAGGCATGTTGCAATGTCCCACTTATCGGGTCCGGCCTGTCCAAAAGCCGCGAAGAGCAGCTTGAGGCATTGTCTTTTAATGCGGCCCGCGCGATCGAACGCACGATGCTTGAAAACGGCGCGTGGTTCGGTGGAACCGATGAAGTGCTGGCCGATGACGCGACGATTGTGACCGGCAATGTGCTGGTCGATAACCCCGACGCGATCTTGCCGGAACAAACATTGGAAGATGACGCGCCTCTGACAAACTGACGCTTGATTTCCCGCGCTATTGGCAATACATGGCCCGCGATGTTGAACGGGGTCAGAGTTGGCCCCCCTAACCAATAAGGCGCCTAGGATTATGGCTAAGGAAAAGTTTGCACGTACCAAACCGCACGTGAACATCGGCACGATTG
>ERZ888423.2108-NODE-2108-length-15614-cov-5.183624_pt1 | contig 15614 bp, 15 predicted proteins | sample MGYA00520523_ERZ888423 | MGnify/ENA primary metagenome ERZ888423 (study PRJEB32303, sample SAMEA104408611) | aquatic metagenome | biome: Brackish water; feature: Pelagic; material: water | place: Baltic Sea | collected 2014-06-08T10:24:00 | depth 30,27 m ...
ACAGGCGACCAAGCAGCATCAGCACCACAACGATGATCAAAATGACACCAATGACACCAACGCCACTATGGCCAAAGCCGTACCCATAGCCACCAAAGCGGCCACTAAATCCACCAAGCAAAAAAATAACAAGTATGATAAGAAGGATAGTACCCAATGACATGGTCGTGCCTCCTGGTTTTATCCGCCCGCCTTGTGCAGGCAGCCTGTGAAGTGTCACACTCATTTCCTTCACAAGATCAGACATTTTCTTCACAAGATCAGATTGGCCCCGACACACGTTATGCGCGATGATCCACATCAAGTGGATACGCTTATCACGGATATATTCCGAGCCAGTATCAGCACGCGTGCCTCTTGGGTTTTCTGATTATGGGATCATTTGATCAGCGTTCTAGAGTATACGATCAGCGGGTCAGAAAAACGCGCGCCCGATGCCCCGCCGATTGCGGTTAAAATCATCCAGAGCATTCAGCAGCGCGACTGCACACTCATGGCCAAAGCCATCCACCATGTAGACATCTCTAAGGTGATGCTGACTGCATGCACGCCCCCCGGCACGCCGGACTGCCGCCGCCCCCTGTCAACCAGTTTGGGCGGTTTTTGCTCCGCAGATGTTGAATGGCACTGCGCACGGACGCAAGCGTGCGACGGCAATGCTATCAATGATAAAGGCGTGTGCGGGCGATCGCCACTTCGGCATGAAAAACACGGCCAATTGCCACAATTCCAATGCGTCGCAGTCGCGCCCGATCAAATGTCACGTCTGTCTTATGGGCGGTGAGCGTTGCAAACGGCACGTGCAGGGTTTGCCAGGTGCCGTTTGTCGAAATCTCACTGCGAAATGATTGCCATGGGCGGGTCAGTTGATCGGTACGCAACCGGATATCATAACTTTCGCCATTTCCCCATAAATCAAGCGCCACACCATCCCAAGCGCTTGCGTCAAAGCAGCCGCCATCAGGACACAGATCAAAGTTGATCTGCACAAAACCACCGTTGTTTGCCAGCGAAACGTCACCGCGCAAAACTGTAGCCATGCGGCCATGAAAAAGCTCATGCGACATGTGGCCCTGGGACACCCCCCCCATGACAGTGTCAGCGGCAAATTTCCATCTTGGGTCAAGATCCATATTGGTTTGGGTATTGTGTTGGACTTGGTTGCGCAAGGATGGACGCGGATGGCCTGGGGCACTGGCACAAATTTCGTGCAGAACGGGATTGATGGGCCAGAGCGGTGGGCTGTCTGCCCCCCGCACCCCCCGAGGATATTTGAAAACGAAAGAAAGCGGAGGAGGCCGCTTTCTTTTTGCTAGTGCGCCATGAAGACGGGCACAGTGGCTGTTTCAAGCATGCCACGCGTGGCCCCCCCCAGAATTGCCTCACGCAGACGCGCATGGCCATAGCCACCGATAACCACCATGTCTGCGTTGATGTCAGAGACATGGCGATTCAGGATGTCGCTGGTTTGAGGCAGTGTTTTGGCCAAAGTGGCCACGTCGGCGTGCACGCCATGACGCGCCAGCATTTGACTGAGTGCACCACCCGGGTCTGAGCGTTCAGGGCTGTGGCGGGGCGGGTCGATCACAGTGATGGTGACGGCAGAGGCGCCACGCAAAATTGGCAAAGCCGCACGGACGGCGCGCATGGCCACCTGGCTTTCATCCCAACCAATCAAGATCCGCTGACCAAAGTTTTCTGAAAGCCCGGTTTTGGGCAGGACAAGGATGGGGGCATGGGCTTCAAAGAGCGTCGCCTCAAGCACGGCTTCGGCCTCGGGTTGGCCAGTGTGCGCATAGGGTTGCGGCAGCAAAACCAAATCAGCAAAGCGCGCGCGGCTGCTGACGACATAACCGATGGCCCCCATTTGTGCGATCATACTTTCCGCCGACCAGCGAATGTCTTCGCGGGCCAACCGGGTGCGGGCTGCGACCTCGAGGGTGTTGGCATGATCTTGGGCTGCATCGAGCATGGCCTGAATCGCGACGCCAGAAGTGCCTGCGTAGAAATAGCCCGCCTGCGTTTGATCAACGCCCAAGCAGAGCACTTCAAGATGGGCATCTTGTTGGCGCGCCATTTCGATGGCAGCCGCAAGAGCAGTTTCTAGCTGATCGGGATGGGTCAGAATTGTCAGAAGCGATTTATAGGCCATTGCAAGGTTCCCCCGGTGAGAGGCCCACAGGCGGTTGGCTGCGGGCTTTGATATTGCAGTGGTATCAGCTGAGGGGATGGGAAGACTTGACCTGAATCAAAGCATCATCGGCCAGCGCCGGGCATGGCTGGACCACAGAGTGAAACGATTGGGCGCACAGCGCCCCCAAGATGCCCAAAGCGCGATCTGCGCCAAAAAGGTAAAAGAAGAGAAAGGGACGAAGGTGGAAGCGGTCAAATTGGTGACACTGGCCTTGATCACGCTGATGGCGGCGATTGCGGCCAATTTCGCGCGCGACATCGCCTATCAGGTGCATGCAGCAATTGTGATGTTGGTGGCGGGGGGGCTGTTTTTATACACCCTGCGGCAGGTCGATGAGCCGCGCGCGCCGGCCGAGACAGGCTATGCTGATGGTGTCGTGCGGGCTGGGGTTATTGCCACATCATTTTGGGGGGTGACGGGGTTTTTGGTCGGTGTGATCATTGCCCTGCAGCTGGCCTTTCCAGCACTGAACTTTGCCTGGGCTGAAGGCTATGCCAATTTTGGCCGTTTGCGCCCCCTGCATACTTCGGCGGTGATTTTTGCTTTTGGTGGCAATGCGTTGATTTCCACATCGTTTTATGTGGTGCAGCGGACCTCGGCGGTGCGGCTTTGGGGCGGCAATTTGTCGTGGTTTGTGTTTTGGGGGTATCAGCTGTTTATCGTGCTGGCGGCCACAGGCTATTTGCTCGGTGCGACCCAAAGTAAGGAATATGCAGAGCCGGAATGGTATATTGATATCTGGCTGACGATTGTTTGGGTGGCCTATTTGCTGGTGTTCATGGGCACCATTTTGCGCCGCAAAGAGCCACATATCTATGTGGCAAACTGGTTTTATCTGGCATTCATTGTGACGGTTGCGATGTTGCATTTGGTCAACAATCTGGCGGTACCTGTCTCAATCTTTGGGTCGAAATCGGTCCAGCTGTTTGGCGGCGTTCAGGACGCGATGACCCAATGGTGGTATGGCCACAATGCGGTTGGGTTTTTCCTGACGGCTGGTTTTTTGGGGATGATGTATTACTTTGTGCCCAAACAAGCCGAGCGGCCAGTTTACAGCTATAAGCTGTCGATCATCCATTTTTGGGCGCTGATTTTCCTCTATATTTGGGCTGGTCCGCACCATTTGCACTATACCGCGCTGCCCGATTGGGCCTCGACGTTGGGGATGGTGTTTTCGATCGTGCTTTGGATGCCGTCGTGGGGCGGCATGATCAATGGGCTGATGACGCTGTCGGGCGCTTGGGACAAGCTGCGCACAGATCCGATTTTGCGGATGATGGCGGTGTCGATTGGGTTTTACGGCATGTCGACCTTTGAAGGGCCGATGATGTCGATCCGCGCGGTCAACAGCCTGAGCCATTACACCGACTGGACGATTGGTCATGTGCACTCTGGTGCGCTGGGCTGGAATGGCATGATTTCTTTTGGCGCGCTTTACTTTCTGACACCGCGGCTTTGGAACCGAGCGCGGCTTTACAGCCTGTCGCTGGTCAGTTGGCACTTTTGGTTGGCCACAATTGGGATCGTGCTTTACGCGGCCTCAATGTGGGTCACGGGCATCATGGAAGGTCTGATGTGGCGCGAAGTGGACGCCAACGGATTTCTCGTCAACTCATTTGCCGACACGGTCGGCGCTAAGTTCCCGATGTATGTCGTACGGGCCGCAGGTGGGCTGATGTATTTGGCAGGGGCGCTGATCATGGTGTTCAACCTTTGGAAAACGGTCACATCGGCCCCGGCGAAAGCTGCGGACCCGGTTATGGTTGCGGCAGAATAAGGGGGCGAGGATGTCATTTCTGGATAAACACAAAGTTCTGGAAAAGAACGCAACACTTTTGCTGGTGGGCAGTCTTTTGGTGGTTTCAATCGGCGGAATCGTCGAAATTGCACCACTTTTTTATCTGCAAAACACCATCGAAGAGGTTGAGGGCATGCGCCCCTATGCTCCGCTTGAGCTGGCAGGGCGCGATATTTACATCCGCGAAGGCTGCTATGTCTGCCACAGCCAGATGATCCGCCCGATGCGCGATGAGGTGGAACGCTACGGCCATTACAGCTTGGCCGCGGAATCGATGTATGATCACCCGTTTCAATGGGGTTCCAAACGCACCGGGCCTGATTTGGCCCGAGTGGGGGGGCGCTATTCCGACGCGTGGCATGTCGACCATCTTAGCGATCCAGTATCTGTTGTGCCAGAATCGGTGATGCCAAAATATGCATTTTTGAAAAAACACCTGCTTGAGGGCACCTATATTCAGGACACGATGCGCGCGCATCAGATTGTCGGCGTGCCCTATAGCGATGACATGATCGAAAACGGCCAGCGCGATTTTCGTGTGCAGATCAACCCCGACGGTGACTACGACGCGCTACTTGAACGCTATCCGGGCGCACAGGTGCGCAATTTTGATGGCGCACCCGGCATTTCAGAAATGGATGCGTTGATTGCCTATCTGCAAATGCTGGGCACACTGGTCGATTTTTCGACCTTTAACGCTGACGTCAGCCGGTAAGGGAGGCAAAACAAAATGGATACCTATTCATTGATGCGTGAGTTTGCAGACAGCTGGGCGCTGCTCAGTCTTTTTAGCGTGTTTGTCGTTGTTATTGTTTGGGCGTTTCGTCCAGGCGGCAGCCAGGTTTACAAAGATACCGCGGCAATCCCCTTTCGGCACGAAGATGCGCCCGCCTGCACCAACAACTGTGCAAGCTGTGCCTGCAAGACCCTTGGCGCAACATTCAAGGAGCTGCGGAAATGACCGAGCATCGTTCCCACCAAGACGACCAAGATGTTGGCACAACCGGGCACAGCTGGGACGGCATCGAAGAGCTAAACAACCCCCTGCCACGGTGGTGGCTCTATACACTTTATGTCTGCATCATTTGGGGCATCGGTTACACAATCGCCTATCCGGCATGGCCGCTGATTTCAGCGGCAACACCGGGACTTTTGGGGTTTTCAACCCGTCAGGATGTCGCTGACGAAATCGCAAGATTTGAGACAACGAACGGTCAGATTGCCCAGCGTTTGGCGATGGCAGATCTGACCGATATCCCGGCTGATCCGGGGCTCAACAGCTATGCCACAGCCCGCGGCGCGGCCGTCTTTCGCACCAATTGCAGCCAGTGCCATGGCGCAGGGGCCGCTGGTGTGCAGGCCGCCGGCTATCCAAACCTGCTCGATGATGACTGGCTTTGGGGCGGCGATCTTGCCGCCATTCACCAAACCATCACGCATGGCATTCGATCAGATGCCGATGACGACACACGCTGGTCACAAATGCCAGTTTTTGGTGAAATTTTGGAACCCGAACAGATTGATCAAGTTGTGATGTATGTGCGCACGATTTCTGGCCAATCGCATGATGCAGGCCCAGCCGCAGCCGGTGCTGTTATCTTTGCTGAAAATTGCGCAGCCTGTCATGGTGAAACCGGTATGGGCGAGCGCGCGTTGGGCGCGCCAAATTTGACAGATGCAATTTGGCTCTATGGCGGCTCGGTCGATCGGTTGCGCGAAACCGTGACTTATGCGCGGGCTGGCATGATGCCAAACTGGTCGCCCCGCCTGAGCGAAACCGACATTCGCGCGGTTGCAACATATGTTCATCAACTGGGTGGGGGCGAATAGCCCCCTGCATCACCCCGCTTGATTGAGGTCAGGGGGCCGACGGCTCACCTGACCAAATTCCCTCGTACCTCGTCTTTTTTCTGCATCGGACCCAATCGTGACAACGGCCCCAGACACTCCACCCAGCCTTTATGCCAAACGCGAGCCGGTCTTTCCGCGCCGGGTCAGCGGCAGCTTTCGCACCTTGAAATGGGTGCTGATGGCCGTGACTTTGGGGATTTATTACATCACGCCTTGGCTGCGGTGGGATCGCGGCGATTTGTTGCCCGATCAGGCGGTGCTGCTTGATCTGGCAAACCGGCGTTTTTTCTTTTTCATGATCGAAATCTGGCCGCATGAGTTCTATTTTGTTGCCGGCTTGTTGATTATGGCCGGGCTGGGGCTGTTTTTGTTTACCTCGGCACTGGGGCGCGTTTGGTGCGGTTATGCCTGTCCGCAAACGGTTTGGACCGATCTGTTTATCTTGGTCGAACGCTGGATTGAGGGTGACCGAAACGCCCGTGTAAAACTGTGGAACCAAGGCTGGAGCCTGCACAAAGCCCGGCTGCGTCTGACAAAATGGCTGGTTTGGCTGTTGATTGGTCTGGCGACAGGTGGGGCATGGGTGTTCTATTTCACAGATGCCCCCACATTGTTGGCGGATCTGCTAGAGCTTAAGGCGCATACTGTCGCCTATGTCACGATGGCTGTGCTGACACTGACGACATTTTTCTTTGGCGGTTTTGCCCGTGAGCAAATCTGTATCTATGCCTGTCCTTGGCCACGCATTCAGGCGGCGATGATGGATGAAGAAACCCTGACTGTCGCGTATCGTGATTGGCGGGGCGAGCCACGTGGCAAGCATCGCAAGGCCGACGCCGCGCATGAATTGGGCGATTGCATTGATTGTAACGCCTGCGTCAATGTCTGCCCGATGGGCATTGATATTCGCGATGGTCAGCAACTGGCCTGCATTACCTGTGCGTTATGCATCGATGCCTGTGATGATGTGATGGATAAGCTGGGCAAGCCACGCGGTTTGATTGGCTATCTGGCGCTGTCTGATGAGGGGATGGAACGCAAAGGGCAGCCACCACGCGCAATTTGGCGCCATGTTTTGCGCCCACGCACACTGCTTTATACTGGTCTTTGGGGCGGTGTGGGCGTTGCCTTGGTGGTGGCGCTTTTCCTGCGACTGCCCATCGATATGACTGTGGCTCCTGTGCGCAACCCAACGTTTGTGTTGTTGTCTGATGGCGCGGTGCGCAACATCTATGATGTCCGACTGCGCAACATGCAGGGCAGCATCCGCACATTCGCCCTGTCGCTGAAATCTGATTCTGACCTGCGATTGTCGCTTGAGGGCACCGATACGCTCACCGTGCAGGTCCCCGCAGACGAAACACTGCTGCAGCGTGTCTATGTAACCGCCCCTGCAGGCAGTGCCGCCGCCCACGCCACACGCACCGAGCTGCGGTTATGGGTACAAGACGCGGCTGGCACTGATCGCGTGTCATCTGACACGTTTTTCAACGGTGCCCCGCAAAACTAACAAAGAGATCCCGCCCATGCCCCAATCCCAGACCCCGAAACCGCTTACTGGCCGCAAGGTTTTTGCCATCACCGCTGGGTTCTTTGCAGTGGTGATGGCGGTCAATATAACCATGGCCTTTCAAGCCGTATCGACGTTTCCCGGGCTGGAGGTGGCAAACAGCTATGTCGCCAGCCAAAGTTTTGACCGCGAGCGCACTGCACAGCAGGCACTGGGGTGGCGCTTGAACGCCACCGCAAACACCAACGAAATCACGCTCCACTTTCAAGATGCCGATGGCCGTGTTGTTGTTCCGCAAGATGTGCGCGCCGATCTGGGGCGCGCCACGGAAGCACGCGATGATCACAGCATTGATTTGATCACCGTAGGCGATGTCTTTCGCGCCGATGTGGCGTTGGAACCCGGCAAGTGGGTGCTTTGGATCAGCGCCACAGCCACCGATGGCACACCCTTTCGCAAACGGCTGGCGCTGCATGTGCCACAGGCACGGTAATGGTCCCAGCCATCATGACAACCGCCGCCGATCCTCATCCCCAGCCCATGTCTGCTGCGGCTTGCCCAGCCTGCATCCTGACGCCGGATGCGGCGCGGCTGGCCCGCGCAGTCTCTGCTGCGCAGCAGCCCGCCCTGCGCGAGCATTTGATCGTATCGGTGCCCGGCATGCACTGCGCGGGATGTATTTCGACAGTTGAACGCGGGCTGGAACGGTTGGATGGTGTGCGTGCGGCACGCGTCAATCTGGGATTAAAACGGGTGATGGTTGATGCCGCCCCCGGGCTGCAACTGTCAGATATCATCACGCATTTGGCCAACTTGGGCTATGAGGCGCATGAGTTAGACGCCGACGCCCTCGGCCCCGAGCAAAACGATCCAGAGGGTCGCGCGTTGTTGATGCGCCTGGCGGTGTCATTTTTTGCGATGATGAACGTCATGCTGCTGTCTGTCGCTGTTTGGTCGGGCGCCGAGGATGCGACGCGCGATCTTTTTCACTGGATTTCAGCGGCCATCGCCCTGCCCACCTTAGCCTTTGCCGGTCAGCCGTTCTTTGCAAGCGCCGGGGCCGCGTTGCGTGCGGGCAGGTTGGGGATGGATGTACCCATCAGCCTTGCGCTGCTTTTAAGCGGGGGATTGTCGCTTTACGAAACGGTGGCCGGTGGGCATCAGGCCTATTTTGATGCCGGTGTGATGTTGTGCTTTTTTCTGCTGGCCGGGCGCTATCTTGATTATCGCAGCCGCAGCGTAGCCCGATCCGCCGCGCAGGAATTAAGCGCGCTGGAAGTGCCGCGCGCCACCCGTCTGGACGATGGCGTGGCACAAGAGGTGGCGATTGCCGCGTTGGCTGTGGGTGATATCGTCCGCGTACGCCCAGGTGGCCGCATGCCTGTCGATGGAACCGTGATCCGCGGGGAAAGCGAGCTGGACCGCGGCTTGTTGACGGGTGAGACCCGCCCCGTGCAAGCGTCGCCAGGCAGCATTGTGTGCGCGGGCGAGATCAATCTGACAGGCCCACTTGATCTGCAGGTGACTGCGGCCGGTCAAGACAGCTCGCTTGCACGGATGACAGCCTTGGTGGCCTTGGCCGAAAGCGGGCGTGACCGCTATCGCTCGCTGGCCGACCGGGCGGCACGGGTTTATGCGCCGCTGGTGCATCTGCTTGCGCTGGCGGCCTTTGGGTTTTGGCTATGGCACAGTGATGGCGATGTGCGCTTGGCGCTGAATATTGCTGTGGCGGTGCTGCTGATTACGTGCCCCTGTGCTTTGGGACTGGCCGTGCCTGCGGTGGTGACCACTGCCAGCGGCAAGCTCTTTCGTAAGGGGTTTTTGATCAAAACCAGCACCGCGCTGGAACGGCTGGCGGGGGTTGATACGGTCGTTTTTGACAAGACAGGCACGCTAACGCTGGGTCTCTTGCAGCCCTTGGGTCTTGATCAACATCGGCCTGATGATCTGGCACTGGCGCTGGCACTTGCACAAGGCTCTGGCCACCCGCTGGCCCAAGCCCTGACGCAGGCTTTGCAGGCACGCAACATCATACCGACAGTGCTGTGCGATATCACCGAACTGCCAGGCCATGGTATTCAGGCCACAGCCGATGGAAAAATTGTGCGGTTGGGTCGCGCCGATTGGGTGGGTGCCGAGCCCCCAGCTGGAACTGCCAGCTTTTTGCAAACACCCCGTGGGGACATCTGCACCTTTGGGTTTGCCGATCACCTCCGCCCCGGCGCAGTCCAAGCCGTAGCTGCACTGCAAGCCCAAGGTCTGCAGGTGCATTTGATTTCAGGCGATAACGCACATGCGGTGGCCGACTTTGCACAACGTTTGGGGATCACCCAGTGGCAGGCCAATGCCCTGCCCACCCAAAAAGCCGCGCGCGTTGCTGCAATGCAGGCCAATGGCCAACATGTGTTGATGATGGGCGACGGGCTGAACGACACCGCAGCCCTTGCCACGGCAGATGTTTCCATCGCGCCCGGCTCAGGGCTGGATGCTGCGCGGGTCGCAGCTGATATCGTGTTCTTGGGCCAAGATCTGGCCCCCTTATCGGATGCGCTGCGGCTGGCACGGCAATCCCGCCGCAGAATTTTGCAAAACTTTGCGATGGCCGCTGTTTATAATATGATCGCCGTACCGCTGGCCCTGGCAGGGCTTGCCAGCCCGTTGGCGGCTGCGGCTGCAATGTCGCTGTCGTCGATATCGGTTTCGCTCAACGCGCTGCGACTGAGGTAACACATGGAAGTTCTGGCCTATCTTATCCCTATCTCAATCGGCCTTGGTGGTCTGGGACTGTTAGCGTTTATCTGGGCCTTGACGCACCGGCAATATGATGACCCCAAGGGCGATGCGGCCCGCATGCTGAACACCGATTACGACGATCACCCAAAGGTCTGACACCCAAAGGTCTGACACCCGAAGGTCTCAGATACGTCAGATCCGACGCCCTGCCACCTGTCAGGGGCTGACCGTCACACAGGTTGTGTTGCGCGCCTGCAATCTGCGACAAGCCATATCGGCCGCATCACGCGTCATTGACAAGAATGTGGCCTCAAACCCAGTTTTGCGTTTGACGACCTGGCGCAATGCCCCCGTTAGGGTGGCAGGTTCAGTCAGCGCCACGCGCATCATAATTTTTTCTGCCTCATAGGGCGAATTGAACTTACCCAAGCTGATACCCCAAACATCGCCCTCAGCACTGGCCAAGCGGGTCACCACTTCGGGTGTTGCAAAGGTGGTGGTGTCATCAGTCGTGGGCCGATCCAAAATCAGGACTGGGGTTGGGGGTGTTTGAGCGGGCACCACAGCAGCCAATTCAACCAAGACCTCCGCCTGCTCTGCCGCAGCATCGACCGGCTCGGTTTCAGCGATCACGATTGCGCCTGCTTCGGTATCGGGCGCCGTTGGGCGCGGACGCGGCACAGGAATGTCAGCAGTCGCCACAACGATGCCCGGATCAGCTTGCGGGCTCTGGGCTGCAAGCGGTTCAGACGTAGCATTTACCCGCTCCAACGCCTCGGCCACATCAATTTGGATGGCGGCCAACACCTCAGGCGACAATGTCGCCGGTGCAGGCTGTGCCGGACGCGGCAGCGGCAGTGCAGCGCGTTTTGGTGCACCCGCATCTGCAACGGTCATCACACCCAGCTTGCTTAAATCAACCATGGCAGGTGGGGCTTCTTTTGCGCGGGCTGGTGCCTTGGCAAACCCAACATCAAGCAGTGAGGCAACTTTGGCATTACGTTGCGCAGTCGATGTGCCACCAAACACCGTCGCAATAATCCGCGTGTTGCCACGTTCCGCCGAGGCCACAAGGTTAAACCCAGCTGCATTGGTGAACCCAGTTTTGATCCCATCAGCGCCCTTGTAAGCATCCAGAAAACGCCGGTTGGTATTGCGGACCTGCGCGATGCTGGCATCGGTCGAACGGCGCGAAAAGATGTTGTAATATTCTGGAAAATCATAAAACAGCCGCCGCCCCAACAGCGTCATGTCATGCGCGGTCGACAAATGACCGCTTTCCGTTAGACCATTGGCATTCTTAAACGTGGAATTTTTCATGCCCAAGGCCCGCGCTGTGCGGGTCATGCGTTTGGCAAATTCTGCTTCTGATCCGGAAATCGCCTCACCAATCGCGGTTGCGGCATCATTGGCTGATTTGACTGCCGCAGCCCGGATCAAATAGCGCAGCGCCAAGCTTTGTCCGGCACGCAACCCAAGTTTCGATGGCGGCTCATTGGCGGCATGGCGGGAAATTTTAACCTTGGTATCCAGCGAAATTTCGCCGCGTTCAATGGCATCAAATGCAATGTACAGCGTCATCATTTTGGTCAGTGACGCGGGATGCAGCCGGGTATCTGCGTTTTGTTCAAACAAGATTTGCCCACTGCGCGCATCCATGACCATCGCAGCATAGGGCGCAGCCCATGCTGACAGCGGCATCAACGCAAGCGCAGATGCCCAAGCCACGCAGCGAGCCGCCGCGCAGACATATCGCCAAAGCCGTGTATCCACGTTGCCTGACCCTTACTGCTCGTGCCCCTGTTTTTGTGGTGTCACACCGCGGGGCTTATAAGATCTGGCTAGCATATTTACCCGAATCAGGAAAGCCCTTGGATTCAATAAACTTTCTGATCAAAATACGCGTGGAACAGATCGGCAACAGTGCAAGCGCCGCCCAAATATGGTATGAAATACTACGCTCAATACAAGATACAGCCGACCCATCCTCTGACCCTTAGGCCATGAACCAGATGCCACACCTGACGCTGCCCCCTTTTCATAGCGGGCAGAAACACTATAACAACGGTGTAGTTGATAATTCAGGAGCAGATCTTTGCGCATTTTTCCCAACCGCCTGTCCAAAGATAAGGACGACCGCGAGGGCGAAGGCATGGTGGCCACCAAAACCCGCGCCAAAAGCGCACGCCCGCCAATGTATAAAGTGATGCTGCTCAATGACGACTTCACACCGATGGAATTCGTGGTGCATGTGCTGGAACGGTTCTTTGGGCTGACACATGCCCAGTCGTTTGAAATTATGCTGACTGTGCATAAAAAAGGCTTGGCCGTTGTTGGCGTTTTTTCGTTTGAGGTTGCGGAAACGAAAGTAGCACAGGTGATGGATTTCGCCCGCCGCCAACAGCACCCGCTGCAGTGCACCATGGAAAAAGAATAGCGCGCAGGTTTTCCTGCGCACTTTCTTTTATCCCATCAAACTTTTAGCCCATCAAAGCCCCGATTGGGGCTTTGTTTTTTTGACGCTAGAAATGCAGAGACAGATCGCGATGATGCGACAAGCAACTGGCCAACGACAGGGCCTGATCACGGCTTAGCTTGGACTGGCTGCGGGCACCGATTGAGTTCGCCAACACCGGCAGCGCATCAGCCAACGTCGTGCCAACCTGGCCAGACACTGCAACCACCAACCCCCGCTGCGCTTCAAAGGCATCAAGCACCGTCTTATAAGCTGCATCGATCTTGTCTGCCTTAGGTGTCTTGGCCTTTACCTCACGCCGCAATTTATCGATCGCCGATTTCACTTTTCCAGCGCCACCGATATCAGACAACTTGCTGCTCAAGTCTTGCAACACAGGGTCGAGATCAGCGGCCGGCTCAGAAAGCCGGGTGGCCAAGGCGCGCAGATCACCCGCCAGCGCATCAAGCGCCGGCCCAGACTCGGCTGTCGCTTGCGCCGCCACAAAGTTTTCATATGCTGAATCGGCTGCACGGCGATAAATCATCCGCGCCTTTGACTCCGCCCCTAAAAGTTTGCTGAAATCAGCATAGGTTTGGCCCCAAATTTCGGGAATTTGGTCTGATAGCGCCGCAATTTCAGTTTCATTCCGGGCAATAATGGCTTCCAAAGCGGCTTTGCGCGGGGCATCCCCCTCTGGGTCGCGCATCCGCGAAATTTCAACCGACATCTCTTTGTTATCAGCCTCAAACCTGCGTATCTTTTTCTGCAGGGCGCGCACATCAGACTGAATGGGCTGGAATGCAGGCGCGGCCTCATCGACGGCTAATTGTGCCAAATCAGCCTGCTGCAGCGCAGTCATCGCCTTGGAATAATCATCCAAACCAGCCCCCAACACCACCCCAAAGTCTTTGGGCAAAGATTGGCTGCTTAGCTGGGTCAAACGGCTAATCACGGCTTGGGTCGCACCGCCGTCACGGGTCAGATAATCGGCCACGTGCTCTTCCAAACACACCTGCAAGCGCGGGTTTTGTGGCGGTGGCGCGGAATCGGCCAAAAGCCCTGAGCGGTTTGGCAAATAGTTCACCAACGGCGGGGTCAACCCAACCACCGCCAACGCCCCCAGCTGCAACATAATGAACGGCACCACGCCCTTGTAAATCGCGCTGGTCTTAACAGCGGCCGGCGCCACGCCACGCAGATAAAACAGCGCAAAGCCAAACGGCGGTGTCAGGAATGAGGTCTGAATGTTCAAACCGATCATAACACCCAGCCAAACAGCGGTGATATTGGCAGACGGATCGGCCAACAAGATCGGGGCCACAATCGGCACAACGACCACGGCGATCTCGATGAAATCAAGAAAGAAGCCCAGAAAAAAGATGACCGCCATCACGATGATGAACTGCACCCAGAACCCACCGGGCAATGAGGTAAGGAAGTTACGCACCAGCTCTTCGCCACCAAATCCGCGGAACGCGGCGGTCAACATGGCCGCACCCAACAAAATGATGAAAACCAGCGACGTGGTCTTGGCGGTTTCAAGCATAACACCGCGCAGCGTGTCTTGAATGCGCAGCGCGCGCAGCCCGCTCCAACACAAGGACGCAAGCAACAAAAACGTCGCAATCGCCCCAAGAATTATCCCAAGCCGATCATGGTCCGACTGAATGTTTTTCACGTTCATTTCGAATGTCGACAAGCAGAAAGCCAGCATGATCAAAGCAACCAGCGCCATAATCGCCGGATGATATCGGCGCGGCTGCCCCTCAGTCAGGCGATAACCCGCCATGGTCAGTGCCCCGGCCGCACCCAACGCGCCTGCTTGGTTCACCGTCGCCACGCCCGTAATGATCGAACCCAACACCATGAAAATCAGCGCAAGCGGGGGCACCAACGCCACCAAAACATTGCGCCAGAACGCAGTATCATAGCGACCTTCGTAACCAACAGATGGCGCCTGTTTCGGATTCAAAATGCCATAGGCCAGGATATAGAGCATGTAAAAGGCCACAAGCACCAAGCCCGGGACCAATGCGCCCAAAAACATCTCGCCCGCACTGGTTGACGTTACGTCGAAAATCGACGGCATCGACAGCTCACCCGTGGCATCTTTGTACATCGTCTTGCGCAATGTCGACGCCTGATCTGTGGCTGATGCCAGCTGGTCGGCCAAAATGATCAGCACGATTGAGGGCGGGATAATCTGCCCCAGCGTGCCAGAGGCGGCGATCGTGCCTGACGCAAGGCTGGGCGAGTATTTGTTGCGCAGCATGGCGGGCAGCGAAATCAGCCCCATTGCAACGACAGTCGCACCAACAATGCCGGTTGTTGCGGCCAACAACGCACCAACAAACACCACCGAAATCCCCAAGCCACCCGGCACCCGGCCAAACAGCTGCGCCATTGTAACCAGCAGATCTTCAGCGATTTTTGAACGCTGCAGCATGATGCCCATAAAGATGAACAGCGGAATCGCAATCAGCGTATCTCGCTCGACCTCCCAATAGACGCCCCGCAGGTTTGTGACCCCAGCCGATAGCCATTGATAGGGACCACTGCTGTGGAAATAGACATCGGGATTGCCGGTAAATAAATAGCCCGTCAGCGCTGCAAGCCCAACAGTGATAACCGCAGAGCCCGGCAACGCAAAGGCCACCGGAAAGCCAGAACCAAGGGCCGTGGCCATGATAACGACCAGAAGAAGAAGGAAAAACAGTTCCATGGGGCCCTCTAATGCGAAACGGCGGCTGTCGTGCGTGCACCCGGCTCGTTACGGAAGTCAGCGACAGACTCGAACAGATAGCTGACAAACTGAATAAGCATCGTTACCGCAAAAATCGCGATAAACGCCGCCATCTGATATTTTGTGAACATGCCGATATTGCCGGCCTGCGAAATTTCAAAGTTCATGATGGGGCTGTTGACGATGGATTGCTTGCTGCCCATCCCAATCATCAAGATGACCGAACAGGTCGTAGCCCCCCACATGATCGCACCAAACGCGTTTGACGCGCCTTTTTTACGGCGGGTGAACCCAGCATAAAGAATATCAACGCGGACATGCCCCTCA
>ERZ888423.2110-NODE-2110-length-15610-cov-49.901125_pt1 | contig 15610 bp, 14 predicted proteins | sample MGYA00520523_ERZ888423 | MGnify/ENA primary metagenome ERZ888423 (study PRJEB32303, sample SAMEA104408611) | aquatic metagenome | biome: Brackish water; feature: Pelagic; material: water | place: Baltic Sea | collected 2014-06-08T10:24:00 | depth 30,27 m ...
CGAGGCCAGTGCCGCGTGGCGCGCCGGCTTGGCCGCTGTGCCGATCTGTTGTGAACTCGGCCCTTGACCGGACCGCGGCCGCGGTCGATCTTGGGCCGATGTTTCCCATCCGCGATCACAACCCGTCCAACCGCACCCCCATCGTCACATGGGCGCTGATCGCCATCAATGTGATCGTGTTCTTGTCCTATTACCCCAGCCTGTCGGGGTCGGAGCGTCAGTTGATGGCGTTTTTCGATGCCTGGGCGCTGATCCCGGCCGAGGTCTTGTCGGGGGCCGATGGGCATACACTCGTCACCTCCATGTTCTTGCATGGCGGTTGGATGCATCTGATCGGCAACATGCTGTTCTTGTACATCTTTGGCGACAATCTTGAGGATCTTCTGGGGCATCTGGGGTATTTGGTCTTTTATCTGGCGGCCGGTCTTGCAGCCGCGGCCGGTCAGATCATCGCCGGGCCGGGGTCGACCATTCCGATGGTGGGCGCCTCGGGGGCCATCGCCGGGGTGATGGGGGGCTATCTGTTGTTCTTTCCGCGCGCGCGCATCGACGTGCTGGTGATCATCGTGGTGCTGATCAAGATCTTTACCGTTCCCGCATGGGTGATGCTGGGTCTGTGGTTCGGTCTGCAGCTGTTCAACGGGCTGGCGATGGATGTCGCGGGGGGCGGGGTTGCCTACTGGGCGCATGCGGGTGGGTTCGTGGCCGGCGTGGTCTTGTTGGTGCCGCGCTGGTTGCGATTGGGCGGCGTCGATTTCTGGGGCAGATGGCATGGCAAGCCACCCCATGCCGAAGTCACCTATGTGACCGAACCCCGCCGCATCAGCCCGATCCCGCGCGTGCGCCGCGTCACGCCGACCGCGCCAGCCTCTGCCCCATCGCGCGATCCGACCCGCATCCCGCGCAGCGGCGCCCGCAATCGGCTACGCTCGCCCTGGTCGGGCGGCCCGGATTGACGCGATCGCGCACGGGTTGCGCCCTGATCACGCAGGCCAAGAATCACCCCATGATTTCATGGCAAACGCGTGACAAAAACTTGATGGTTTCTTAACGACGCCTATATGTGCCTCATGTCGGCGCCAAGGCTACAGGAAACTGTGTGTTTTGCCGTGAGCCATGCGTTTTGGGAATAGCTCCCATGTGGATTTCGCATCACACAATCGCATGGTTTTCGTGCAGAAGGGTCCGCACGCCGAAAATGCAAGAGCAAAAACAAGGAACGACGAAATGCGAGATTTCGTTGATGGCACCGCCTTCAACTTTGAACAGGGTCAGCGCGCGCGGAAGCTTTTCGCGGCGGTGGTTCTGGCTGCGTTGGATGACGCCATCGCAGACGACAAGAAATACGGCAATGGTCCCGAACAGATCGCCCGCTGGGCCCGCTCGCGCGATGGTCGTGAGGTGTTGAGCTGCGCGGGGATCGACCCGAATGAACGCGTCGTTCAGGGCTTGATGACCTTTGTGTCACGCGGTGTGCGCACATCGGTCGCGCTTAGCCGCGAAGAAAGCGAGCGGCGCCATCAAGCCGACGCCGAGGCAGAAGCCGCCTGAGACGCGACAGCGGATCATCGGCCCGATCAGAAAAAACGCGCCCCGAACCGGGCGCGTTTTTCTTTGACGGGCATCGTGTCGGCCTGTTGGTGCGGGCGGGGGGACTTGAACCCCCACGGCCATACGGCCCACGGATTTTAAGTCCGATATGTCTACCATTCCATCACGCCCGCCGCGCGGCCATGGCTAGCGGCTTGGGCGGCGATTGGCAATCGGATGGGCGGCTGCCCGATTGCGACAGATCAAGGCACGATGCCTTTGCATGGCCCATCCATGGCCCATCCGCGAGCGTGACGCGCGGAGCCATGGATCGCATGGAGGGGGGCCAGATGACTGACCACGGCCAGGACATGCTGACGGTTTCGCCACCTCGGCTGGACCGTACGGAGTTTGTGCAGATCGACGGCATGCTGGCTGCACCGCACGCGCCCTTGGCCCGCGACTGGGTCTTGGGGCGGTTTGGGGAGGGGCTCCAGATCCGGATGTTGCGACGCCCGCTTGCGGGTCTGGTGCTGTTTTTACCGGGCAAGCTGGCGTGGCGTCCGATCATCGGGATCGGTCAGGCCATCATGGTCCATGATCTGCGCGCAGCCGATGGTGCGCGGACCCGCGAGGCGACGGGGCGGCTGTGGCGGGAGGTCGAGGATTTCGCCCGGTATTTCGGCTATAAGATGGTTGTGGCCCTGATCGGTGCGGGGCCGGGGCTGATCGCGCCAGCGCATGCGCCCGGTCGGGGCTGGATGATCTGTGGGCACGGCCCGGGCGGCGTGCGGCTTGTGGTGCGGGTTTTGCACGGGCCGGTGTCGTTGCCCAGCCTGCCGGGCGATTGGGCGGCGCGGGCGCGGCGCCTGGGGCCGGGTCTGGTGATCCAGACAAGCGGCGAAAGCGCCGTGCTGGAGGCCCGTGCCCGGGCACTGGTCGCAGCCCTTGGCCCCCGTGGTGTGGCCATTCGCCATCAGCGCGCCGCCGATGCCGCCGATCTGCGCGCCACGGCGATCACGCCGGGTGCGGCCTATGCTGTCGCCTGCGATGGGCGCTATCTGGGCGGGCCGGACCTGGGTGCCGCGGATCTGTTGCGTGCGGCCTTGTGCGGTGCAGACGCGGCTCAGTGCCCGGCATAGGCGCACAGCGCATGCACCGGCACGCCCATGGCCTCCAGCCGCTGGCGCCCGCCCAGATCCGGCAGGTCGATGACAAAGGCACAGCCCACAACCTCGGCGCCCAGCCGTTCCACCAGCAAGATACCCGCCTCGGCGGTGCCGCCCGTGGCCAGAAGATCATCGACCAACAGCACCTTTTGCCCCGCTTCGAGCGCGTCGTCATGAATTTCGACCGTCGCCTGGCCATATTCGAGCGTGTAGTCCTGTGAAATGGTGCGGCCGGGCAGCTTGCCTTTCTTGCGGATCGGCACAAAGCCCTTGGACAGTTGATGCGCCACGGCACCACCCAGAATGAAGCCCCGCGCCTCAAGACCCGCGACCATGTCGATGCGTTCACCGACGAATGGTGCCAGCAATTGATCGACCGCCAGCCGAAAACCGCGCGCGTCCTGAAACAGGGTGGTCACATCGCGAAACAAGATCCCCTGATGCGGAAAATCGGGGATGGTGCGGATGTAATCCGGGATCGTCTTTTGGCTGGGCATCTGGCGGGCATCCTTATGCGGGGCGCAAGGGCGGGATTGACGGGCGACACTCACGGGCGGGGGTAATGGCGGCGCAGCGCGGTGGCATCTTGCCCGCGCAGCCAGACCGCGGAATTGGTGGTTTCGGAAAAAATCGACCGATCATAGGCGGGTCCGTCGATATCGGTGGGCAGGCCCAGAGATTGCACAAGCTCTTCCAGCACGACCGAGATGATTTCACGGCGTCGGATGTCTTGGCTGATGGCGATGGCCGCGGCATGGATATCGCCCCCGCGCGATCGCAGCGCCACGCGCGCCATGGCGATGTCGGCCCCGTCCAGCTCGGCGATGCTGGTGCCTTCGATCCGTCCGCCTTGCGGCGTTTCCACAAGATAGAAGGGCACATCAAGCGCGCCCTCATAGACGCGCATCAGCACAAGATCGGCCCCCGTGGCGTTGATCTGATCGATCGCGGTATCGATGGCGCGATCGACCAGATCAAATTTGTAGCCCGGAAAACCGGGCGCAATCGCCGCAATGCCGATGCGCAAGGGGTGGCGGCGTGTCTCGGGCCAGCGGATCATCGGCTTGGCACAGCCCCCCCCCGGCGGGGCGGCGCAGGCCACCAGCCGGTAGAAATCCTCGTCCGAGATCAGACCGGGCACGGGCACGAACTCCTGCGCGGCAACACCGGCAGGGGCGAGCATCACGGGCAGGGCAAGGATCAGGCGGCGCAACATGCGCACAGGTGACGCAAAGCGCGCGCCGAGTGCAAGCCGCAGGCATCACGCCATGGCGCGTGTGTTGCATCCCGACCGCGCCGGCGGCTTTGCCCCCGGACTCCGGCGTCGTTTTCAAGCACAGATGCGGCGCCGCGTTGCGCCTGATCGGGGGTCAAGGGCCAAGATGGCGGGCCGCTTCCGTTCGGGCGAAGGGTTTGAGCGTGCTGCCATGGGTCGCCAGCCATAGGCCTACGGTTTCGGGCTCGCGCCTGGACAGATCGCGCAGCCACCAGGCGATGGCTTTCTGGATGAACCTGTCGCGGTCCGGGGCGAGCGTTGCGCACCAGCCAAGGATGCGCGCGCGCGCTGCCGCCTCGGTCATGCCGGGGTGGCGGGCCTTGGTGAAGGGCAGCGAAAACACCAGCGCCGCGCGGCGGGTCCACATGTGGTCCGACGTGATCCAGCCCTCGAGCGTGTCGAGGCGGGAGGGATCTTGCAACAGGCGTTTCTGGCCGCCCTGGGCCACCGCATCGGCAATGGCCCAGCTGTCGAAATCGGCCACGAAGCCGGTGATGCACGACCAGACCGCAGCGTCATCGGGGCGGATACGCGCCTGAAGCAACAGCTTGCCCGCCAAGATGCGCGCGTCAAAGATGTCGCTGGCCCAAAGCCCTTGGGCAAGGGCAACAAGCGCCTCTGGCGCAAGGCCCGTGCGCCATTGCGCGGCCAGGTCCCCGGTTGTCGCGTTCGACAGGCCCAAGACCGCCCGGGTCTGTTTGTGATAGGCCCGCATCTGGGCCGCGCGGGCAGGGTCGGCCATGGCCTGCAACTGGGCCAGCGCGGCATCGGGTGTCATTTGCGGGCCATAAGCCCATCCAGATGGGCGCGCACGACCGGCCAGTCGGTGGATGTTATGGAATACACCGCCGTGTCGCGGATCGTGCCGTTGGGCATTTTCATATGCGCCCGCAAAACCCCGTCAAGCTGCGCGCCCAAGCGTTCGATGGCCCGGCGTGAGGTCTGGTTCAGGCGGTGGGTGCGAAACTCGACCGCCAGACAGTTCCATACGTCAAAGGCATGGCCCAAGAGCAGGCGTTTGGCTTCGGTGTTGATCGGTCCGCGCTGGGCCCGTGGCGCAAGCCAGGTCGATCCGATCTCGACCCTTGGTGTCGCGTGATCGATGTTGCTGTAGCTGGTCATCCCCACGGGCGTGCCCCGCGCGTCAAGCTGGGTGAAGGGCAGCATCGCGCCCAGATCGCGCAGCCGCAGGCGGCGGTCGATCTCGGCCAGCATGCCGCCGGGGCTTGGGATGGCGGTGTACCAGATATCTTGCATGCGGCCCTCGGCGCTGGCATCGCCAAGCGCTTCGGCATGGGCGCGGTCAAGCGGCACAAGCGTGACATGACGCCCGCGGAGCGTCAGGTTCGGGGGGCCAAGGCGGCTCATTCCACGGTCACGGATTTGGCGAGATTGCGGGGTTGGTCCACATCGGTGCCTTTCGCAATCGCGGTGTGATAGGCCAGAAGCTGGGCGGGGATGGCGTAAAGCATCGGCGCGCTGAGCCGGCCCGCCATGGGCAGGGTCAGAACCGCGCTTGTGCCCTCGGATGCGATGGCGGCACCCGCGCTGTCGGTGATCAGCGTGACCGGGCCGCCGCGCGCCATGACCTCTTGCATGTTCGACACGCTCTTGTCGAACAGCGCGTCATGCGGGGCCATGACCAGCACCGGCATGCTGCGGTCGATCAGCGCGATGGGGCCATGTTTCAATTCGCCCGAGGCATAGGCCTCGGCATGGATGTAGCTGAGTTCCTTGAGCTTCAGCGCCGCCTCCAGTGCGGTTGCATACATCACGCCGCGCCCCAGAAAGAGCGCCGATTTTGCCTCGGCCAACCGGGTTGCGATGGTGGCGATCTCGGGCTCCAGTGTCAGAACCTGTCGCAACTGGTCGGGGATCTTGCGCAGCGCGTCCAGTTCAGCCGCAAGCTGTGGGGCCGTCATCACGCCGCGCTGGCGTGCGGCATGCAGCGCCAGCATCGCCAGAATGCCCAATTGGTTGACATAGGCCTTGGTCGAGGCGACCGAAACCTCGACCCCCGCCATGATCGCCAGCGCCACATCGCTTTCGCGCGCGATGGACGAGGTGCCGACATTGACAAGGCTTGCCACCATCGCGGCGCGGCCGCGCATGTAGCGAAGCGCTGCCAGCGTATCGGCGGTTTCGCCCGACTGGCTGACAAACACAGCCAGCGTGCGCGGCGCCACGGGCGGCTCGCGATAGCGAAACTCGGATGCGACATCGACCTCGCACGGCATGCCCGCGATCTGTTCGAACCAGTATTTCGCGGTCAGGCACGAATAATAGCCCGTGCCGCAAGCAACCATCACCACCCGGTCAAACCGCGTGAAATCCAGTGCTTCGGGGAAAATCGGGGCGCTGCCCGGCGCATAGCGGGCCAGCGCCTCGGCAAAGACCACGGGCTGTTCGTGGATTTCCTTGGCCATGAAATGCTTGTAGCCCGCCTTGTCGATCACGGCGGCGCCGCGTTCGATGCGGGCCAGCGGCCGGGTGACGGGATTGCCATCGAGGCCAAGGATATCCACGCCGGCGCGGGTGACAAAGGCGCAATCGCCTTCGTCGAGATAGGTGATCTTGTCGGTCATGGGCGCCAGCGCGATGGCATCCGAGCCCACGAACATCTCCCCCTCGCCATGCCCGATGGCCAGGGGCGAGCCCTTGCGCGCCGCGATGATCAGATCCTCGTGACCCTCAAAAAGAAAGCACAGCGCAAAGGCCCCTTGCAGCCGGGCGATGGTGGCCAAGGCGGCCCCGCGCGGGTCCATGCCCTGCGCCATGAAGCGGGCGCACAGATGCGCCACGATCTCGGTGTCGGTTTCGCTTTCGAAATTCGACCCCGAAAGCTCGGCCCGCAAGGTGCGGTAATTCTCGATGATGCCGTTGTGAACCACCGCAACAGGCCCCGTCTGGTGGGGGTGGGCGTTGGCCTCGGTGGGCGCGCCATGGGTGGCCCAGCGGGTGTGGCCGATACCCGCCTTGCCGGGCAACGGGTCATGCACCATCCGATCAGACAGGTTGATCAGCTTGCCCACCGCGCGGCGGCGACCAAGCCGGCCGTCTTGCAGCGTGGCGATGCCCGCGCTGTCATAGCCGCGATATTCCAGACGCTTGAGCGCCTCGAGGATCAGGGGGGCGACCTCGTGCTTGCCCAAAATGCCGACGATGCCGCACATGGTCTATCCTTTCTTGCTGGCCTTGATGGCGCGCAAGCGGTCCATCAACCGGATGGCCAGCCCCGGCTTGTTGACTTGTTTCGCCCGGCCGATCGCCAGCGCGCCGGGGGTCACATCCTCGGTGATCACAGACCCCGAGGCGGTCATCGATTGATCGCCCAGGCGGACAGGGGCCACCAGCATGGTGTTGGAGCCGACAAAGACATCGCGCCCGATGGTGGTGCGGTGTTTCATGACGCCATCATAGTTGCAGGTGATCGTGCCCGCGCCGATATTGCTGGCCGCACCGATGTCGGCATCGCCGATATAGCTGAGGTGATTGACCTTGGCGCCTTCGCCGATCTGGGCCTCTTTCACTTCGACGAAATTGCCGATGCGCGCGTCATTGCCGATCTCGGCGCCGGGGCGCAGCCGGGCATAGGGGCCGATGACGGCACCCGCGCTGACGTGGCAGCCCTCCAGATGGGTAAAGGCGCGGATGCGCGCGCCGCTTTCCACCGTCACGCCGGGGCCAAACACGACATGGGGCTCGATGTCCGCATCGCGGCCAACCCATGTGTCTTGCGCGAAGATCACCGTTTCGGGGGCCTGCATCGCCACGCCATTGTCCAGCATCTCGGCCCGCCGCGCGGATTGGAACGCCGCCTCGGCCAGCGCCAGTTCGGCGCGGCTGTTGATGCCCAGCGTCTGGGCTTCGGGGCACAAGATCGCGGTGGCGGTCAGCCCTTCGGCCACACCAAGCCCCGGCACATCGGTCAGATAGTATTCGCCGGCGGCATTGCTGGTGCCAACCTTGCCCAAAAGCCGCATGAGCACCTGTGCATCTGCCGCCATAAGGCCGGAATTGCACAGGGGTGTCGCCTGTTCTTCAGGGGTTGCATCCTTGGCTTCGACAATCCGCAAAAGCCGATCACCCGCCATGATGAGCCGCCCGTAACGGCCGGGATCGGCGGCCTCGAACCCCAGCACCACGATGTCATGGCGCCGCCGCGCGGCCTGCATCGCAAAAAGCGTTTCGGCCGTCACAAAGGGGGTGTCGGCGTAAAGCACGATCACATCGCCTGTGAAATCGGCAAGGGCGGGGGCGGCTTGCACCACGGCGTGGCCCGTGCCGAGTTGTTGGTCCTGGCGCACGCAAACGGCCCAGGGCGCCAGATCGGCCACGGCCGCCTCGACCGCGTCGGCGCCGTGGCCGGTGACGACCACGATGCGCGCGGGCTCGAGCAGGCTGGCGGCCTGCAGCGCATGGGCAATCAGCGGCACGCCCCCCAGACGGTGCAGCGGTTTGGGCAGGTCGGAATTCATCCGCGTGCCTTGGCCCGCTGCCAGCACGATCACGGCGATGGGCGGGGGGGTGCCTGTGTCGGACATGGGTCGTGCCTGCTTTCTGTCATTTTGGGGCTGTTTTATCGAAGGCGGGCTGCTGCGCAAGCACTGGCTGCTTCACTTTGTCCAACGCCCTGTTACACAGCCGGGCGGAAACCTGCCGAAAGGGCCGAACATGCGCTGTGTGATCTTTGATCTGGATGGAACGCTCGCCGATACGGCCGGCGATCTGATCGTGGCGGCCAACACGGCGCTTGGTCTTCTGGGCCATGCCCCGCAACTGGTGATGGGGCGCGATGACGCGACGGCGCTTGCAGGGGGGCGCGCGATGCTGCGGCTCGCGGCCGAACGGCTGGGGCTGGGCGATCCCGAACCCATGGTCGAGGCGGGCTATCCGCTGATCCTTGCGGCCTATGGGGAGGCGATCGATCAGCACACGCGGCTTTACCCCGGCGCGATGGAGGCGGTGTCGCGCTTGAAATCAAGGGGAATTGCGGTCGGCATCTGCACCAACAAGCCCCAGGGCCTGGCCCAGACATTGTTGACCCGTCTGGGCGTGCGATCCGAATTCGCGGGGCTTGTGGGGGCCGATACACTGGCCGTGCGCAAACCCGATCCCGCGCCGTTCCTTGAGGCGGTGGCGCGTTCGGGCGGGGTGCGGGACCGATCGTGCCTGATTGGCGACACGGTGACCGACCGCGACACTGCGCGTGCCGCCGGGCGGCCTTGTGCGTTGGTTACCTTTGGCCCCCTGGGGCGCACGGTGGCCGACCTGGCGCCTGATGCGCTGATCGATCATTACAGCGGGCTTGATGCGATCATAGATCGGCTGATCCCCTAAGAAGGCATTGACCTATGGCGCGCGCCTGCCACATCTGTGCGGCATGGAAAAACCCGTCTTCACCGGCAAATTCACCCAGCAAGAACCCATCCCCGACGCGGCGATTGCGGCGGCGGTGGCTGTGATGCGCTCGGGGCGGTTGCACCGCTACAATCTTTTGCCCGGCGAAGAGGGCGAGGTTGCGGCGCTGGAGCGCGAATTCGCGGCCTTTACCGGGGCGGGCTTTGCGCTGGCCGTGGCGTCGGGTGGCTATGCGATGGGCTGTGCGCTTCGGGCGCTGGGCGTGGGGCCGGGCGATCGCGTTCTGTCCAATGGCTGGACATTGGCGCCCGTACCCGGGGCGATTGCCAGCGTCGGCGCCGAGCCGGTGTTTGTTGAAACCACCGATGCGCTGACCATCGATCTGGAGGATCTGGCGCAAAAGGCCAAAGCCTCGGGGGCGGGTGTGCTGCTGCTCAGCCACATGCGGGGCCATATCTGTGACATGGACCGGCTGATGGATGTGGCGCGCGCCCATGGCTTGGCGGTGATCGAGGATTGCGCCCACACCATGGGGGCGGCCTGGCGCGGTGTACCATCGGGCCGTCACGGGGTGATCGGCTGTTATTCCACACAGACCTACAAGCACATGAATTCGGGCGAAGGCGGGCTGATCGTGTCCGATGACGCCGACATCATGGCGCGTGCCGTGATGTTGTCGGGGTCCTACATGCTGTTTGGCCGCCATACCGCCGGGCCGCCCATCGATCGTTTTGAGACCGTGAAATACGACACCCCCAATGTGTCGGGACGAATGGACCATCTGCGGGCCGCGATCTTGCGCCCGCAACTGGCCGCGCTGCAGGGCCAGATCGCCCGCTGGAACGCGCTCTATCGCGTGATGGAGGAAGGGTTGCGCAACAGTCCCGACCTTCGGATCATCGAACGCCCGCCACAAGAAAGCATCGTCGGGTCGTCGTTCCAGTTTCTTTTGCCCGGCTGGAGCGATGCCCGCATGCGCGCGCTGGTGGCGGCCTGCGCGGCGCGTGGGGTCGAGTTGAAATGGTTTGGCGCAGCCGAGCCTGTCGCTTTCACCTCGCGCTATGACAGTTGGCGCTTTGCACCACCCCAGCGGTTGCCGCGCACCGACGCGATCTTGGCGGGGTTGGTCGACATGCGCCTTCCCCTGACCTTTTGTGAGGCAGATTGCCGCCTGATCACAGGCATCATCCGCGACGAGGTGATGAGCATGGCGCAACAGGCGACAGGGTAGGGGTGCGTTTTCCGCAAGGAAAACGCACGGGAAATCTCAAGATTTCCCGTGCGGAAAACCCGGGTTTTCCGCCCCCCTTCAGACCAGCCGCGAGTTGTCCTTGGCGGCGCGGACGAAATCGCGAAACAGCGGGTGCGGTTCGAGCGGTTTGGATTTCAGTTCCGGGTGAAACTGCACCCCGATGAACCACGGGTGATCTTCGACCTCGACGATTTCGGGCAGCCGTCCGTCGGGTGACATGCCCGAAAAGCGCAAGCCCCGCGCCTCGAGCGCGTCGCGGTATTTGATGTCCACCTCATAGCGGTGGCGGTGGCGTTCCTCGATGGCCAGCCCACCATAGATCTGCGCGACCCTTGATCCCGTCCTGAGCAGGGCGTCGTAGGCGCCCAGCCGCATGGTGCCGCCCTTGGCATCCGTCAGCTTGCGCTTCACCTTGGCATTGCCCTGCACCCATTCCTTCAGGTGATAGACCACGGGGGTAAAGCGCTTCTTGCCCGCGTCATGGTCGAATTCCTCGGAACCTGCATTGGGCAGGTCGGCCAGATTGCGCGCCGCCTCGATCACGGCCATCTGCATGCCCAGACAGATCCCCAGATAGGGCACCATGCGGGTGCGGGCGAATTGCGCCGCCTTGATCTTTCCTTCCGTGCCGCGTTCACCGAACCCACCGGGCACCAGGATCGCATCGAAGCCCTCCAGCCAGGGGGCGGGGTCCTCGCGCTCGAAGATCTCGGCGTCGATCCATTCCGCCTTGACCCGGACCCGATTGGCGATACCGCCATGGGTCAATGCCTCGGCGATGGATTTATAGGCATCCTCAAGCTGGGTGTATTTGCCCACCACCGCCACGCGCACCTCGCCCTCGGGGTTGGCGATGCGGTCGGCCACATCTTCCCAGCGCGACAGATCGGGTTTTGGTGCGGGGCTGATGTGAAAGGCATCCAGAACCGCCTGATCCATGCCTTCGCGGTGATAGGCGAGCGGCGCTTCATAGATCGACGACAGGTCCTGGGCTGCGATCACGCAATCGGGGCGGACATTGCAAAACAGCGCCAGCTTTTCGCGTTCTTTTTGCGGGATCGGCCCTTCGGAGCGGCACACCAGAATGTCGGGCGCAATGCCGATCGAGCGCAGTTCCTTGACCGAATGCTGGGTCGGCTTGGTTTTCAGCTCACCGCTTGCCTTGATATAGGGCAGCAGCGTCAGATGCATGAACAGGCATTGACCCCGTGGCTTGTCCTGACTGAACTGACGGATCGCCTCGAAAAAGGGCAAGCCTTCGATGTCGCCGACAGTTCCGCCGATTTCGCACAGCATGAAATCGACCTCATCCTCGCCCAGGCGGATGAAATCCTTGATTTCATTGGTCACATGCGGGATCACCTGAATGGTCTTGCCCAGGTAATCGCCGCGACGTTCCTTTTCGAGCACATTGGAATAGATGCGCCCCGCCGAGATCGAATCCGTCATGCGCGCGGCCACACCGGTGAAGCGCTCGTAATGGCCAAGGTCCAGATCGGTTTCTGCCCCGTCATCGGTCACAAAGACCTCGCCGTGTTCAAAGGGCGACATCGTGCCGGGATCGACGTTCAGATAGGGGTCAAGCTTGCGCAACCGGACGGTGAAGCCGCGCGCCTGAAGAAGCGCGCCTAGCGCCGCCGAGGCCAGCCCCTTGCCAAGCGAGGACACCACACCGCCGGTGATGAAGATAAATCGCGCCATGTAAGCAAACCTTCCCGTGCCGGGGCGCGCCGCACGCTGCACGGTCCACCCTTATCCTTGTATCACGGGATTTGATGCTACCCGGATTCGCCGACCCGCCGCAAGGCGCCGGGCACATGATCTTGGGTTTCCGGGCGAAATTGCCCTAAATCTGCGAAAATCCGCTGAATTCAGTCCGCGCGCGGCGGCAACAGCGGCGCGTCGCCAGTCGCCGGGGGCAACAAATCCGATGCCGGCGGCAGCACCGCGCCATCCGCTGCATCGCCCGACACCCCGCCGCCAACCCGATCAAGAACCGATGATCCGGCCGAATTCTGAGCGGCCAGAATCGTCAGTGTGATGGAGGTGGCCAAAAACGCGATGGCAAAGGCCCAGGTCAGCTTGCCAAGGGCGGTCGCGGCCTGACGCCCGGTCATCACGCCGCCGCCGCCGCCAAGGCCCATCCCACCCCCTTCGGAGCGCTGCAACAGCACGACGCCGATCAGGCAGAGGGCAAGGATCAGATGGACGACGAGGACAACATTTTCCATGGGCGGGGTCCCTTCGAGAGGCCAGGCTTGGATTTGCGCTTGCATATGAGATGCGGCATGCAGCCGCAAGCCCAACTGACACAACCTTAGCGCGACCAACCCCCGTCGTTGCAAGCAATTTGTTTCATGTGAATGGAATTGCGTCATGGCGCATTGGCCTGTTGCCCCGGCGCACGCCATCAGGGGCCGTGAACCGATTGTGGCGGCATGTCGCAGAATTCGGTCCATTTGTCCGTTTTTCGCGAGGTTCCGCTTTCAACCGCGCCGGACGCCCGGTATAGCCGCTCCGGGCCGCTACCGGAGGATCTGCCATGGCTAATGTCGTCGTTGTTGGCGCCCAGTGGGGCGATGAGGGCAAAGGCAAGATCGTCGATTGGTTGTCGGAACGCGCCGATGTGATCGCGCGCTTTCAGGGCGGCCATAATGCGGGCCACACGCTGGTCATCGACGGTGCGGTCTACAAGCTGCACGCGCTGCCGTCTGGGGTTGTGCGCGGTGGCAAATTGTCGGTCATCGGAAATGGTGTGGTGCTCGACCCGTGGCATCTGGTCAAGGAAATCGCGGGCATTCGTGCGCAAGGTGTCGACATCAGCCCCGACACCTTGATGATTGCGGAAAACACGCCGCTGATCTTGCCCATCCATGGTGAGCTGGACCGCGCCCGTGAAGAGGCGGCCAGCCCCGGCGCCAAGATCGGCACCACCGGGCGTGGCATCGGGCCGGCCTATGAAGACAAGGTCGGCCGCCGCTCTGTGCGGGTGGCCGATCTGGCCGACAAGACAACACTGGAGGCGCGGGTGGATCGCGCGCTGACCCATCACAATGCCTTGCGCCGGGGCTTGGGGATCGACCCGGTCGACCGCGCGGCGCTGATGGCGGCACTGCACGCGATCGCGCCCGAGATCTTGCAATATGCGGGCCCGGTGTGGAAAATCCTGACCGAAAAGCGCAAGGCGGGAAAACGCATCTTGTTCGAAGGCGCGCAAGGCGCGCTGCTGGATATCGACTTTGGCACCTATCCCTATGTCACATCCTCCAATGTGATCGCGGGACAGGCCGCGACCGGTGTGGGCATCGGTCCGGGGGCGATCGATTATGTTCTGGGGATCGTCAAGGCCTACACGACCCGCGTGGGCGAGGGGCCATTTCCGACCGAACTCAAGGATGGTGATGGCGAACGTCTGGGCGCGCGCGGTCACGAGTTCGGCACGACCACCGGGCGCAAGCGCCGCTGTGGTTGGTTCGATGCCTGTCTGGTGCGCCAGACCTGTGCCACATCGGGGGTCAATGGCATCGCGCTGACCAAGCTTGATGTGCTCGATGGGTTCGAGACGCTGAAGATCTGCGTGGGCTATGAGCTGGATGGCCAGCGGCTGGATTACCTGCCGACGGCCGCCGATCAACAGGCGCGCTGCACACCCGTCTACGAAGACATGCCCGGCTGGTCCGCGTCGACCGAAGGCGCGCGCAGCTGGGCCGATCTTCCGGCGGAGGCGGTGAAATATGTCCGCCGCATCGAAGAGTTGATCGACTGCCCGGTGGCGCTAGTCTCCACCTCACCCGAACGGGAGGACACGATCCTCGTGACCGACCCCTTCGCGGATTGAACGAGATCGGGGGCCAGATGGCGTTGCGTTACAAGACCAGACGGCGGCTGTCGCTGCTGGTTCTCCTGCTGGGTCTGCCAGCCTATATCGCGGTTGCATGGTGGATCATGAGCCTGTTCGAGCGGCCGCCCGTCTGGCTGGAGTTCGGCATCTACATCATCCTTGGTATCTTGTGGGCGCTGCCGCTCAAGGCGGTGTTCAAGGGCGTCGGACAGGCCGATCCGGACGCGCAGCACCCCGATTGATCGGCAGACCGGCCGCACCCTGCGGTGCTGGCACAGGCGGCCCATCGGGCTGTCGCCCCTGGTCTTTGGGGGTTTTGGCCTGAGGGTCGCATCATCGGGCGGTGGACAGGGGCATCAGGTGATAGATGCCCTGCGCGACCGGCTTGATCCGGCCAAGCGCAAGCAGCGCGTCAAAGGCCTTTTGCATATCGGCATCGCTGATCGACTCATCGGTGGCCTGCCGGATGACCCGAAACAGCCAGGAGCGGTCAAATCCCGGGGCGCCGAATTCGGTCTCGGCATATTCGGCGGCCAGTTCGATGACATCCTCGAATTCGATGGCATCGCTTTGATCCAGCTTGATGGCGAAGCGTCCGCCGTGAAAGATCGCGTCTTCATCGTGCTGCGCTGCAAGATCGCGGGCCGATGACGGCGGTGTGGCATCGGTTTGCCCAAGGCCGGCGGTCTGGTGGCGCAAGATCACCTCGGCACGCTGTGCCAATTGCGCAAGGCTGTTGGCCGGTTTGTGCAACAAGGTCTGAGGGGCCGGGGCGGATGCCTGTGGGCTGTCGGCAAGATCGGCCGGCGCGGGGCGGGGGCCTGTCGGAGCATCGGGGGATGCGGCTGCATCATGGACCCGCTGATCGGAGACAAGCACCAGTGTCGGAAGGCGCCGGCTGTCAGCGCCTTGGGTCACGTCCACGCGCAGTCGCCGCGTATAGATCGCCACGGCCAGATCCTCGGGATCCTCGGGGGCGCCGGGCGCGGTGTGGCGTGCGGGACCGCGTGCGGCAACCGCGGCTTTCAGATGCTCGATATTGGCGCGGCGGCGGGTCGAATCGGTGCGGCTCATCTGATTTTCGGTCGCCGCGAACAGGCGATCGGCACCTGTGACATCCTGCAAGCCCGGCGGTTCATCCTCGGGGCGGTTTGGGTCGGCTGTGGCAATCCCGGCCTGCG
>ERZ888423.2111-NODE-2111-length-15604-cov-7.901601_pt1 | contig 15604 bp, 14 predicted proteins | sample MGYA00520523_ERZ888423 | MGnify/ENA primary metagenome ERZ888423 (study PRJEB32303, sample SAMEA104408611) | aquatic metagenome | biome: Brackish water; feature: Pelagic; material: water | place: Baltic Sea | collected 2014-06-08T10:24:00 | depth 30,27 m ...
GCCCGACAAAGACAACAGGCCCGCGTTGCCGCCGGACCCGCCGTTGCCGCCGTTGCCGCCGGGGCCGGTGGCGTCCCCGCCTGCCCCGCCCGCGCCGCCGTTTCCGACGAACAGGCCGCCGGCCCCGCCGTCACCACCGTTGCCGGTCCCGCCGGATCCCCCGCTGCCGCCGTTGCCGAACCAGCCGGCCGACCCGCCGTTGCCGCCCTGGTAACCGCTGCCGCCGTTGCCGATCAGGCCGCCATTGCCGCCAGTGCACGGTCCGCTGGTACACGCCCCGCCGTAACTGGTGTAGCTGTACCCGTTGCCCAACAGGATGCCGGCGTTCGGATTGTCTGCGGTGCCGTCGCCGATGAACAACCGGATGACGCTGCCCGGTTGCCAGTGGCCCAGCGCCGACGCCGCCGGCAAACCCGTTGCCGTGCCATGCGAGACCGGGTGGGTGACCGGGCGAACCGACACCGCGATTGCCTCAGCGGACACCTCGGCGGTATCGGTTGCCGCTGCCGGCACCTCAGCATCAGCATCGTCATCTGGCGCTGACGCGGGTGACGGATCGACAGCCGTCCCGCGGATCCCGTCGGTAACCGCCGCCTTGCGCGGAGCTTCGGTGAGCACCGGCGTCGCCGACGGGACTGCGACGTCGACCCCCGGTAACGCGGAAACTGGGGCACCAGCTGACGAGTCGGCAGGATCTACTGTGGGGGCGTCTTCGTCTTCCGCCGTCGCCGGATCGGCGGCCGCTGAGGGCTTCGGCGACGACTCTGACGGGACATCCGAATCGGGGGTGGTGTGCGTTGAACTGCTGACCGCCGGGCGGGAGGTAGTGGCGGAGTCGGGCCGGTAACGGCGCTCCGTCGTGTCCTGGGTGTCAGCGCTGGAAGCGGAGGTCTGCCCTGCGCCCGTCGAGGATTCAGCATCTGTACCCGACCTCGAGGCTGGACTCGACGATCCCGCCGCCGACGACCCCGAACTCGAACTCGCCGCCGACGATCCCGAACTCGAATCTGTCGAACCGGTCGTATCGGCCAACGCCACTGCCATGGATGCAATGGCCGAGCCGACACCCACCGCCGCCGCCAGCGCGAACACCCGCCCGAGATAACGGGCGTAGCTGACCGCCTTGGGCTGCGTCGCTGTCTCCGTCCGACGGGCGTACTCAATCATCGGAACGCGACCCACGCGAGGCGTATGGGCTGGCGCACGTTCGTCGCCCAGTGCGCCTGTGGGCTCGATTGCCGACGTGATCCGCATCCTGCACTCCATCTAAAGCAGCACCGATCGTGAGAGGCACCGGTCAGTTGCTTCTAAGTGGATGGTAGCTACATTGCCGGCGCGTGCGCGTCGGAACCGGCAAAGACGGGACCGAGTCGGGCGGGGAGTCGACGCTAACCCCTGGGACCCCAACCTGTCCGCTGTCCCGGGGGGGACCCGGGTACCTGACCGGCTGCTGAGGCAACCCCAACCATACCCATTCATGTTATCTGATTATGATAATATGAACTCTATGCGTGAGGTCACTGCGTCAGAAGCGTCCCGCAACTTTTCCATGTTGCTGAGTTCAGTTGATCGTGGCGAAACCGTTGTGGTCACTCGTGCCGGGCGGCGCATCGCGACGATTGCCCCTGCCTCGCCGTCAAACGGCGCGGCCTTCAACGAGGTGATCGATAAGTGGCGCAAAAGTGAGTCGTTGGGCGAAGCGTTCAATGACCAGATGGCCGCCGCGCGGGCGGCGGCCACCGCGAGCGAAGACAGCGACCCGTGGAGCGACTAATCCTCGACACCGGTGTGCTTGTCTCTGCGGTGCGCGGGCGGATCCTGCTCCCAGTTGATGCTGACATTTCGATCCCGGCCGTCGTCGTAGCTGAGTTTCTGGCCGGCGTGCACCTGGGTTCCGATGTGGGCCACCAGGCCGCGCAACGGGCGTTCCTCGCCGATGTGCTGGCAGTGGTTCCGGTGAGCCAGTACGACCGCCGTGTCGCTGAACATCACGCCGAACTTCTAGCCCACACTGCCCGCAACGGGCGGCCGCGCGGCGCCCACGACCTGATCATCGCCGCCACCGGCCGCGCCACTGACCGCGTGGTGCTCACCACCGACATACGTGCGAACTTCGGGGAACTTCCCGGCGTCGAAGTCCGAATCGCCTGAGATAAACGGCTTAGAACCTGAGAGTGGTCTGGTGTGACCGAGCGCGGGTGTGTCGGTGACTGATTGAGGGCTCGCGCGTTTGTGAACTGGGTGTTTTCAACGCATACAGAACAGCAAAGGCGCGAGCATGCCCAACGATAGTGGTTCCACGCTGCTTGGACTCGACGGTGTCGTCGTGGAGTCCGTACCGGATGGTAGCTACATTGCCGGCGCGTGCGCGTCGGAACCGGCAAAGGTGGGACCGAGTCGGACGGGGAGTCGACGGTAGCCCTGTAGGTTGACCAGTCCGTGGGGCTCGGGAGGTGCCTCGAAGCGCAGGTCGGGAAATCGGGTGAACAGTTCCCTGAGCGCGGTGACACCTTCGTTCCGGGCCAGTGCGGCGCCCAGACAGACGTGTATCCCGCTGGCGAAGGCCAGGTGGTCGCGGGCGTTGGGGCGGGTGATGTCGAAACGATCGGGGTAGTCGAACACCCGCGGATCCCGATTCGCGCCGCCCAGCAGCAGCACGACCCCTTCGCCCTCGCGGAGGTGGGTACCGACAATGTCCATGTCGCACAGCGCTTTTCGGGAGGTGATCTGGACCGGGCTGTCGAACCGTAGAATCTCTTCGATCGCCGACGGCCAGAGGGTGGGATCGTCGCGCAGTAGTGCCAACTGGTCTGGGTGCTGGAGCAGGGCAGTGATGCCGTTGCCGATGAGGTTCAGGGTGGTGTCCACGCCGGCTCCGACCAGCAGTGTGGCGTTGGCTTTCAGTTCGCGATCAGTTAGGCCGCCCTCCAGCGCCATATCGCTGAAGGGCGTGCCGTCCCCGCCCTCGGTCCGCAGTCGCGCGAAATGCCCGGTGAGGTAGTCGTCGATCATGCGCAAATCGTTGACGGCGGCCCGGAATGCCGGCCACGTGACACCGATGTCGAGCAGTGCCGCGCCCGTGCTGCCCCAGCCCAAGATCCGTGGCCGGTCCTTGGCCGGCAAGCCCAGCATCTCGGTGATGATCGCTGCCGGCAACTGTGCGGCATAGTCGGCGATCAGGTCGACGTCGCGGCGCGTCTGCAGGTCGTCGAGCAGTTCAGCGGTGAGGGCGTTGATCCGGTTCTCCAGCGTGCCGATCGACCTGGGTGTGAAGCTACGCGCCACCAGACGCCGGAAACGGGTGTGGTCGGGGGGATCCACCATCAGCATCGACGGCGCCTCCACCGGATTGGGCAGCGCGGGATCGGTACGACGAGCGAGCGCCTGCAGCGGTCCGGGCAAGCCGGTCTCTGAGGGTCCACCAGCCCCGAACCTGTTGTCGCGCAGAATTGTCCGGCAGGCTTCGTGGTCGGCAGTCACCCACACCATCGGCGTGCGGACCAACGGTCCAACAGAGCGAAGCTGTTCGAACAACTGGAGACGTTCCCATCGGTCGGTGCGCCCCAGTAGAAGCCGGGCCAGCGGCTGGCCGCGGCGAGCCTGAATCGTGAGTGACGCGCGCGGAACGCCGTGCAGAGCGGCCCAGCGGGCCCAGGTCCAATGGTCTGTAGAAGACGTCAGTGTCATGGGTCCAACGCTACGAATTTCGGCGTCCGAGAGCGTCGTGCCGCGGTCCGACCGCCTTCTCCTACCGGGGTAGGAGGCGCGATGCCTACTAGGGGCTGATGGCGACACCGCGGGCGTGATCTTAGGATGGCACGATGCTGGCTGCGGTGCAGCGCCGACTGCGGCTCCTGGCGCTCCGGAAGGACCAACCGGGCCTCGGCGGGTTCACCTGGCCGTTCGTCGTCAGTATCGACATTGCTTTGGTGATCGTCGCGGTGATCGCCGCGGCTCAACGCCCGAGTTCTCAGTGGTGGATCGGAGCCGTCGCCATCGCGGTGGCCTGTTCTCCGTGGATCGCGTTCCTGCTGTTCAACGTGATCGCCTACGAGGCGATCCTGCTGTGGGCGTCGTGGAGCATCTGCATCGCGATTCTGCTGTTCGCCACGTCCACGCCCATTGAAGGCGACTTCGCGCCATTGCTGCTCTCCATTCTCACCGGGGTGGTCGGTTCGGTGGCATCGGTGCGCGGCAGGATCCTCGCGTTCGGTTCGGCGATCGCGCTGTTGGGTGTTGCCGCCGCTGTGCACCGCATCGAGACACCGGCGCTGTATCTGTGTTTCGTCGGGATCGGCTGGCTGGTGGGCTATCTGATGCGGATTCAACAACAGCTGCTGATCGAGCAGAAGCTGGCCCAGGAGAAGCTCGCTGAGCATGCGGCGGCCGATGAACGGCGACGGATCGCCAGAGAGGTCCACGACGTCATCGCCCATTCACTGAGCGTGACCCTGCTGCACATCACTGGAGCCCGCCGTGGCCTCCAACTGGACCGCGACGTCGACGATGCGGTCGACTCGCTCGAGCAGGCCGAGCGGCTGGGGCGACAAGCGATGGCCGACATCCGTCGCACCGTCGGGTTGCTCGACGGTGCCACCGGAACCATTACCCCCGAACCTGGGGTAGGTGACATCTGCACTCTTGTCGACGATTTCGCCCAGGCCGGCCTGACCGTCAGCTTCCAGGCCAGCGGTCGCCAGGATCGGATCTCTGCCGCGGTGGGGCTCGCGTTGTATCGCATTGCTCAGGAGTCGTTGGCCAACGTCGCCAAGCACGCTCCGGATGCGCCCTCGGAGATGACGCTGGCGGTGTTCCGGGATTCGGTCACGCTCACTGTGGCCAACCAGCTGCCGGTGTCGGCGGTGGCGGTGGCGAGTCAGGGTGAGGGACGCGGGATGGCTGGCATGCGGGCGCGTGTCGAACTGCTCGGCGGCACCATCGACCTCGGTCCCGCCGACGGTGGCTGGGCGGTCTGCGCGGTCGTTCCGCTCGGCGAGGAGCAGAGCGACTATCTGCCCCGGAGCAGTGATCGATGACAGACGAACCGATTGCCGCGTTGCTGGTGGACGACCAGGAGTTGGTGCGCTCAGGTCTGCGCCGGATCCTGCGCCGCAAGGACGGCATCGTCGTCGTGGGGGAGTGCTCGGACGGGGACGAGGTAGAGGCTGCCGTCGCCGCGTACCGGCCAGACGTCGTGGTCATGGACCTGAGGATGAAGCGTGTCGACGGAATAGCGGCGACCCGCCAGCTCGCCGCCCGGGGAGGTCCGCCGGTGCTGGCATTGACAACGTTCAGCGATGAGGAGTTGCTGTCGGGCGTCATACGCGCCGGCGCCGCTGGTTTCGTGTTGAAGGACTCCTCGGCTGAGGAGTTGATCCGAGCGGTTCGGGCGGTCGCCAGGGGGGACGGTTTCCTGGATCCCTCGATCACCGCGCGGGTGCTCAACACCTACCGCAGGGCCGCCGGTGAGCCGGTGGCCGGCGCTGTCGAGGGTCTCACACCAAGGGAACTCGACGTTCTCACGCTGATCGCCAAGGGCCTCTCCAACGCCGAGATCGCCAAAGAGTTGTTCATCTCGGGCCTGACGGTCAAGAGCCACATCGGCCGGATCTTCGTCAAACTGGGGTTACGTGACCGCGCTGCGGCGATCGTTTTCGCCTACGAGCACGGCATCGTCGCCCCACGCTGAGCCTCAGACGCGTCGTGGTGCTGCCAGGCGTTCCTTGCGCAGCAGCGTGACCTCGGGTAGTTCCAGCGGGGCCAGTGGGCCGACCACCTCGGTGAGCAGGTGGTCGGCGAGTTCAGGGTTTCGGGCCAGGCAGCAGCCGTGCAGATAGGTGGCGAGGACGCTGCCCTGCACGGCGCCGTCGAAACCATCGCCGGCCCGGTTGCCCGCCCCCTTCGTCACGGCGGCTAGCGGCCGCGCATCGGCGCCTAGTACCGTTCCGCCGCGGTGGTTTTCGAATCCGGTCAAGGGCTGGGTCAACCCGTCAAGCAGCGGAGTGGCCGCAACTTCGCCGATGCTGCGTTCAGTCTGCGGCGACGTCGTCAGGTCCAGCACACCCACGCCGTCGACCCGCTCTCCGGCCGAGGTCTCATACCAATGGCCAAGTACCTGGATGGCAGCGCAGATCGCCAGCACCGGAACACCTCGCGAAATCGCCTGCTGCAGGCCGGGATAGCGGATCAGATGCTTGGTGGCCAGCCGCTGCGCGTAGTCTTCGGCGCCGCCGAGGGTGTAGAGGTCCAGCTCCGAGGGCACCGGGTCGTCCAGCGTGATCGCCACGATCTCCGCGTCGATCCCCCTCAGACGCAACCGTTGTCGCAGCACGACCGCGTTGCCGCCATCGCCGTAGGTGCCCATCACATCGGGTAGCACCAGTCCGATGCGCACCGCTGATTCTGAGGTATTCCCGCCCCCGTTCGCCGTGGTCATGTCAGGCGCTCCAGGACGCGGTTGAGTTGCAGGAAGGCGGTGTAGTTCGCGAGTACCTCGACATGACCGGGTGGGCACGACCCGATGGCGCGCACGGTGTCGTGTACCAGGGTGTGCTCGACGCCCGCGTAGCCCAGTCGCACCGCGAGATCGGTTCCGCGCTCACCGGCGGCCACCACCTGAACGGTCTCGAAGTGCTCGAAACGTACGTCCCACAGCCAGGACAGGTCTTCGCCGTCGGGAACTTGTCCGTTCACCGCGATCACCACGCCGACAGCGTCGCGGTCCACCATCGACAGCGCCTCCTGCCAGCCGGCCGGATTCTTGGCCAGCAGCACCCGCGCGGTGTGTGGGCCGATCTGCACGGTTCGGTATCTGCCGGCCACCTCGTCGACCCGCGACACTGCGGCGACGGCGGCGGCGGGGTCGGCGCCCAACGCGACCGCGGCCGCGACCGCGTGCGTCGCGTTACCCCGGTTGACCGTGCCGGGCAGTGCCAGCGTCATCGGCAGCGACAGACCGTCGGGGCCGTGGATGTGGGTGGCGTCGAACCACCAGTCGGGCTTTGGCCGCTTGAACGCCGGAGGGCCGCCGGGCCCGACATCAGGGGGCGCACCCGTGGAGTACCAGTGCGCGTCTTCGCGGACGATGATCTCGCCGGACCGCGGACAGCTCACCGAGTCCCCAGCCCAGCCGCCACCGGCGGCCACCCACACCACGTTCGGGCTGTCGTAGGCGGCCGATGTCATCAGCACGTCGTCGCAGTTGGCGACGACGACCGCGGCGGGGTGGCGGGCGAGCCCGCCGCGCAGGGTGCGCTCGATGTGGTTGATCTCCCCGACCCGGTCGAGTTGGTCACGAGACAGGTTCAGTAATACCACCACGGAAGGGTCGACGGCGTCGCAAATGTGCGGGACGTGCATCTCATCGACTTCGAGCGCTGCCAGCGAGGCGTCGGGTGCCCCGGCGAGGGCGGCCACCAGTCCGGCGTCCATGTTGGCGCCCTCGGCGTTGGTCGCCACCTGCCCGAGGGTGGCCAGCGCCGCCGCGGTCATCCGGGTTGTCGTCGACTTGCCGTTGGTGCCGGTCACGACGACGGTGCGCCGGCCTCGGCCCAGTTGACTCAGGATCGAGCGGTCCATGCTCATGGCGACCAGTCCGCCGATCATGGCGCCTGCACCCCTGCCGGTGACCCGCGATGCCCACCGCGCACCCGCCCCTGCTGCGAGTGCCAGCCGTCCCCGTGTGCTGACCATCCCGGCAGTCTAAAAGAGATCGAACTGCAGCGACCGACACGCGCCTGATGGGCGCCTCTTGTCGGCGGTGCGTGCGATTCTCGATGGGTGAGCTCAACCGCCGGATGTCACTGGGGCCGTCCAGCCGAACAGGCCGGTGCCGGCTGGGCCGTCGTCGACGTTGAGACGACGGGATTCCACCCCGGACAGGCGCGCGTCGTGAGCATCGCGGCCCTGGCCCTCAGTGACGACGGCAACGTCGAGAGCAGCCTCTACAGTCTGCTCAATCCCGGCGTCGACCCTGGGCCCACCCACATCCACGGACTCACCGCCGAGATGCTGGACGGTCAGCCGACCTTCGGTGACATCGTCGGCGACCTGATCGAGCTGCTACGGGGGCGCACCCTGGTCGCCCACAACGTCGGCTTCGATTACGCATTCCTGGCCGCGGAGGCCGAGCTGGTCGAGGCCGAACTGCCCGTCGAGACCGTGATGTGCACCGTCGAGTTAGCCCGTCGCCTCGACCTGGGCACCGAGAACCTGAGGCTGGAGACCCTGGCCCGCCACTGGGGTATCACCCAGATGAAGCCGCATGACGCACTCGATGACGCCCTGGTGCTCGCCGAGATCCTCAAACCGGTGTTGGCGGGCGCCCGCGAGCGCAGCGTGTGGTTACCGGTGCGTTCGGTGACGCGGCGCACCTGGCCGAATGGCCGCGTCACTCACGACGAACTACGGCCGCTCAAGGTGGTGGCTGCCCGGATGCCGTGTGCGTACGCCAATCCCGGCCGGTTCGTGGCGGGACGGCGGTTGGTGCAGGGTATGCGCGTCGCGCTGGCGGCCGAGGTGAGCCACACCCACGAGGAGCTCATCGAGCGCATCCTGCATGCGGGACTGGCCTACGCCGACGCGGTCGACCCACACACGTCGTTGGTCATCTGCGATGACGCCGCACCCGGGCAGGGCAAGGGCTACCAGGCCAATGAACTCGGCATCCCCCTGGTAGGAGGCGCCAAGTTCATGCGGAGTCTGGACGCGGTGATCGGCGGCCCCGCCGTCGATGAGTTCATCGACCCGGCAGCTGCCGCCGATCAGTTCACGCTCTTCTGAGCGTGCCCGAAACTAGTTCAGCGCCTTGGCTTTCAGCGTGTCGAACTCCGCCTGGGTGATCGCGCCCGTTTCCATCAGCGTCTTGGCATCGGAGATCTCCTGCGCGGGTGAGCGCCCGGCGGCCTGCTTGATGTAGTCGTCTGCCTCCGCCTTGGCTTGCATTGCCGAATCCCGGGCCCGCTCGGACATGCCCTTCCCGCGGGCGACCACGTAGACCAGCGCCGTCAGGTACGGGACGAGGATCAGGAACACGACCCAGATCGCCTTGATCCAGCCTGAGGTCTTGTGGTCACGCCAGAACAGGTCGGCGAGGATATTGAAGAGGATTATCAGGTACGCGATGAACGCGAAGATGACAACGGCGGACCACAGATAGTCCCAGAACGAATCCCACATGACGGCTACTCCTTAAGGTTCGCGTGTCTGCGCGACCGACAGTTAACCACGTGCGGCCCGGTTCACGGCCGAGACGACGGCCCGCAGGGACGCGGTTGTGATAGAAGTCGCAATCCCGACACCCCACACCGTCTTGCCGCAGATCGAGGCCTCCACATAGGCCGCGGCCTGGGCCTCCTCACCCGAGGACATCGCGTGCTCGGAGTAGTCCAGCACGTTGACGTCATAGCCGACGGCGCCCAGCGCATCGCAGAAGGCGGCCAGCGGGCCGTTACCCGCACCGACGATCTCAGTCTCCGCGCCGTCGATCTTGACGATCGCGGTGATGGTGTCGGTGCCGCCGTCCACCTCGGCGGCGTCCACTTTCTGGCGCATCCGCTCCAACGGAGTGACCGGCGCCAGATACTCCTCGTAGAACGCGTCCCACATCTCCTTGGGCGAAACCTCGCCGCCCTGACCACCTGAGCCCTCGGCGATCTCTTGGATCACCCTGGAGAACTCGATCTGCAGCCGGCGCGGCAGGGCCAGGCCGTGATCGGCCTTCATGATGTAGGTGACGCCGCCCTTGCCCGACTGGGAGTTCACCCGGATGACGGCCTCGTAGGTGCGGCCAACATCCTTGGGGTCAATGGGCAGATACGGGACCTGCCAGAGGATGTCATCTGCATCGGAGTCCTGCTCGTCGGCGGCGATCTTCATCGCATCCAGGCCCTTGTTGATCGCGTCCTGGTGGCTACCGGAGAACGCGGTGTACACCAGATCACCGCCGTAGGGATGACGCTCGGGGACCGGCAACTGATTGCAGTATTCGACCGTGCGGCGAATCTCGTCGATGTTGGAGAAGTCGATCTGGGGATCCACGCCGCGCGAGAACAGGTTCAGGCCCAGGGTCACCAGACACACGTTGCCGGTGCGCTCACCATTGCCGAACAGGCAGCCCTCGATGCGGTCCGCGCCCGCGGCGTAACCCAATTCCGCTGCCGCAACAGCGGTTCCGCGATCATTGTGTGGGTGCAACGACAGCACGATCGAGTCGCGGCGGGCCAGGTTGCGGCTCATCCACTCGATCGAGTCGGCGTAGACGTTGGGGGTGGCCATCTCCACGGTCGCCGGCAGGTTGATGACCAGCGGGACGTCAGGGGTCGGATCGACGATGTCAGACACGGCATCGCAGACCTCGACCGCGTAGTCCAACTCGGTGCCGGTGTAGGACTCGGGGGAGTACTCGAAGCGCCAGCGCGTGCCCGGGTACTTCTTGGCTTCGTCGACGCACAGGCGGGCACCGTCGGTGGCGATCTTCTTGACCGCATCCCGGTCGGCGCGAAACACCACGCGGCGTTGCAGGATCGAGGTCGAGTTGTAGAAGTGCACGATCGCCCGCGGCGCACCCACGCAGGCTTCGAAGGTGCGCTCGATCAACTCGGGCCGGCACTGCGTCAGCACCTGAATCGTGACGTCATCGGGGATCGCGCCGTCGGTGATGATCTCGCGGACGAAGTCGAAGTCCGTCTGGCTGGCCGACGGGAAACCGACCTCGATCTCCTTGTAGCCCATCCGCACCAGCAGATCGAACATACGACGCTTGCGCGCCGGACTCATCGGGTCGATCAGCGCCTGGTTGCCGTCGCGCAGGTCCACTGCGCACCACATCGGGGCGGTGCTGATGACCTTGTCGGGCCAGGTGCGGTCTGGCAGTCGGATGTCCTCCACCTCGGCGGCGAAGCTGCGGTAGCGGCTGACCGGCATGCTGGAGCCACGCTGGGTGTTCCAGGAGGGCTGGCTGGAGTGAGGCGCACCCGATGGGGTGCTGATGGTGCGAACTGACGAGTAAGCGTCCGCAGCATTGAAGCTCGGGGAGGAGAATGAAGTCATTTCGGTGCTCCGGAAGGTCTAGAGGATTTCAGACCGGCGCGTCGCAAACACCCGCGACGGGAAGCCAGTCTGGATCAGACCCCGTCGCGGCGTCCGAGAAGGAGCGCACGCTGCACGGATCCAATGTACTCCTGCCGGTGCAGAAGCCAAAACTCCAGAGCCTCACCAATTGAGCACGACCTCGCTGAGCGGTAGGCGCTCGCGGGGCGCCCGGTCGCGGTCGGCGACCTCCGGCGCCACCTGGGAGTGGTCGCCCAGCGTGCCGACAGCAATGACCATCAGGGGGCGAAGCTCGTCGGGCAGGTCGAATGCCTCGCTGGCTCCTCGGACATCGAATCCGGCCATCGGATGGGTGATGAGCCCGCGCGAGACCGCCTCGATGGACAGGTTGGCCATCGCGGCGCCGGCGTCGACCCCGGAGTACCGCGCGGTGTTCTCGTCGGGGCCCTCGTCGGCGCACAGCAGAATCAGCGCCCCGGCGGCGTGGGCGTAGTGGTTTCCACCCTTGAGCAGGCCGGACAGCGTGCCGAAGGCATCGTCGGCATCGTCGACATCAACGCCGCGACGACCGACGACGAATCGCACCGGTTGGCGCCGGCCCCAGGTGGCGGCCCAGCGCGCGGCCTCCAGCAGTGCGCGCAGATCGCTGTCGGGCAGCTCGGCGGCCGGGTCGAAAGCGCGCGGACTCCAGCGGGCCGCGATAGGGCCATGAATCGGGACCGAGGTATCAGCAGAGCGACCAGCGGGAACAGCGGGCATACCTGGGGACAGTACCGGGAGCCACCGGCGGGCAAACCAAGATGCTTTCTGCCTTTATCCTTGGTGGGATCTTCCCCAGAGCCCGAATCTGGTTCATATCGGCTCCGCATTGACACGGAAAGGTGCAGTAGTGGCGCTCGTCGTGCAGAAGTACGGCGGATCCTCGGTGTCGGACGCCGAGAGCATCCGCCGTGTCGCCGAACGCATCGTCGAGACCAAGAAGGCCGGCCACGACGTCGTCGTCGTCGTCTCCGCGATGGGCGACACCACCGACGAACTGCTCGACCTCGCCAAGGCGGTGTGCCCGGCCCCGCCGGCCCGCGAACTCGACATGCTGCTGACCGCCGGTGAACGCATCTCCAACGCCCTCGTCGCGATGGCGATCGAGTCACTCGGCGCGCAGGCCCGCTCGTTCACCGGTTCTCAGGCCGGGGTGATCACCACCGGGATCCACGGCAACGCCAAGATCATCGACGTCACCCCGGGCCGGCTGCGTCAGGCACTCGATGACGGTCAGATCGTGTTGGTCGCCGGATTTCAGGGTGTCAGCCAGGACACCAAGGACGTCACCACGCTCGGCCGTGGCGGCTCCGATACCACCGCGGTGGCCGTCGCCGCCGCGCTCAAGGCCGACGTGTGTGAGATCTACACCGACGTTGACGGCATCTACACCGCCGATCCGCGCATCGTCGCCAACGCCCGCCGGTTGGACACCGTCTCCTTCGAGGAGATGCTGGAGATGGCAGCCGCCGGTGCCAAGGTGCTGATGCTGCGCTGCGTGGAGTACGCCCGCCGTTTCGACCTGCCCATCCACGTCCGGTCGTCGTACACCGACAAGCCCGGCACACTGGTCAAAGGATCGATGGAGGACATCCCGATGGAAGACGCCATCCTCACCGGAGTTGCGCACGACCGTGGCGAGGCCAAGGTGACCGTCGTCGGGGTGCCCGACGTTCCCGGCTACGCGGCCCAGGTGTTTCGCGCGTGCGCCGACGCCGACGTGAACATCGACATGGTCCTGCAGAACATTTCGAAGGTGGAGGACAGCAGAACCGACATCACCTTCACCTGTTCCCGCGACAGTGGCCCTGCAGCCGTGGAGAAGCTGACGTCGCTGCAGGACGCGATTGGTTTCACCCGGGTGCTCTACGACGACCACATCGGCAAGGTTTCGCTGATCGGCGCCGGCATGCGATCCCACCCCGGTGTGACGGCGACGTTCTGCGAGGCGTTGGCCGACGCGGGCATCAACATCGACCTGATCTCGACCTCGGAGATCAGGATCTCGGTGCTGATCAAGGACACCGAACTCGACGGCGCGGTGATCGCGCTGCATGAGGCGTTCGGGCTCGGTGGCGACGAGGAAGCCGTCGTGTACGCGGGAACCGGACGCTAGGCATGGTGAGAATCGGGGTCGTAGGCGCCACCGGCCAGGTCGGCCAGGTGATGCGAAAGCTGTTGGTAGAGCGTAATTTTCCCGCCACCGAGGTGAGATTCTTCGCTTCCGCGCGGTCGGCGGGACGAAAGCTGGAATTCCGCGGCCAGGAGATCGAGGTCGAGGACTCCGAGACCGCGGACCCGTTGGGGCTCGACATCGCGCTGTTCTCCGCCGGCGCGACCATGTCCCGGGTGCAGGCGCCGCGGTTCGCGGCCGCCGGCGCGGTGGTGGTCGACAACTCGTCGGCGTGGCGCAAAGATCCCGACGTCCCGTTGGTGGTCTCCGAAGTCAACTTCGCCAGGGATGTCGCCCACCGCGCGCGTTCGCTGCCGAAGGGCATCATCGCGAACCCGAACTGCACGACCATGGCCGCGATGCCGGTGCTCAAGCCGCTGCATGACGAGGCCGGACTGGTGCGGATGATCGCCGCTACCTACCAAGCGGTTTCGGGTAGCGGCCTTGCCGGAGTCGAGGAGTTGTTCGGTCAGGCGACGGCAGTCATCGAGGGCAGTCAGGCGCTGGTGCACGACGGCGGCGCGGTGGACTTCCCCCCGCCCAACAAGTACGTCGCGCCGATCGCGTTCAACGTCGTCCCGTTGGCGGGTGCGCTCGTCGACGACGGGTCCGGTGAGACCGATGAGGACCAGAAGCTTCGCAACGAAACCCGCAAGATCCTCGGTATCCCAGACCTGGCGGTGTCGGGCACCTGCGTGCGGGTCCCGGTGTACACGGGACATTCGCTATCGCTGAATGTGGAGTTCTCCCAGCCACTGTCGGTTGCGCGGGCTGCGCAGATCCTCGCGGGCGCACCAGGTGTCACGCTGGTGGATGTCCCGACCCCGTTGGCTGCTGCGGGCGCCGATAACTCCCTGGTCGGCCGGATCCGTCAGGACCCCGGCGTGCGCGACGGTCGCGGGCTCGCGTTGTTCGTCTCCGGAGATAACCTGCGAAAAGGTGCGGCGCTCAACACCATTCAAATTGCAGAGTTGCTGGCAGCCGAGCTCTGATCTTGCCTCGCGCTCTGCACCCCCTGCTGCTTCGAAACTGCATTCCAGCAGACTGGTACTCGAAGTTCTTCTGCTGGAATGCAGTCTCGGCGTTGGTTGTGCTCGCGTTGGCCGCCGGGGCGCCCCCCGCGATGGCGACTCCTGTCGATCTGCCGCCGCTGCAGCCAGGCCAGGTGGTGCGGCTCGGTCCGGCAGCCGGGACGGGCACGCCGACGGGGGATTACGGCATCGGCGCGACCGACCTGTGCGAGTTCATGGAGTTCCCCGAGCAGATCCTGCAGGTGTGCGGGGACAGTTTCCGCGGTCAGGGGGTGGGCTTCGGCGGCTGGTTCTCGCCGATCGCGCTGCATGTCGAGGGCGACTCCCTCGACGATCCGGCCGGCGTGCGCTACGACGGTGTCACTGGCATCGACACGCCGTTGCTGGCAGACCCCCCGCCGCCCGGTATTTCACAATTGCCTGCTGGTGTCGTCGAGATCAACCGCGAGAACTACCTACTGATCACGACCACCAAGGAGCTCCGACCTCAGACCTCACGCTTGGTTAAAGCCGTTCCAGGGCAGGGGAACTGGGCTACGGTGCCGGGATCGGAGCGCGACGCTGACTATGCGGGCGGCCGACAGTCGCAGATCAGCGGCTACTACGATCCGATCCCGACTGCCGAGTCGGAGAGGGGCTGGATCTACCTGGTAGCGAACAACTTCGATCGAAGCGGGCCGGTCGTGCTGTACCGGGTTCCGCCGCAGTCCTTCACTGATCGGGATATGTGGCAGGGCTGGTCGGATACCCGGGGCTGGGGGCATGACCCGACGCCTTTGTGGGGTGACTGGGTGGGCGAGATGAGTGTCCGTCAGATCGACGGTAGAACCGTGCTGTCGTACTTCAATGCCAGCACCGGAAACATGGAGATGCGCGTTGCAGACGACCCGACAGGGCTGGGGGCGGCACCCATAACGACGGTCGTCGTCGCGTCAGACTGGCCCGATCCGGTCGAACATCTTCCGCCGCCTGAGATCAATCGACTCGCGCAGCCGTACGGCGGCTACATCTCGCCGGGGTCCAGGCTGGACGCGGTGCGAGTGTTCGTCAGCCAATGGAACACCGAGCTCCGCGGGGGCGCTCCATACCGGGTCATCCAGTTCGCTGTCAACCCGTTCGAGGCCTAGTCACAATGCCGCTCAGTTAGGCGCAATGCCGCTCAGTTAGGCGCAATGCCGCTCAGTTAGGTGTGTGGCGGTCGGGTGATCTCGGCGAACTGACTCAGATCGTCCCGTTCGAGATGGTCGATGCGGCGCTGGATTGACGTCCTCCCCACGGATGAATCCGGGGGATTCCAACGCCCGGGTGTCCG
>ERZ888423.2112-NODE-2112-length-15603-cov-8.369822_pt1 | contig 15603 bp, 3 predicted proteins | sample MGYA00520523_ERZ888423 | MGnify/ENA primary metagenome ERZ888423 (study PRJEB32303, sample SAMEA104408611) | aquatic metagenome | biome: Brackish water; feature: Pelagic; material: water | place: Baltic Sea | collected 2014-06-08T10:24:00 | depth 30,27 m ...
TATATATACATGCACTTCTACCACGTATACGAAACTTTATAGTATATAGGCCTTTGTTTTCTGTTGAGTGCATAATAAATATAAAGGTAACGTGACAATCACACAAAAATAAAATAAATATGAAGTCACCACAAAACAATTCCGGAGGCTACAAATTTCTAACCGCAGAAACACCAACTACTTATTGTCCGGATAACACCCATAGCAACGATAATGAAATGAATGATAGTTCATCAACGCCCCCTATTGCTTGCGAAAGGTATAACATGGTCATTACACATCCATTTGACACCAATACAACTTCATGTGGTGACGTGTCACACAAATCAAGCAACACTACCACAAAGATAAATAATAGTATATTACATCAAGTACCAGAGTATATGCATGATGGTTTTCCACACACATGGCAAAGTGTTAGACACATATTTCAGACACATTTAATGACATCACTTACAACCACCGAATATGAGAATGTGAATATTAATTTTGAACTTATTCGTGGACAACCATTTCATGTCACATGTAAATGTAACGAATGCCGCACCAATCACAATAATAATCATACTATTGATGGTATTAATAGCAGTGGCAGTGGCAGTGGCAGTAGCAGTAGCAGTAGCAGTGGGAGCACCAACACCGAGAATAAACATGGAGGAAATGACAAGAACATGTCATGTCACGTCGTTCTAACAGGTAATGTTAACAGTGATGCAATTAATACCATGAACGTTGGAGGTATTCTTGATCCATTTATTAACACAACTAAAAATAGTTGCACTGATAAAGGCTGTCAATCACCAATTCGGTTTAATGAATCTATTACATTTGACGTTATGGTGCAACGCCATAATCAAACCCAATACAAACCAGAACGTCAATCAACAGACACGACTTGTACAAATAAATATACGAGCAGTAAAAACACTGAAAGGGATATAGTAATAGCAACGTTAAAAGTGCTTTATTCACTGCATTGTGGCGAAAGTCGTATTGATGTTCACAAGCAGTTGGTGTGGAACCCACTCACAACAGTATGGGAATTCGCTATTGATGTGTCATTCTGGTATAATACGTCGCCCAGTAAAGGGTTTTTGGCATCATTAATGTCAAACGCGTTAGTACCAACATTTGCTCCAGCAATTGTGAAACATGTTGCCAAAAACAAATCATTTAAATTGCGTTTTGATAATAACCATATGATGTGGAAAGATGTGGTGGATTTGCTTGGAGAACTTACTGTTATACTTGCCATCTACATGTTCTAAAGGTTAAAAAAAACATAGATGTACAACTCATACTCTATACGTTATGATTGAAATATTAAATATTAAGTGTATATTTTCATTGAAATAAGAAATAGTAAAATAGTGCACAAAGATTATACTAAAGATGATGAAATAAAATAAAACTATATAACTAAAATTAGTTTACATTTATATTTGTTAAATATGGAACACGTTCAACACATCTGCAAACGAATGTACATTCACTATGTATACATATATCATTTAAAGAAAACGTTTAAATCCCAAGGCCGTTAGTACAATCAGTTCAGCCAGCACCACACCATGTCCTGCTTTACACAGTGGCGTCATGGATACGTGCGAATTATCACATGTTGGACAAAGCATGGTTTCCAATTTGGTAAGTGTAGATGACGTTATGGACATGACGACTGTTGATATGATACTAGTTTCAATCAGCGTTGATATGCCATTGGTGTTTAAAGATGCTGATTGTGTAACCATCGAATTCATCTTTAATAAATTGGAAAATAAAATTACAACTATTGTTACAAATGTTGAAATGGGGTGGGGGTGGGGATGGTAGATGGTAGGTGTAATAATTAACAATGTTGAAGTGATGGTTTATTAACTATATTTATAAATACATACGTCTTACTTAGTTGAACGTGTTACTTCACCATTGAACATTTCTATATTTAATAATAATAGATCAAAACAAATAACATGTATAAATTGTAAGAGTCAAGCATCTCAGAATTATATTAGTCGTAACATCTATCCTATCCAGAGTAAATATACATATATATCATTAATGTTGTTTCAAGTACACACAAAATAAATAAATATATGCTTCGGTTTGGTTTATTATTTTTTTTTGGTAATAGATACACTATATTAATAACTATTTGGGTTCTAATGTAGATGCAGATGCAGATTTAGATTCAGATTCAGATTCAGATTCAGATTCAGATTCAGATTCTAAACGAAATATATTTTGATTTGTCAGTTCGGTAATCTTATTTTCTATGCGTTTGAGTTGTTGTTGAAGTGTTGCAAGTCTATGTTTAATAAAGGGAACTTTATCAACATCAGTATTTGAGTCACTATCCACTGAAAGCATGTTGTCCAATCTTTCAATACTGGCAAGTATTTTTGTTTTATCATTGATATATTGCCCCCATAAATTAGTGGTAGATCGATTATTCATACCCACTGGCTCGGATTGATCACCCTCCACAACTCTATCGATGTCATGAAGAATTTGTTGTACTCGTTTCTCACGCGCGGTGTATAGTTCGGTCATCCGTTTGGTAATTTCGTCACGAGTCGGGGGCCTTTTTGACTTATCTTTCATAAGTTGAATAATGTATTCGTGAATAGCATTGCAAGTATTGTGGTCAAGCGCATGATTAGGATTGCTTCTCATCCATTGAGTTAGCCACTCATTTTGATAGTCCGTCCATTGGTACTTGACCAATGTTGGTTTCATTTTCATATTGCGTCCACTTGTACTTGACGCGAGTTGGAATGAATTGGATGATTCGTTTTTAGATTTTTTCCCATCACTACCACCATCACCTTCTGATGAATTTGGTATTGATGATTGCAAACGTTTTCTCGCGGTAGACACGTTAAATTTTGAGGGTGATGTTGGAACTTTGTCATCGTCGTTGGCCACTGATATTGGATCTTTATCATCGTCGTCGGCCAACGGATTGAGTATATAAAAGTGATTACTCTTTACGATACCCTTAGAAGGATTGGTTGACACAATTGCGCGACGTACCTGACTTTCAGCATAACCTTTGGGATCCACTTGTCCTGCGACTTCGTCTGATGGTATTAGGGTTGGGTCGGACATTTTACCAATGACAGCATGACATATACTGCATGAAATATCTCTAGATTTGGGATTTTCTAGAGTGCTTGACCAATTGTCTGGGTGGATCTTATTGATAAAAAGACATTCATTTGGTGTATTTTGAAATAATGGTCCTAACTTGTTGTGTATGGGTAATGATAATATAGTGTCGTGCGTCTTCCCATTTTGTGCAGGGGCATAAGATGAGGGAGTTTGCATCCACTTGATCCTCCCATTCGGCCAAACGCATGCAAACGCACCAACAGCCTTTGAGGACCACGGAATAACAACATAAAATCGGCGCGATTGTACCAATGTTGTAGCAACAGTAACGCGTCGCAATAATACATCATTAGAAGTATCTTTGGAATCGCGCATTGTATATGTTAATCCGTCATCACTGTCATAATCTGAATAGTCCAAGAAAGTATCTAATAAAAATTTCTCATCATCAGACTCATTATCATCAGCGTCATCAGACTCAGAATCAAAATCTAAACCAAATGCGTTCGCACATTCCATAATACTTTGAGGTTCCAAACTGTCAGAGGTCTCAATATCAATAGTTGGTGTGGGTAAACATTGATAAGTATCATGTTGAGTAGTTGTGATAGCATTATGACTATTGATCGGGATTCTGGTTTTGGTTTTGGTGGGACCACGTTGACGCCGCCGCCGTTTTATAGAACGAGGTGTATGAGATGATATGGATGAGATTCGACGCTTTGGAGGAGCCGCGTTGACTCGGTTTGTAATAACGTCACATGTCGATTTTAATTGCTGACACGAGGCACTGCACATAAAGGTAGCACCACCCATGGATGACAAACCTTTGATATTTTCAGTGGTGATAATACCTATCGGAGGTTCTGAGTCATCATCAGTTATTGCATGGCCAGATTGGGCACCAACAGCGGTTGGTGAATGATGACTAGTATTACAATGTAAACATGGATCAAGTAACTTCTGTGTTTGAGACAACTGAGAGCGGTGCAACACGCCCAACCCATTCAGACTTTCAGACAAGGGAGAATCATTCGATAAGTGAGAACACAACATTTGAATGCAACAACCAACATCATTATCAGTTGCATCAGGGGATGTGGCCGCATGAACAACAGACATGAGATCGTTTATTGGTCGATCTGCATCATCATGATCATCAGCATTAGTGAGAATAAGTGTTTGTGCAGTTGACAACATGCCCAACACACTACTCATATGGCTACAGCAATGCTGCTCACTTAAAGATTTCTGCAAATATCGTTTCCATTTCTCAAATAATACGTTAGATATAGACGGATCATTCAAACACACTAATACATCGTTGATTACATTAACAAGAGGCGTGGTAAAGTCATCATCTTGTTGTACTTGATTTGGATTCGACCCCTCAACAAAACGTCGTGCACGATCAATATTAGTGGCTTGGTCAACATTTTCATAACAATTTACTTCAAGATCGGGATATCCTTGAATTCCAAGGGACTTGACAATATCGGGATCATAAGGATTATGCATAACATCACGCAACTCCATGGGCACTTTAGATGTAGTGCGGTTCCGAGCCACCCCCCACGCACTTCGTGTGCCATCCACGTTATCCATTTCACGTGCTGGTACTAATGTTACACCTACCAATGTATCATTAGGTCCAGCGGATAAAGATATTATATTAAATCCAATGGGACGACTATAATTAACGTGTTGTTCTGCTGATAAGACATGTTTAACAATTGGCGAACGGGCTATATTGAATACCTTCTCGAGACGATCTTGACCAACACCGACAAGTGATACACCAACCAAACCATTAGGATACCAATGTTCTACGATTGCTGGTTTAGAATGTTTCGGGTTATTATTGAATTGGTTAAGATGATATACTAAACCCCTTTCAATAATGGCCCCAAAGTTTGGAGTTGTTTCCAACACAAGATCATCAGCGGTAAGTGTGAGCACAATCGACATTCCCTCAATGCCTTCTTCGGCACACTCGACGCCATCAACAACAGTGGTGGTTGTGGTACGACGAAAGACGTAAAGAGTAAACTCATTAGGGCACGATTGCACAGAATGTATAGCATGTTTGGATTTATTGGAAGTAAAGGGAATGCATTGATCATTAACAAATATTGCTGTTTTGTCAAAAACAGACTTGTACCATGCATTTATACCAGGCATGGATAAACCAGGAGCCCCCATTGACAAAGACGTGTACCATACACCTTGTTTCATGTCCAGATCAGGTTCACTGAGAAATGGTGCACAAGTAATGTGTGAGTAAATATATGCACGCAGTGCATTAACATAGCGATCAACAGATGGTGATGATTGATCAACTAAATCGACAAAGTGCCGTGCCTGACACACACGACACGATGCATGACGATTACGAGATGAACATGATGGCCGTCGTTCACATGTATCATTCAGAGCAATTTGTGAGAATTTGGACATTTCAGCCAACGCTGTGGGAACTTCCTCGACCCATATAGATTCTCTGGGAACGGATTTCACGGCTTGTATTTTAGCATCAATAGGGGCTCTTCGTTTTGCAAGACGACGATCTGACGTCTGTTTTTGTTGATTAAGTTGTTGTTGTTGGTGCTTCCAAGCACTAACAAGAGATTCTGAATTCTCATCGGTATATATATTCAGTTGTTCAACAAGCCATGGTGGAGTAAATGGAGTGGACAACTCTACATTCCTGGGTTGTATGTTTTGAGTTTCTAAAGTCATGGCTGCACACAAAGCATCATCATCACAATCACCATCCACAATCGTTTCGATCGTTTCGATGATGGGATTGTTATCACAATCCATGTTGCCTGTTGCTTTCAAATAAGACTCCCATTCTTTTAATTTATCATCAGTCCAAGTGTCACACACCAGCGACATCTTAGCCCGTGTCAACCTAGAAATATATTCTTCCCTTATCACCAATTTATCAACCTGAGCGGTAAGGTCCGACAAAACCGTTTCATGATTATCAACATAAGAAACCAAAGGCACAATATGGACGCGGCGAGTAGATTCATTCGAGTTTTTCGTAGAGGCTGATGATGTCACGGTGGATGATTCGTTGATGAAACAACCAGGTTCAACGCTCTGTGGCAATGAAAATCGACAAGGATCACCGCCAAATTCAGACATGACAGCCAAACATTTCAATTTAGAACGATTGTGCTCATGACAGAATATTGCATTATTACGTAACAATTTAGATCCCTTTGGTATATGATCCACACACAAATGCTTCATCATTGAGCCATCACTAGAATCCATGCGATGTGAGAATCCACGTACCAACGGATCTTCTGCCACGACGGAAATGTTTTTTGATGATGATGAAGTGTGGGATATTCCCATAGAAATAGGAGTAACACGAACGGATTGTTGGCTCCAATTGTTAAAATCACTTTCTTTCACTAATGGCACGTTCCGTTTAAGATTCATGCGTAGTGAAGTATCTGCCGCTCGTTCATCTTCAATTTTTAAATCTTCCAATTGTGGTGTTAGTCGTATAGTGGCAATCAGACTTGCACCACTTTGTGCATTATATATCAATACAGTCATCTTACAATACATTAATACAGCATTAAGTACCAAGCGATCATAAACAGAATCCAATTGTTCTGGTACCCTTTGAACAATTGGTTTAAATCCATCATTAACATAACTAACAGGACTCATATGCATGTACACGCCTTGGTGATGTGATGGTATAGTAGGTTGTTCAACAAGAAAGGAACCTTCAGTAATACCACTTGATATAGCGCCACGATTCAATAAACTAGGTGTTTCTGATAGAGGCGTAGAAATAGATGATGTTGAAGGTGTTGATGAATATTGAAGTTGGTCAATGGATGACCTATAAGCAGATGGAAACGAATAAATGCGAGGCCAGCAGTTTGATGCTGCAGGATCTGGCGATTCATAACATTTGGATTTAGAAGATATATCATACACACCCTCAATGATGATTGAAATATTCTTTAGTACATCTAGTGAAGAATCATCGCCATCGACATATTCACCACATATATCATCAACACAATTCCAATTCCACTCTGTATTGTCGTTATTTTTACACGGGTACGACAAATAGGTTTTGGTGTTGGTCATCGCGTTAGATTCAGAAGGTTGGGTAACGTCGCTTACAACAACACATATACGGCGAGTTGCTACGATTGTTTTTAGAGCGGAAATATCATGCTTAGATTTGTTGAATGAGTTGTCTGGAGGTATGATGTATCCAATTGTCAATTCGCACATTGGTTTAGATATATCAGACAAGTATCGACGACCTATTACTCGATAGTTCAATGATGACAATCTTCGAGTTATATTGCTAGGGAAACATGGAGCAGTAATAGTAATAGTGTTGCCATTGGTAACAATTGTAATGGACTTCATGGTGTCTTCAGCACTCCCCCATAATGTTAGAATGCGATTAGTAATAGTGTTATACACATTGTCATACGGAGCATGATTTTGGTCAACATGTAAGACTTCGTGAGGACGTACAACGGCTGCCGTCGATGCAAATTTCGATTTGATAGAAAATGTTGCAGGAATAATACCATTATATGTTGTCTTTAGAAAGTATTCTTCCAAGTACAATGATGATTGAGTCGAAGATAAAGATCTATTATTATTGTGATGAAAGTAATCACAAGCAATATGTCTTTGACGAATATAATGTAACAATAATACTCGTGCACGGTCAATGTTACTGTCACATCGATCAGATACCAAACGAGCAATTGACAATCCCTTTTCAGTAGTGCGGTACTCCACAAATGGCATTGGGAAATAATCAGACTGAAAAGAAGTTACATATGCCGATTCGACACGTTCACGACACGGTCCATAATCAATTCTACTGTTAGATGAATCACCCTCAATACGAAATTCCCAAATGTCATTTTCGCGTGGAACAAACTGGCGACGTGATAATTCGGATTCAACAACGGATGTAATACCTTCTCTACTGTTGAGATCATTTAACCGTTTCTCCAATAGAGCAGTGGCTAGTAACACACCAATATTCAAATTTCCCGCTGGGCATTGAACAAATACCATATTCTGATCATAAATAACCACAGGGGAAGAATAATTATCAACCAAGTCTATCGTCGAATAATCAATACCATGGTTATATGTGCTTCCAATATTTACTTTGGTAGAATGCGTACAAGCATTATTAGTAATAGAACCAGTACCATCAACACAATTGATGAATAAGCGTTGTGGGTTCGTAGTTTTGATAGATGGATCACCTGAAAAATCGCGTTGAACAATTAAACCATCTACAAATACATTGTTAGGCGGAGCATAGAATGAACGAATCGGTGTCGGACAAATCAAAGGTAGCACAGGGGACGATGACGATGTGTCCAAATCATCATCTTGAAAACGACTTGACCAATTTGAGTGTGCATGCACATTGCGATCATTCGTTGTATACAATGATAGAACAAGATCAGTTGCTGTGAGATGACTGTGTTGACCAGAGGTTGAATACAATTTACCATAAGGTTTGAGATTATCGTTGAAAGAGTTGAACATGCTCACTGCTTTATCAACAAGGGTATTAATGAACGTGACGGATTTTGACCCATCCAAATTCACAATGAATTCTTTGTTATTGGAAAAATCGTGAGGAATGATGTTGTTGGTTGGACTGGCATTAAGTGAATGCACATTGGTATTTTCAACACTCGACGGCACCATTAAAATAATGGCTGTATGAACATGTAGATCGAATAATGAAGCCGCAGATGTAATGGGCATAAGTTGGTCATTGTGATTGACAAAACACAATAACGGGGTATTGACAATAATGTCATCTGACAACTCTCCAATGGGTATAGTGTTAGGATTCACAACGAGCAAATCGGTAATATTAATACGATGTCTCTCGTTGTTATACCACCCACTAAATTGTACATGCCATTTTGGTAACCCTACACGTACTGCATAGCGTTGTGTATCACCATCAACAAGAGCGGGGGCACGTTCGTCACGATATGATTGTGCCGACGAACAACTTAATTGTATAACAGATGCGGATGGAGTAGGAGGAACAAAATGATACAAAGGTCGAGTTGACTCTGATGGTGATGAGGACGATAACGTAAATAAAGCACCTCGTCGCACATCATCAGATAATGATGCACTCGATGATAATACTTTTACACTTTGATTGCAACACCATGATGGAACTTGGCGGGTGACCATAATGGAGTGTTGTACACCATTCACAGTGGTGATATGAAGTTGTAGAAATGGTGAACCACCCATTGGAGGTGTTGTACAAGCACCCTGCATTTCTGAAAGGGAACATGATTGAGTTAGAGTCAACACGGGATGTTCAGTCTCTTTGAATAGTGGAAAATATCGACTGATCGTTCCCATGTTACGAATGTGATCGTTAGGACGGTTCGGCAATGCTATCATTCCTTTGTTGATAGGTATATATGAGGAACTAGAACTAGTCGAGTCATTATATGAATTGACAGTCCCTTTCGTAAGAACACGAATGTGGAGATGAGCAAGTAAACTTGGTTTGTGAGAGCCACGAGATTTATTGCCTCCACTGTCATGATCAACATGACGAACAATTTCAGAAAATGAAAATTTGGAAACATGTCTGCGACGTATATTTTCCAATCTAGATTGCAATTCATGAACACCATTACCATCGGAAACAAAAATATCAAATTGTTCGTTAATAGGCACAACATTGGATAGCAACGTAGTATTGGAAGGTCTTCCTTTGACACGTCCAACACTCGCTTCTGTAGAATGGGGAAGAATCGTCACGCACTCGACTAACCGAATGGGTGGGCTCGATTTATTACTAGATTTCTTTGTATAAACAAAGGAATTTTTGAATAATTGACGTTTCCGTTGTTCCGTCAATTGTAACTCTTCAAATGGTATGGGTGGACGTTTGATATAATCCAAATTCAAGTGGTCGGACGTCGACAGGGCCATTTGAACAACAGATCCAGAGACATTTACAAAGATAGATAATAGATGTATAATAGAATTATCTCTTTGACAGAATATAGGGTTAATATGCTGTAAAGGAATTACAAGTATAAAGAAAGGACCATGATTGCATTCGCTATATGGTAAGAAACACAATGTTCGTTTTCGTATGCGTGCAACCTTCATTATATTGAATCCCAACAACGATCCGGTCGATTCGGATGTAACTGGAATTTTCAATGTATATGTAAACGATTCATCACGAAACGATTCATCACGATTAGACGACGATAAAGACTGTTGTAAACGCGTGGGTAAACAGGAACCAATCATAACACGAGATATTTCCCCATGTGATAGTGGTCGATTAGGAACCGTTAATAACAACGGATCATCAACACCAATCGACCGACTAACTATAAAAGAAATCCCATAATGATATGTTTTCCATGGAACCACTGATGATGAAAACACGTCACATGAGTCGAGTGACGCGATTGATGCATCATTAGCAATACCGCTTTTGTAGACTGACATTTCGGTAATGATAGGACCATAGTTAAATAAGGTTGATGCATTTCTCGCTTTGTCACTAGTCACGTTAATAGACATGCGAACACGTACATAAACACCATTATCAAATGTATAACACCAATAACCACCAAGGGGGTCCGTACTACCCATTTTGGAAGTGTCTTTAAAGGTGGCTGCAATCATACGATAACTTCTATCAAGTACAACCCATATCGTCCATCCTGTCTGAGTTAATACAGGACTATTCATTCCTTTCTGAGTGTCAGTAGGATTGTTCAACACACCTGACGCATCATGTAGTGACACATCGTAATAACGTAACAAATCGTTGGGGGTGCCCATGAGAAGTTTCAACGTGTGAACGGCAGGAGCAACAGTCCCAACAAGTTGTTGAGAATTACCAAGTATTTGCGTTCCATCACAAATGATAGATTGGGTCTCATTAGTACATTCGGTATGAATATGTTCTGCACATGGGACAGGATTCCTTAAAATATCAATAGATGATGCTACAAAATCAGTAGTAAGACCATCATTAGACCACCGAGTCAAAACAGGCGTCATATTACTCGCAGTGCGAATACTGGTGTGTATCTGACGAGAATAATCCTTTGTTGGTGAAATTGAAATCATATTATTTGGAGATTGGGGAACGTTTTTACCACAAAGTAATGCTTCAATTTGGGGAGCATATGTGTGAATATTTTGTATATTTAAAGAAACCTTGCGAATAGCATGATATATATACCAGGCCATATCAGCGTAGACAAGAGTTGATGAAGGCTGATTCGGCCACTTGCGTAGAAGCCTTGACATGTCATGGTTAAGATTGGAATTGTATTTATCCAGCACACCACATTGAACTTCATTGCTAATACGAGCAACAATTGTGGTGCGTTGTTGTGCCAAATCATCTCTCACAACTTCATTAGTAACTGCTATAGCATGGTTGGTAATACGCGCAACAGATGTCTGTAACATTGACATTGATGTTAATGAGGATGATGGACTATCAGATGAGCGATTCACATCTCGATTGTTGTTACGCGTAGTATACGTGTCAGATGCACACAATACCAAAGCAGATGCCATCCATACCATATGTTGAAGAGCATTATAATCTGATAGAATTAATGATGGACTACTCGCACTGGAAATGGAATGATTGAACCGTGTGTTATAATCACGGGTATCCATAGGTAGTATACCATCACACGCATGGGGGAATATGACTCCCACCTCCAGAGGTCGTAAATTGGACTGTAGTACATGTTCACTCCGTACCGCTCCATTGTAATAAAACGCGTCACACGGGGACCACATTTCATCCGCGCTATAAGCAGCATCCATATCATACAAATACTCATCGGAATTGGACGGTTTATAAATACTTTTAAACCATAGGGACTGGCATATGGCTTCTGCAAACGCGTTTAGGATACTCTGATCAGGTTTTTGTATATTATCTGAATGTTGAGAAGTTGCATCCCCATTGGAATTTGACGGTGATGATGAATTGGAGTCTGACATATTGTGATTATGACGATGAATACATTTAACATAGTCAATATATAAATCATGCAACTTAGGGATGGAATACTGGTGATCATGTCGTTCAGAATCCCAAGAACCCTTCTCCAACATCATTAAATGTTTTGAGAACATAGACAGTGACGGATTACAATGTACTGCTTTGGAGCGAGATGAGGGTACCCATGATGGTTCCGATTGTACTGAAACACCTCGCTTATCACTATACCCAATAATCTGCATTGGTGATGTAATAACATCACCCACAGTAACAATGGGATAAATTTTAGGCAATTTTTGCCCACATAACAGAGCGGACGACTGATCATTTGGAGAACACTCAAGGATTGCCATAGTCACTGATTTGGATGGCCGAGACGGGTCAAACGCCACAACAACACCCAACCCCTTGGAATAGGTACATACGTCGGCAACAAATGTAACATTCATTGAGTCACATACATCTTTAACATCCTCAATGACATTCCCAGCACTATCAAATACTTCCGAATCGGATGGAAGTAACACTGTAATGTGACAAGATTTTAGGGCTTTGAATTTGTCCGATACAAGTTGTGATTTTATATTACGACAATGAATTTTATCAAAACCACAACACAACAAAGTCACCACAATGGGATCACTTTCTGTATACACGTCGACATCCATATTGACGTTCATGTCGTACACCAAGTAAATTGTTCGATATAAAACGTCGAATACTGAACCCACACGATTAACATTATCACTTGCAGGTGGGTAAGATACCAAAACAGTCAAGATAGGATCCTCATCCACTGACTCTTGTGTTTGATTAGTATCACTCACGTCATTCGAGCCATTCATATTATTCAAAGCATTTAGTTCCATGACAAGAGGTCTCACGTCTGTTGTAGTGATACGACGCAGAGTTGGTCCAACACGAATAATAAAAACACTATCATTCATTTTAGCAATAGACTCTATATCACCTCGGTTTAACATCTTTGGAAGATGGCCTGCATCATGACTTGTCACTGTAGGGGTGCCATTAACAGTAACTTTCAATGAACCACTAGATATACCAAGATCAATATTGGCATTACCAACAAATCTTTCAATTCCGCCACCAATCACAGGAATGATGTTGGAGTCATCAGTAGCAATTTCCATAGCAGCCTTCCTTAATGAAGCAGTGACTGGATCACGCTGTAAGCCTCGTTGTGTACCTCGCTTCACAATGGGGTTTTCGGCTGTTGATGACACAATTTTATTGTTCATGTTAGCATTGCTACCACCCAAGGAATTACCGACAATACCACACACTGATGGTAGTAACGAAATAATGACAACATTACATTGTATAATGCATGATTGTGACTCTGGTCTGGTAGCATTATCTCCGGTATTTAGACTGAAAAATACATCGAATAAAGGGCACGGTGAATCATGAAGTTTCACAACAACTGTAATACCACCAAATGAAACATTGCTGAGTTCCAAAACGCGAAAGTTTTGTTGACTGTTTGACTCAAGACCCCATTCTTTATCAAACAAACACCGCGCTCTTGCAGTTTGACTTATAAGCGACCCAGAGAATGAAGTATGTGGTGACCTAATAGGATAAGAGGCTTGTTGCTCCTTTGTCATATTGGGTTTGACAATTGTTAATGATACATTCCCAGACAAGTCTAATTTAAGACTAGCATGTCTCCAAACAACGCGGGGGCCCTTTAATGATGATTCAACCTCACGTTCAGGTCCATCAAAGTCCCGTTCTGGTGCTGCTTCATCCAACGACGGAAACAACTGAGGTTGCGATGTAACTGGTAGGTTATTCATAAATTTCGACACTGAAAAATCACCAGTTCGGCCTTGAGATGATTCATAATCAACATCTGGCACTAGTTGCATAGAACCCCCACTTAGTAAAGGCGAAGCAAGTATTGACATGCTGAGTTGCTGCATGCGTTGAATATATTGTATTGCTACACTTGACAACGGTATTGGTGGAATAACCTTTCCATAAATTTTTTCATTTGGAGGAATATGTCTAGTCTTGCCAAGCAAAACTTTCCTGTAGACAACTGTGCGGTTGGGTAGTGTCATTCTGGTGTCACATGCCACATTTGGCTGTGGTTGCGACCATCCATTCCTTAATTGCTTCATTGTACTCACAACAGTGAGGGTATCAGATACAGGAGCAATCATGAATAAATAATGTAGAATAGTATGAAGCATAGTGAGATGGGAACTCTCTCGAAATTTCTGATGGATGGGCTTATTCTGGTCATTTGAATTGTATTCATCCAATATGCGGGAAAAATATTGTACAGCAGGCTCAACCCATGGTCTTGTGGTGTCTGCAATATTCAATATAGATTGTTCGTATACATTGGCATTGTTAGAACCATAAAGTGATGATGGAATAGATGCGATAGCAGCACCAACAACTAATCCTAGCAACCATCGCGCAGATATATTATTATCCAAGTCCTTCATAACATCAACAATTTTGGAAAAACAATGCGACAGTCGATAGGCGTCATCATCATTCCATTGTGCTGAGAATCTTTCATATTCGCTGAATATATTAACTATGCATTCGCGAAATGCAAGACCAACATGTGTGACAAACACACGTTTTGTCACTCCATTAATTGTCTCTGTTGTCTCGACTATACCATGTGGCGTCCCATTAGTAATTAACTTGCCAGTGAGAACTCCAGGCATGGGGGTATTGTTGGGTAAATATTCATTTACATCCAAATGTTGCTGTTGTTCTTGTTGTTGTGTGTTGGAAGGCATAAATGATAAATTTGGACTAAACACATTATAATCGTCATCAGCAACAGTGGACACTACTGTAACAATATTATTGGGTGACGAGATGTCATTGTTCAAATTGTTCAATCGAGTCATTGTAGCGGCATGTGGTAAAATTTTTGATTGATCACGTGCGCGCCTCTGGTCTTGAATTGTTTGATTAGGATCCATGTTCTTGTTTTGTTGTTGTTTATCAAATTGAGGAAATACATCACCGTCTTGCACATGGCTTTGTGTGCGCCCATTCCTTGATTGGTTGCTTCCCCCCACCCCACGCCCTCTCACCGTTCCTCCCCTCCCCCACCCCCCTCGCCCTTGCACTTTCCGCCCTCGTGCGTTATCTCGCCCTCGTGCGTTGCCTCGCCCTCGTGCGTTGCCTCGCCCTCGTGCGTTGCCTCGCCCTCCATTTGGAATATTACTCTTTGTGTTCGACATAATACCTTGCCTTGTCTGTTTCACCAACCACCACTGCACAACCACAATTATAAAATATAAATTATAGTTTGTACACAACATAAATAAATAAAAAATGGAAAGCAAATAAAATGTATCAAAAATAATACAAAGTACAACTATTACAAAACATTTTAGGGGGAGTGCATTTTATTCAAGCACCATCTA